>VOFB01002399.1_pt1 | contig 13725 bp, 20 predicted proteins | sample 5384141 | NCBI WGS metagenome assembly VOFB01 (sample SAMN12384721, study PRJNA508395) | human gut metagenome | isolation source: healthy gut A | host: Homo sapiens | reverse complement strand
GTCCAACGTTTGGTCGTCCAATAAATGTTACAAAACCGATTTTAAATCATTTGCCATAAATTGTCCTTTTCCCTGTTTTTCTCAGTAGTACGTATTTTACTTCATCAAAATATTCTTTATTCTGATCTTCTCTTCATTTCCAATACAGCAGCGGTTTTCCTGCTTCTACTACTGCTTTAACGATCGGTGCTAAACGCTCTGATATCTTCCTGTGTACAGGATAATACCTGATCTCTGACCTTCTGAAGATCAGCTTCATGTCTTGCCTAAGAAATATGCATGAAAAACTTCTTGCCCCCATATCAACAGCTTCCATTGGCATATCCATGCTTCCGAAACATAGAATCTCCCTGATCTGAGAAACTGCACAGCATCCATACGCACCACCTTTGACACGGATCTGAATCCACAGATATTCATGGAGAAGATCATCTGAGCACTTTTAACGCTCCTGTATACTCAAGTCCCTGCATCCTTAAAGTTTCCAGCGCATGCCACATACTGAACACCACCTGCAGTTGCAAATCCTTCATTGCTCTTTGTGCATGTAACTTTGACTTTCTCACCTTGTTTCTGGTCTTCATATAATCCTTCGATAAAGCTTTCCACTTCTGCCTTCATGAACTCAGGTGCTTTCTTCTTTTCCTGTATAACTGATCGTCATATTTTGTTTTTCAAAGATCATTTTTGCAGCTTCTTTTAAACCATTGACGATATTGTCATATTCTTCATCGAAATCTTCATACCATTTCTTCACAGTCTCATACATCGTAATCCCCTGAATTGCTTCACGGTATGCTGCATATTCTGAGAAATAAGACATTGCACGGTTTGCCGCACTCTTGTGTCCTGTCTCTGTCAATGTGATCTTAAGGTTTGTATAAATCTGTCCGATGATCTCTTTTTAGTCGTTTCTTATTATCTAATTTGCTTTCAAATGCCACTTCTTTTTAATAAATCAAATGCTTTTTCGATATTAGAGTAGAAGCATTTTGTCTTTAAGATAAACATTGGAAGAAATTCATGCACATCCGTTGGCATAACATCCATTGTTGCGCTGATGCCACCTGTCTCAATGCTGATCTCGTTTCCTAATTCCTGATAACTATAGTGTGTTTGCATCAACGATCGTTAAGATCTCTGCTAAAAATGATGCATATGGCACGAGATCCATTGGCACATGACTCATATCAAATGCGAGCTTGACGTAAGCGATCTTGTTTGTAAAATACTGATGCCATAATACTTTCACACCACCAAGTTCAGATTCCACATTGGATAATGGTTTGACATCTTTTCTGATATCTTCAATGTCGATCACTGGAATCTTCTCTAATTCTTCTTTTGTAGATGCTTCTTCCTGTGATGCTTTTAACTGTTTCGTCTCTTCGACTAATTTCTTTACTTCTTCTTCGGATAAAGAATCTTTGTAAGCCTTTAATTTATCCGCTTCTTCCTGATCTTTGATCTTCTGTAAGCCTTTCTTTGGCTTCATCACCACGATCGTTTTATGATTATTATCGATCAGATATTCTTTGATCAGATTCTCAAAATAGCCATTCTCGATCTCTTCTCTTAACTGTTTGAAGATCTCATTTGTCTTGATATGGATAAATGGTTTCTCATCGTCATATAACCAGCTGTCGTACATCTGAAGTCCATACATCAATCCCTTTGAAAACGTCCAAAGTTTGCTTCTCTGTATTTGAATTCATAGTAATTAAATGCTGCTAAAAAGATTTCTTCTTGGAATTCCTTCTTTGCGATCTTGGCTAAGTTCTTTTCTAAAATCTTAACAAATTCATCTTCCTGATCATCCCTTGCTTCCTGTGCGATCACAGAAAATACTGGCTGCATGATCCCATTATCATAAGAACTTTGAATATCTTTTCCAATCTGTGCATCCATCAAAGCTTTCTTCACTGGTGCTCCAGGTGCATCGAATAATACTCTGTTTAAGATCTCAAATCCTAAGTAAAGTTTTGCATCAAGCTGTCTCCGATCACTGCATTGTAGGATAAATAAGTCTTTTCTTCTTCGGAGTCATTTTCCCCGACTGGATAGTATTCTTCCACTCGTTTCACTTCTGTAAATGGTTCTTGTTTCTCCCATGATGAATCGATCTGTTTCTTATCGAAATCTTTTAAATAATGTTCATCGATAAATGTCAGGTATTCATCAACATCCATATCCCCATACAGATAAATATAGCTGTTGGATGGATGATAATAAGTCTTGTGGAAATCAAAGGAACATCTCATAAGTTAAATCTGGGATTGCCTTTGGATCTCCGCCTGATTCAAATCCATATGGTGTGTCTTCCAATAAAGACTTCTGAATGATACGTGCAAGCTGCTGGTCTGGAGATGAAAAACTCCTTTCATCTCGTTAAACACAACTCCATTATACGTCAGAGGAGCATCTTCGTTAACAGATCATAATGCCATCCTTCCTGCTTTAGGATCTCTGGCTTCTTATAGATATTTGGATAAAATACAGCATCCAGATAAACATGCACCAGGTTAAAGAAATCTTTATCATTCTGGCTTGCAACCGGATAAACAGTCTTATCTGGATAAGTCATTGCATTTAAAAATGTATTCAGTGATCCTTTGACCAATTCCACAAATGGATCCTTCATTGGGAACTCTCTTGATCCGCAAAGTACAGAATGCTCTAAGATATGAGGAACTCCTGTATCATCTTTTGGTGGTGTACGGAATCCGATCTGGAATACCTTGTTATCATCTTCATTGGAGATCACAACCACTCTGGCTCCCGTCTTATCATGCTTTAAAATATATCCTGTTCCATTTAATTCTTCAATAGATTCTTGTTTGATGATCGTATATTTATTATTCATAAACCTTTAACAAAATCTCCTTTTTTCTATTCATTGATCTCCTTTATGCTACTACAAATGGAACAGATTGAAAAGGGGGTCGGTTTGATTTTTTGCATAAAATACGGCACCGAAAGCTTATTCTCATGCTTTCGATGCCGCATTGATATTTTTTATCGTTTGATCGATCTTACTTTGGAAAAACTGCTGTATCTGTACTTGCCGGATACTTTTTTCATTGTGCGGACCTTAAAATAATATTTCTTTCCTTTTTTTAATTTTCCTTTGGTATAAGATGATTTCTTAGAGGAAAGTGTTGCGATCTTTTATATCCTGATTTCTTCTTTGTGGACATATAGATCTGGTATCCACTGACTCCTGAAACCTTCTTATATGTAATCTTGACCGCTTTCTTTCCGCTCTTCTTTAAGCTCTTGATCGTTGTCTCCTTGGGTTTAACAACAACTGTTTTCTTTGCTGAACTGTATCCTGCATAAGTCCAGTTTCCGATCTTATAATTTAAATCAACTTTTCTGAAAATTCCAGGGATCACACCTTGTGTTGAATACTGCCACATATGATAACTTCCCCGATATGTACATTTGTTACTATGTTGTGCGATCCATTTTGGGTAATCAGAAAATACAGATGCTGTCAGTTTCGTTTCAAATAAGTATTTGTTACTGTAAACTGCGACATTTTTATATCCATAAGATTCCATCGTATTCAAAAATGTTTTTGCAATATTTCCGATCTGTGTGCTGCAATTTAACTGATTTAACATATCAGCTTCCATATCATAATAAATCGGATATGTTAAATTCTTTCCCTGTAAAAGTCTGACGACATGTTCTGCTTCGCTTTTTGCTTTCGCTGTTGTATCAGCTCCAGAATACAGGTAAGTTCCATAAGGGATCCCCAGTCTCTCACATTCACTGGAATTGTAGTCCCAATACTTATCATCTTTTATCTGTTTGATTTACACCATATCCACATCGGATGATCGCATAATCTGCCAAAGCACTGTTCTTTACCTGTTCCCAATCGATCTTGCCTTGATGCGAACTTACATCAATTCCCTGCTGTGTTGCATTGGCTGGTTTCTCTGCACCCCAGACTTTGCATGTTGTCTGAAATATCATAAACACGCTGATCAGCAATAAGAGTACCCCAACAACCAATCCAGTAAACATTCCTAGTTTTTCACTTCTCTTCATTTTCATCTCTGCCTCCTAAGTATGATCGTTTCCTTATTTTTTCTTCCACATTTATCATATCATATTTTTTCGGCAGAAAGTGAACATTTTCTTAATTTTTCTGTAAATTTATACACATCCCATCTTGATCATCTCTTTTTCAGGCGTTTGATGATCTTTTCTCCAGTCTTGATATGTAAGATTGTGAAATTCCAAGCATATCAGCGACTTCTTTCTGTGTTTTTTTCTTTTCCTTCTTTTTTGATTGATCCCAAACCTTAATTCAATGATCATTTTCTCGCGGTCCGTAAGGATCGTCATGGCTCTTGTCAGAAGTTTCTTATCTACTTCATGTTCTAAGTCCTTGTAAATGATATCTTCATCGGTTCCAAGGATATCGGATAATAATAATTCATTTCCATCCCAGTCTACATTTAATGGCTCATCGATGGAAACTTCCATTTTTGTCTTGTTATTTCTTCTTAAATACATCAAAATTTCATTTTCGATACATCTGGATGCATAAGTCGCAAGTTTGATCTTCTTTGCCGGGTTAAATGTATTGATCGCCTTGATGAGGCCGATCGTCCCAATCGAGATCAGATCCTCCACACCGACTCCCGTGTTGTCAAATTTCTTTGCTATGTATACAACCAATCGTAGATTTCTCTCGATCAGCATGCTTTGCCGTTTCTTCATTGACAGTTCCTAACATATGGATCATTTTCTGCTCCTCCGCTGTATCAAGCGGTGCTGGAAAGTATCTCCGTTCCCCCAATATAATGAATCTCATTTCCTCTTCCAAAAATGTCCTTCTTCCACTTACCAAGCTCAACTTTAACACAATCATTACCTCCCATTTTTGATCAGATCCGGATGTAGTAACATTTCGTAAGCTCCCCATTTGGAAAGGGATACTTTGGATATGGCGATCACTGCCTTTTGTGTTCTATTATCCGGTCCTCTTTCGTGATTTTCATATCATTTGCCATCACTGCCGGCATCATCCCATGTTCCCTTCCAACACTTTGATATGGAATCATGCGGATGCCCTCTGCTTCCTGCTTTTCTATCATCTTGAACAACGGCTCATGAAAATACTTCAAAAATGTTTCTTCTTCCAGAATACATACTGGCATTTGACTGACTGGTTCATATAAGAAATTTCCTGTATCCAAGAATGCACAAACCTCTAATTTCTTATGCAGAATCTTAAATTCCACTTGATAAAAAGATTCTTTGTCGTGATTCATATCTTTTACGGCTGATACATACAAATACCTTACAAGCATGCAGCTGGCTGTCGCAAGGATCAGCCACGGCAGAATGATCTGGCTTTTTATCATTGTAAAGATTCCACCAGTAAATAAACTCAACACCAGAAGATACACGCTGTATTTCCATGCTTTTTTTCATTGAAATGCACAAGATATCTTTACCGTCATAACAATGGAAATGATCATCAATCCCAATTTCAGTCCATGATCTTCGTCATAAAGCTGAAGTATAAGACATCCTGAAAAACTTCCAAAGATGGATGCGGCAAATATTTTATAAAATTTCATCTTTTTATGTATGATCCATTCCAGTAATTTTAGCTGGAACGCGATCATGATCCATTGTTCCAAAAAACATTTCGATGAAATACATAATGCAATTATAGAAAATTTCTAAAAATATTTTGTCATACCATGACGGTAACGCCCTGCAAGTTTTTACAGTTTCTGACGAAAACTTTCTTCTGTCTGCATCATCTGATAAAATAGAAGTTGAAATTTGTAGAAAAATACGATAAGAAAGGAAATTTTGAAATGACTCATGTGATTCATGAAATCCCTCCCGTATATGATGACCGATCAAAGATCCTGATCCTTGGTTCTTTTCCTTCTGTAAAGTCTAGAGAGGGACAGTTTTTTATCATCATAAGCAAAACCGTTTCTGGAAGGTTCTTGCTGCAGTCTTTGAGGATACTCTGCCTGAAACGATCGAGGAGAAAAAAGAGTTTTTATTAAGACACAACATTGCCATCTGGGATGTGATCGCTTCCTTGCGATATTGAAGGTTCCAGCGACAGCAGTATTAAAAATGCAGTGCCAAATGATTTTTCATTCATTTTAAAAACAGCCCCAATTCGCCAGATTTATACCAACGGTGGGACTGCTTATAAACTTTATCATAAATATTGTGAAAAAGTGACTGGATTTGAAGCTGTGAAACTGCCTTCCACAAGCCCTGCGAATGCTTCTTATTCATTAGAACGGCTGATCAGTCAGTGGAATCAGATTTCAAATACCTGACCTGCACCTGTGATATCTCTGACGATATTCTTCCATCTGCGCCCATCTTCACAGTTTAAATAATGATGGTTGATCTTGTAATGCTCAAAGCAATGCATTGGGAATACAACTTTACTGTCCGTATGTTCTAAGAAATAATTCATTCCCCAGCAATACTTATCTTCCTGTCTTGGATCAAGGAGCATAAATGCAAGATCGATCTTCTTTCCTTCCAGATATTTCATCTCATCCTGGAAGGTCTTCTTGTAATATTCATTATCTTCCTCTGGTTCTCCATTCCAATGCCACCAGTTAAGATCCCCTGCATGGTAGATTGTCTTTCCTTCCACTTTCACAAGAAATGCTACTCCCATGTCATTTGATCTTAAAGTTTCTATTTCGATTCCAGCAACTTCCTTTTTTTCATGTGCTTTCATAACGACTGCACCTTCGTTATCTTTGATATCATCGGAAAGAATATAATGAATATCTTTATACTGTTCTTTTTAGTTTCCAGATTGCTGGATCATAATGATCAGCATGGCTGTGTGATGCAAAGACATAGAGAGTCTTACTGCCGTCAAATGACGGGATTTCTCCCTGATAGTAATCAAACAGCAGAACATTTTGTTCCATCTCAACCATAAAACCACTATGTTCAATAAATGTTACTTTCATTTCTGGTTATCCTCCAAAATCTTTTCCTTCATCTGCGGATCAAACTGTTCCTGTTTTAACATCTCAATCTCATATTTGTATGGCGGATAGGATTTCTTGCTGTCTTCCGCTTTAATGTATGGTGTTTCTAAAATCTTAGGTACCTGTTCGAAGTCTTTGTGATGTACGATGTGGTTTAACGTCTCAAATCCGATCGTTCCAAATCCAAGATTTTCATGACGGTCTTTTCCTGCACCGATCACATTCTTACTGTCATTGATATGAAAGACTGCGATCTGGTCTTTGCCGATCGTCTTATCAAACTGGTCAATGACATTTTCAAATCCTTCTCCAGACAGATCTAAGCCGCTGTCGCTCACATGACAAGTATCGAAGCAGACTCTTAATTTCTCTGGATATTTTACACCATCATAGATTCTTTTTAGTTCTTCAAACTCACGCCCGATCTCGCTTCCTTTTCCTGCCATTGTCTCCAGTGCGATATGAACCGGCATATCCTGATACATGACCTGATTTAATCCTTCGATGATACGATCAATTCCTTTGTCAACACCAGCTCCAACATGAGAACCTGGATGCAGGACCAATGTATGACTTCCCATAGCTTTGGTACGTTCTACTTCAACTTCTAAGAATTCCACTGCTAACTCAAATGTCTCAGGTTTCGTCGTGTTCGCAAGATTGATGATATATGGTGCATGAACAACAAACGTTTCCATTCCATGTTCTTTCATTAATTTTGTTCCATCTTCAATTCTTAATTCCTCAATCTTTTTTCTTCTTGTATTCTGTGGTGCACCAGTGTACACCATAAAAGTATTCGCTCCATAAGATAATGCTTCTTTGACAGATCCTAGAAACATGTCCTTTCCTTTCATCCCTACATGAGAACCAATCAGCATAATTTTCCCTCCGATTAAAAAATTTTTCTTCTTTTTTGTGTGTCATTCTGTTGCAGATTATACCGAAAATATGCTGTAAAATCCATATTTTGATACTTAATTTAATTTTTTTTGAACTTTTTTCGTTTTTTATTGACACAAGTTCCATATAGTGATATCATAACGGTGTTGCGCAGTTGTGGCGGAATTGGCATACGCGCTAGACTAAGGATCTAGTCCGGGTTAACTGGGTAGGGGTTCAAGTCCCCTCAACTGCACTTAAGCCGATGTGGCGGAATTGGCAGACGCGCTGTGTTCAGGTCGCAGTGAGCTTACGTTCGTGCGAGTTCGAATCTCGCCATCGGCATACCGAAGTTTGTGACTTCGGTTTTTTTATTTCATACAATAACTACAAAAAGGAGTCCTCAGACTCCTTTTTTCTTTCTTTCGACTCTTTAATAAATTATCTGCTAAGGTTGATACAGTATTCACAATAATCTCCTGCTCTACCGTCTCACATTGTTCCATGATCAGATCCATCTTCTTGCTGTAAAAATATTTTTTCTGTTTCTTGCTGTAACTGTCCACCAACAGTTCATCTATGGTAACACCTAGTGCATCTGCGATCAGCTTAAGTGCTGGCAGCGAAACGCTTACTGAAGCCGTCTCCACATTTGACATATGACTTAATGAAATATCTGCCATCTCGGCAAGTTGTTCCTGTGTTATATTTTCTTTTTTACGATATTCTTTAATTTTCGCTCCCAGAGCTTTATAATTAATGGGCTTCATAGCTCTCCACACTCCTTATATACTCTGATTTTATTATGAATCATTTTTTCAAATAACCGCCTGTGGCAATAGTTTCTATTGCAATGGACCGCCAGCCTTATTTCTGTTATGATAAAACCAACTAATTTATTGTTATCATTTATAAATGGGAGGTTTTTATGCATCTATTCATGAAATTTATTTTAGCACCTGTTCTTTTGTTCTATCTGTTTTTGTGATCATACAAACTTATAGAAAATATAAGATCAAACATCTTTTGAAAAAAAATGGGAAAAGAAATATCACCCATTTCCATTGAAAAAGGAAGCCTGAGATTTAGGCTTCCTTTTTTTGATATGATGATTTGTTTGTATATTATTGAAAACATTTCATCTTTTCATTTCTTAACACTATGCTTCTGCACTAAAGCATGCAGAAGATTGTATTGATTAAATTCAGATCTCGCTCATGATCCTCTGCGTGATCTCATTCGCTTTTTTCATAAATGTGAGCCGCATCTGTTCCAATAAAGAATTCGCCATCTTCATACAGAATCTTTCCTGCGACCATTGTCATCTTGACATTCTGCTTACTTCCACTGTATACCAGATTCTTTCTGATATTGTGGATTGGCTGCATATTTGGCTGATGCAGGTCGATCATTATAAGATCTGCCTGCTTTCCTTTGACTAACACATCACAGTCTGAAAGATTCATTGCTTTTGCACCGCCTGTTGTTGCCATCTTTAATACCTCTGCTGCATCAACTGCACTCGCATCATTTTCCCGGTATTTGGCAAGTGCTGTGACAAGAAACATCTCGCGAAACATATCAAGACAGTTATTGCTTGCAGGTCCATCCGTTCCGATCGCCAGATCAATATTTCGTTTTAACATCTCCTCGATCGGAGCGATCCCGCTTGCTAATTTTAGATTCGAGGCTGGGTTGGTGATCACAGAAATCTGATGTCTCTTTACGACATCAAGATCTTCTTCGCTCATATGAACACAGTGGTACAACCCTCCTCCATATTCAAACAGCCCTAGCTGTTCCATATATACCGTTGGTGTCATACCTGTTCTCTCGACGCACTGTGCCACTTCTGAGGCGCTTTCTGAGTTGTGGGTATAGATAGGTGCATGGTACTTCTTAGAAAGCTCTGAGATGCCTTCTAAGATTTCTCTCTTGGTTGTATATTCTGCATGGAACCCCAGTTCATAACTGGTAAGTCCATCTTCTTTATGGTACTTCTCATACCAATTCTCTACTTCTTTCACAGACTGGGTAAAATCATTCACTGCTCCAATAACAGTCGTCCGAAAACCACAATCCTCAGATGCCTGGATCATCGTATCTGGTGTCAGATACATATCCGCATTGGCGGTGATCCCGCTTGTTAAATATTCCATGATGGCAAGTTTGGATAAATGATAGATATCATCCGATGTTAACTTGGCTTCATATGGGAACACCTGATCATTTAACCAGGAAAAGCAGCGGCATATCATCTGCATGAGATCTTAAAAATGTCATCGCGGAATGTGTATGGGCATTCTTAAATCCAGGCATGATCAGATTGCCTTTTGCATCAATCTGTCTCTCCCATGCGATCTTTGCCGCTTCTTCTTTATTCTCCGGTCCGACATACTGTATTTTATGATCTGAGATCCAAATCTCTCCATCAAAGATCTCTTGATCTTCCTGCATGGTTAAAATTCTTGCATGGTAGATTCTTATCATTTGATCACCTCTTATTTCTTCAGACTCTTCCCCATTCTACAGATGCATTCTGTTACTAGTTTCTGGAATTTTGGAGCTGCACGATCTGCACTTTGCTGAACTTCTTCGTGTGTCAGTGGTTTCTTACTGATTCCGGCAGCAGGATTCGCAATACACGAAATTCCACAGATCTTCATTCCCATATGATTTGCCGCAATCGCCTCACAGGCAGTACTCATTCCAACCGCATCTGCACCGATGGCTTTACACATCCTGATTTCTGCCGGGGATTCAAAATTAGGACCTGGAAGCTGGATATAAGTTCCTTCTTTAAGATCGATCTGCAGATGATCCGCACTTTTCTGATCACTTCTTGTAATTCTTCATCATAAATATGACTCATATCCGGAAATCTTTCTCCAAATTCTTCGATATTCGGCCCAATTAATGGAGATGGTACAAAACTTGCGATCTGATCCGTGATCATCATAAAGTCACCCGCTTCAAATCCACGATGAATCCCACCGGATGCATTTGTCAAAAACAAGATCTCTGCTCCCATCATCTTCATCAGTCGAATCGGCAGTACAACATCACTCATGGAATATCCTTCATAATAGTGAACTCGTCCTTCCATGATCATTACTGGAATATCTTCTACGTAACCAAGTACAAATCTTCCTTTATGTCCCTGTACTGTAGAAACTGGAAATCCTTTGATCTCATGGTAATCGATCACAGTCTCAATCTTGATCTTCTCCGCATAATCTCCAAGACCGGAACCTAAGACCAATGCGATCTGTGGTTTAAACTCTGTCATTTGATTTTACTTGTTTATAACATTCCTTTACTTTATCATATATTTTATTCATATTATTGATCTCCTTCCTGCCAGTTCTTTTTCTTACATTATGACACATTTTTGTACAAAATGAAATGCATTCCACACACATCCTATTGTTTACAAAAATTATAGTTCCCATTTCTTGCTTTCCATTCATTTGCAAGTTATACTTAAAGAAGCCCCAATTTCCCTACAACAAGGAGTACTAATATGAAGTTAGCAATCGTTGATGATAATAAATTAGAACAAGAGCTCATTTTCAACACTCTTCGTACTTATGAACATGAAAGAAACATCTCCCTTTGATATTTCTTCTTATAGTGATGGTAATTCTTTTTGAATACCTATGTCCCTGGAGATTTTGATCTGATCTTTATGGATATTTATCTAAATGAACTGAACGGGATCGATATTGTACGCAAGATCCGTCAGATGGATTCCAAAGTGATGATCGTATTCTTAACAACAAGTAAAGAACACATTTTTGAAGCTGCCCCTTTTCATTTTTTTTGATTATATTTTAAAGCCTTTTGAATCCACACAGATCTTTCATGTACTTGATGATGCTTTTAGCGCTTCTTCCTGAGCAGGAAGGTGAATTATCTTTTGAATATCGTTCTTTTGATGTTCATTTTCCATTATCAAAGATTCAATATATTTACTCAAATAATCATGAGGTGATCATTCATACAACGAATGGAACACATGCTTTCCGGCTTCCTTTTTTATTCTGTCACAGATCATCTGGATGATTCAAGATTCCTTCAGTGCAACCGTGGAATCATGTTGAATATGGACTATATTAAGACGATGGAATCCGATTACTTCGAAATGACAGATTCAAAGTGTTTTCCGATCAAAACGAAAGGACGCAAGCAAATCCGAGAGCAATATATCAAATACCAGTTTTTGAAACTTGAGGAGGCCTGATCTTTTATGACTTTTTATGATATTTTTACATATTTATGTACATTTACAATCATCATTCCACTGGCAGTTTTTGCCTGTTTCCAGTAATCGATCATCTAAAGACTCCGATCCGCCATCTGCTGATCAAGATCAGCCTTGTTTTTATATGTGCTATTTTGTTCTGTTGATCATTCCGTATATGATCTTTCAACAGGATCTGGGCAATATTCTTATATTCCTTGCTGTACCTGTGTTCTTTTATCTATTTCAAAAAAGAAACGAACCTGATGCTTTCTGCATCTCTCTTTGTTATGCTGACTGCATGTTGTCTTGGTTCTCTTTCTTATGTTATCTATCATACATTCGGTGTCATCTTTCATCCACATGGACAAAGTACAGAATTTTATCCAGAATCCATGATCGCACAACTGATCTTTCTGGTTTTCGCTGATATCATCTTATATAAACCTGCCAGGAAATATCTCGGCTGGATGGTTACGAATTTCCACAATGCCTTTGTCTGGCGGATTGCATGTATTTTTCCCATGCTGTTTTACTTTTCTCGTTTTTACTTATATTCCACACAATTATTATGATATTTATACCTATCATGATCTACATGTTTACTTTTCCATGATGCTCACTTTACTGGTCTTTGTATTTCTTTTATATGTCTTGTTTTATACTATCATCCACAGTTATGTAGAAAATCAGTACATATTGGAAGAACAAAAGATTCTGGAGATTCAGGCAAAAAGAATATTCCCAGCTTTCCCAACATGTACAGGAAACAAGAGAAATCCGCCATGATTTTCGTCATCAGATCACTGTTATCTCTGGATTGTTAAATCAAGGAAATTATGAAGAATTAAAGGAGTATCTGTCCCAATATGAATCATCTATTTCTTTACAGACTAAGATCTACTGCCGTCAGCCCGCTGTAAATGCCATTTTATCGCATTATGATCTTTTATGTGCACAAGATAAGATCAAAACAAAATTTGCCGTTGATTTTCCAACGCTCTCTCCGATCTCTTCCGTTGATTTTGTATTGTTCTTGAAATCTTTTAGAAAATGCTTACCTTGAATGTAAGACATTACAGAAGTATGAGAAATTCATCCATCTCAAAGCCAGACAGACTTCTCCTGGTGCTTTTGTTCTGCTCATCGAGAACCCTTATGAGCATGAGATCAAAAAACAGACAGTGGCTTCTTCTTATCCTCTCGCCGCAAAAACTGCGTCGGTACAGGTCTTAAATCAGTCACTGCCATATGTAAAAATACGATGGCCATCTGTCTATTGAGACTGATAACCACCGCTTTAAAGTCAAGATGTTTTTACAATGTTAATTCTATTGATTAAGCTAATTTTTCTTTTTGCTACGTCAACTAAAGCTTTGAATGCTTCTGGTTCGCTGATCGCCATCTCAGATAACATTTTTCTGTTGATGTCAACACCAGCTAATTTTAATCCGTGCATGAATTTGCTGTAAGAAAGTCCGTTCATTCTTGTAGCAGCGTTGATACGTGCGATCCATAACTGTCTGAACTGACGTTTTCTCTGTTTTCTTCCTGCGTAAGAACTTGTTAAAGCTCTCATAACAGACT
>VOFB01002284.1_pt1 | contig 13731 bp, 25 predicted proteins | sample 5384141 | NCBI WGS metagenome assembly VOFB01 (sample SAMN12384721, study PRJNA508395) | human gut metagenome | isolation source: healthy gut A | host: Homo sapiens | reverse complement strand
TATCAATTCAGATGATACAATTAGAAAAGATCCATTTTTCTATTCTGTTACAAAGGAAATATTGATTACAGCTATATTGAAGGTATCGTAGAATAACAAAAATTTCAGCTTGTCGAGCTGGAAAATTTGAATTTATGATAGCGGAACGAAATCAGGGGGTGTTCTCATGAAATTAGTCAGTCCGAAAACATTGCTGGCATCGTTGCTGGGTTGCACATTTGTTGTTATGAAAGTGATGACTTTTTGACGGGCTGGTGGATATGTTTTGGATCATATTGATCGGATACCTGACCGTTAAAGCCATAGTTACAGCGTTTTCCCAGGAAGCCTATGATGAGGATATAAGGCAGGCACAGCAGGGAAAGGTCTTGTACCGTGACCTGTTTGGCAAATTCGCATACATTGCAGCAGATGTCCCGATTCTTTTGATTCTTTTGGCGGGCCTTTTGGCTTCGGTCTGTTCCGCAACAACGCTACTCAGAGCCACCCTGATTGGACTTTTGCTGATTGCAGTGGGATATGCTATCTGGTTCAGTTGGTATGTTTCAAAGCATAAACGGCTGCGCATGAAAAACGGTGAGTGGGGTACAGGGATTTTAAGTGCAGAAGACGAGAAAGCGTGGAAACGCTCAAATTTGTGGCACGGTATAATTCTCGGAATTGCCGGGGTGTTGTTTGCTCTTTATCTCATTTTCGGAGATCCGAGGATTTATTTCAATAACGCCAAACTGTTGATAATGGGTACTGTGTCTTTGCATCAGATGCCTGTGTTGTGATAACAGGTGTTGGCTCTGAATGGTTCTCGATTGTACCTATATCAACTGTAACCTTGTCTCTTCTGATAGAGAACTCGCCCTTTGTAGAGGATTTTTCCCCTGTTGTTGTCACAGGAAAGCTCCTCAAGTGTGTAATCACCATAAGGCATTGCCCAACCGAGTCATCGACCTTGCACTGCCATCTGAAGAAAACCACAGTCCGTCATACGCACCGCCGCCGTTTGTGTTCTTTTGAGTGTGCGTTCCAGCTGCTCTCTGAGCTGAAATAGCCGTTCTCATCAGTTTTGATGATGTGGCTCTCTCCGGTGCCCTTGCATGTAACCCTGAATGGAATGTCGCTCATTCCGTTCTGATTGTCTGTGTCAATCTTAGTAAGCTTAAAGTCACCACGCTTGATTTTGTCGCTTACCTTAAAGGTGTTGCCGCCTTTAACGAAGCAAGATTGCCGTCCTGTGTAATCTGTGCCACATATTTGCCTGTAATTTTTGTTCCTGTTCCGCCAACCTGAAGATATGCCCCTTCAAGGTTGTAGCCTTCAGGAGCTTTTTGTCTCTTCGATTGAGATTGTGCCGAGTGGTAATACAGCTACTCCATTTGATACTTTATATAATTCATCACCAGATATTTTGTATGAATCATCTAATGCAGCTATATATTTTCCAGATGCTGTTTTCTTTGTCTTTATAACCCAAGTACGTGTGGCATTTGTTGGAAGATTTCCTGCATTGTAATAGCCTGCATAATATTTAACAGTAAACTCTGCATTTTCAAAACTCGCTCCGCCCTGTACCTTGTCACCAGTCTCACTGTCTACCTTGTTGATGCTTATTCTTACAGGATCGTTTGTGGGTGTATCTGATACACTGAGAGCTGTATTCTGTCCGGCTGTTACAGTAAATGACTGTACCGAACTATCAAGTGCATATCCTGCCGGAGCTGTAAGCTCCTTGTAGTAGTATGTTCCGGCATTCAGTGAAACAGCAGCTGCATTGCCGCCTGCATCCGTTGTCAATGTAGTAACCTGAGCTGAACAGCCTGCATCAGAATAAATTCCGTATACAGCTCCTGCAAGTGAATAACATGAGTTTCCCGATGTGATTCCTGTGTTAGCTGACGTCTTGCTTAATGAAACTGTACCTGTCGGTGTGTATTCATAACCGAGAATGTTCTGGGTTTTCCTGTTGCAAGAACAAAGATTTTAAATGAATCCGGAACCGGCTGCCATGTAAGTTTAAATCTTGGAGCGTTTTCATTAATAAGTTCTCCGGCCGTATTAAACCCAAGTACATTCTGATATGCCCAGTTTTTAAATGAAGAATTACAACCATGCATAGCTTCGCCACCTTCATAAGAAGCTGCATCTGCAAGGATAATGTGACTTAATGCAATGTACTTGTCATCATCCATTGCACTGCCGTCATACCATGTGGCAGGAAAATTGCCTGCATTAAAGCCCGGTGCTCCCCAGCAGTAATAAGCTATATGTCTTAAATTTTCCGCTGCTGACTCATCGCCAGGAGTCTTCATATAAGTTGCTACATCGTAATGCTTTGTATACGTTCCTGCAGCTGGAGTTTTCTTGATGGTGTTATACAATATGCATAATTGCCTCCTGCTGACATTTTCGTGTCTCATAACCTGCATATTTAGCTGACTCATTTGATACTACAAGCTCAATTGAATCATCCGCCGCTTTTACAGGTATGGTACCTGTCCCGGTTAATAATGTTGGCACTGATAATATAACTGCCATGGCCAGTGCCAGCACTCTTTTAAGTTTTTTCATGCTTTATTTTCTCCTTTATTTTGTGCATTAAAAAGGACCGGCCGTTATGGTCAATCCCTGTACTCTAATGCTTATGGAGGCGCCCGCTGCATGATGTTTGGACGTGATATAAGTTTTTTCATCCTGCCCTCCTGTTAAGCTGTGTTAAATTTTGGCTTACAATTTGTAACAAAAAGGAACTGCACGAGACCTCTGTACAATTCCTTTATCATCAATTATATATTACACTACCATGAAAAAGATATCTACTACCACTTACTACCACCCTATTTTGTGGCACCGCATCCGCTGCACTTCTCGCCATACACATACTCTGTATATGCTTAGGCTTGTCCACTACCCATACTTAGGTTGTTTCTGCATCATGATGAATTGTTCCTACTTGCACTTGTATACAGCTGTAACTTCCATCACAAATATCTTCATGGTTTACAACATTCTCTATATTTGTTCCCATATCATAACCACACTTATTACATACATTATGCCAGTCATACTGCGGCTCATCATATGCCGCTTTTACAACCTTCGTTTCGTAATGGCCTTCTTCCTTGTGCTGAATTGTATTGGCCACATACTTTACCCATGTATGGGTATGAGTGGCTAAACTTATTCGCTGTGCCTGCTGAGCTGTCTGTACCTTTACTGCCTGCAGCTGAAGCTGATGAAGCAGATTTTTTATTATCTTTTGCTTTTTTGGGGATTTTTCCTTATCAGCTGATATTCCGGCAGATGAGCTTTCATTATCTGAATCTGCCCTGCTGTCTGTCGTGGCAGTTCCTGCAGCAATGCTGTCATCAGCTTTCACACCGGCTGCTGTATCAGATACCTCTGAACTCTCCTGCCCTTTTACTACTTCATTTACTGCTGTGCTCTCTGTAGATGTTTCCGTAACACTTTCTGCTACACTCTCAGTTGCTTTCTTTTCTGTTTTGTCGGTCTTTGATGTATTTTTTTGAACTTGTGCAGGCTGCTGATGAAACAGCCATTGTCAGTGCCAGTAACGTGATTAATAATTTCTTTTTCATTGTAATGCCTCCTGATTTAAATGTGCGTAACCCTGTTTATTTTTCTTTTTACCTCTTTTACTGGTTATTAGTGCTTTTATCAGTGAAGTCAAAATACAGTTCATCATCTTCACTTTCAGTATTACCTCCCCAGTGATAACCTCTGTCAAAGGCTTCTTTAAAGATTTTCCGCTGATCCTCCTGTATTATCTTTGCAGCCTCCTGTCTCATGTGCCATTTAACAACCGGTATAACTATCACAAGTGCTAATCCGATAACTAATGCTGTTGCCTTGATAATCTTATAAAATCTGCCATTATTCTCCATCTTCATTTCCTTTTTGCCTCCAGTCTTTTTAATTCTACCATATATGCAAGCATTCTTTTAGTGTATACAGGACACTCACGGTCACCGGATATCCAGTGCCTTAAGGTTCCCATTGGAATACCAAATGTCTCCGAAAATTCTTTCTGTGTCATTCCCAGGGATTTTATCAGTTCATTGAAGGATACTTTTTCTTCCTGTGCAGACATAACACTCATTTCCCGGTCTGAATATATCATCCAGTCAGTCTTTTCATTTCCCATATATATCCTCCCTTCACTTATAAAGTAATCCAATGGGGTGTTTTTGTCAAGTAAAAACGTCCCATTGGATTGTTTTGTGGGAGTTGCACAATAAATTGATGTTCTTTAACCGTGATCACAAAGTTATATTTGTGCAATATTTATCTTTTTCACAATTATATAATACCACTTAATAAATATGCTATCTACCTCCACTTACCACCGGTCTTTTGTCGGCCGGAATATCTCTGAATTTCCATAAATGAGACATTTCATGATGATTTTGTAACTTTTAATGCACATCTGCCAACCAACTAACTCTTAAAATTTTATTTAATGTGATTTTGCAAAATCCATATTTATATATGAAATTCACAAAATATTTCACTTAAAAGAGAAATAAAAATCATACTCTCTTTGAACAAAAAAAGAAGGAGGATATTCCCAATGATTAAAACAACAATAATTAAACTGCTTGTCAGATTAACAGCAAACTTTTTGCTTCGCTTTTTGGTAAAAAAAATACATATCTCGTATTGTCGGCCGCATATGAACATTCTGTTAACATACAAGCATAAACACGTACATATCATCATTTACATTTTTTCATAGCACCAGGATCAGAGATTGAAAGACTGTAATACAGGTACTGACTGCCTTGTCTAATAAGGCTTGTCTTTTCCCTTTTAATTTTCTTTTTCATTAATGGGACTTGTAAGAGTTTCAGCCGGTTATACGATAACATGCATCATTTAATCCGGCGCAGCTCCCGCAAGTCCCATATATGGGAAAAGATAAGAATTAATTCAGTAAAAGAAAAGGTAAGATATAAGAATGTATATAAAAGCGATTAAATATATGCCCTTTATGCCTTAAACACTGCATTTGAGCTTATCTGGTGTAAGCGTTCTTTTGGACTGGTATATGCCATATATATCTGCATTTATGGACTGGTTTTCCGGCATATGACATATATATCGCTTTTTTGGACTACTTTAAAAATATATCCGTATTTTTTGACTGATATGTGCAGGGCTGCAGTGCCATGCATGTCATCCGTCTTTCCGGAAATGTTTTTATTCATTTTTGAAGTATTTTTGGATTTTATGCGTTTTGAAATGCAAGTGTGCATGTTTATGTGAACGTTTACGAGGCCTGCGTCATCCGACCCAGGCTGTTTGCCATATTTATATTGTTGAATTTAGAAGCAGACTCTCCAGCTCTCCATAATCATTGTCACGCTGGCTGAAGCTGTTGAATCTGTTCTCCTTTGATTTGCTGTTTGATTTCACAGACTGTGTTTCCGGCACATCCTTTAAGCCTTCGAAATGGCTTTTAAATGATGATGTACTGTCGGGGCAGACAGAGACCTGTCTCTCCATTTATGTCCGCTTATACTGTTATGTATTGCTGCTGAAAGGTATGTTTTTACATCTGCATGCTTTTTGGCAAAGGCTGAAGCGTACTGATACATAAGAAAAACTGTATCATCAAAACCTGTTTTGTCATACTTGATGTTATCTCTGTTTAATTCCATTCTGACTGACTGCTCATTATACATGTCCTGGTCATATCTGTGGCCTTCCTGACCTTTTTAGTAAACTTTTTAAAGCAAATCCTTGATGTTATGCGGTAAAAGCCATCCTTGATTCCTATGCTGAAAAATCCGCATACCTTGGACAGTGAATGTATATAGCCTCTGACTGTTCTGTCAGTTACCCCAAGCGTTTTATCCCATGCTTCATAAAATGCCCTGACGCCATGCTTGTAGCCTTTTCCCGTCTCAAAGCTTCTCTTCCTAAATTCAAGGGCCAGATACTTCTCCTTAGCTTTCAATGACTTGAACTCGCCTGAACGGAACACCGGGCTTGCCAGGTCAACATATCCCTCATTCCGGTATGTAGCCTCGCTGCTTCCTTTCCATGGATATGCATTATCGTTTACAGTAATATCATAATCACTTGTAGTGCCTGCGTCATTCTGGTTGCGTCTAAAAGTCACAATTCCCTTATCAGCAAGGCCATACAGCGCATTATAAAAAGACTGCTTACATCTGTCATACTCATCGCAGTAGTCTTTGTAGTATGCCCCATACATGGTTCCACTGGCCTCATCAGAATGCTGCACTGCCCATACCAGCAGATCCATTTCACTGTTGCTTACATTATGAAGTTTTTCAAGTATTCTGTACTTAAGCTTCATCGGTTCCTCTTGTTACTTCATTTTCTAACTGTTTTTTGTAATTCCATTCAGACCTTTTCAGTCTTTCATTATCTGTTACGATTCTTATGTTATTTACGGCATCAGGATATTTTTTGAGCTGTGTACATACCTGCACCCATTCAGTCCATATCCATTTAGGTATCACTCTTACATTCACTTCTTTTTCTCCTCTGAAAGCTGATGTATCCATTTAAGCTGCTCTGCATCATCCTTCTCACGGTCTGTGGAAGCTGCCATACAGCATAACATCAGTCCAGTGCCAACCAATATCCCTAAAGCAGTGCCAACCAATATCCCTAAAATAATAATAATAATAAAACTCTCAATTATATATTGCATTGCTTATCTCCTCCTTTACATGCCGCACAGCTCATCACAGTTTTTACTGTAATTCCAGTCTTCAGACTCATCGTCAAACCAGTGGAATGAGCATCCTAATCTGCCATCTACATCCACTGCTCCGTAAAACATGCATCCGCTGCATAGTCCTTCGGCTTCACAATCCTGTAATGTTAATTTCTCAGTATTATCTCCGTCCATATTACTGCTCCTTATACTAATATTATTTTAGTTTATACATTTAACCCCATCTCACAAAATGGGATTTAAACAGTCTGTCTGAAAGAACTAATTTTATTCTGCTGTCTGTCAGTGTTGTCCTTTTCTCTTCCGCCTTCAACTGCATACCATAATGTTCCCCTTATGCACAAGCATGCTCCCACACCCACTGTACGCAGGCGGCTTTATCTCAAAAGTCTTTGTGCATTCATACATTTTCATGTTCCCACCTTCCTTCTGACTCTTAATTATGTAGTGTATTGCTTATCTACTCCTTATAACTATCTGCTTCGGTCTTGTCCCTTTTCGATAAAATCCTCACACTTTGAGCAATCCCTTTAATGGTCTATATTTACACAAATGTGAGTATATATAGTGTGAAAGTCGTTCTATATCATTTTGGGCGGCAAGCTGCTCTATGATATCAGATACATCATCATAACAGCTTGCATAGCCGTACGACTTCATGTCGTCTGCCATGCCACATTTTTCTCACAAATGCATCAAACCTTTTCTGCAGTTCTTTTTCAGTCTTTTTCATTAATCATGTCACTTTTCCTTTCCTGCTGGTTGTTTTTTTCTTTATGCGCCATGAATATACTCATTTCCAAGTCCTGCTACTGCTATAGAATGTGATCATTCATTAGCAATTTGTCGATGAACGCATTACCGGAAAACAATACATTCCAATAATTTTGACATGCTTATGCCTATATAATACAGCATTAATTAAACTGATCTCATTGTCCGTTATTGAGTCTGAATTACAGGAAATCTTATTACATAAAGATGCTATATTATCATCAGTACAATTAACCTTAACTACACGATATTTATTTTCTCTGTATTGCATCGCCTTTTTTAAACTATTCATATTATGTAATCTAATATCTTCTGACAACGACTTGATCCAATTAATAAGTTTTTCTGTTCAGCCACATTCATATTTGCAATATCAAATGAAGACTTGATTGGATAATATTTTTTATACATTTTGAATTGAACATATTTCTTATATCTCCTTATCTGATTTTTTATAAAGTTGTAATTTCAAAACTACTCATTTTCCTATGATGGTGTATATAGCATGAGCTGTCAGAGTAATCGCAACACCTTTTAGAGAATGTTGCAGTTACTTTGATGATTACTTATAAGAGAAGGTCTTAAAAAATCCAAATCAGTTAAAATTTAGCTCTTTCATTCTTTCATGAATTAAAGTAATACCTATGGAATCATAGTTACCATGAATCGTAACTGTTTCGGTAAAGATGTCAAACAATATATCATGTTCCCATTCAACCATGTCATTTTCTACTTCTACAGAAGACGGATATACATATTGGTTTCTATGTGAATCGGAGCATATCTATATGAATCTTCATCTTTATAAATTAAATAAAGACCATATTTTTCAAAAAGTATTTTTTCTGTTTTTGTTGGATTTTCATTAATATATTTCATCGGCTATTACCCCCTAAATCCTTATTTTTTACAAATCCCAAATAACTTTTTGTTTTTCCATTTTCATCAATAAAAATTTTTTTTTACCACTGGGGGTATGTACACATATCCCCTTATGTGAAGAACTTATTTTGCCAATCTTTAATCCTCTTTTACCTGTCTTATTTTTACCCATTGTCGCTACCTCCGTGTACCGGATTCCGGTACGTTTAATATATCACTAATACTAATTTGTCCCGGCATTTCAGATAACCGGCTGCTTTTATCTTTAGCAGAACATCAGACAGATCTTTTTTACTTCCGCTTTCAAGCGCATGCATCGTATATTGCTCTTTGACTTTTTATCTTCTACATCTCACACTTCCACCAGCATCTATATCACCTGATACGTTACCACAAGTTTCAGAACCACCTGCGTCTATATCTCCTTTGACATCTCCACTGACTTCACAACTGCCACCACAATCAATACTTCCTGAATTGCCGTGAACTTCTACTGATCCACCACAATCAATTTTGTTTACATCTCCTTCGATAGTGACTTTAATATCACCACTATTACACTCTTGAATTGTTTTACCATCTACAATAACCTTTCCATTGCTGATGACAATATTAATTCCTGAACATGTGATTGTTTTACCATTAATGGTTATTCGTAAGAAACCCCTTTCCTGCCGGTTGTTTTTCTTTATGCGCCATGAATATTTTAATCATTCCGAGCCCTACTACTGCTATAATTACAAATATCATCAATTCATATGATTTAATTAAAAGCATTGTCAACAGCGGCAGAAAAAGCTCCATAAACAATGAAAAAATAAGTCTTCAAAATCTATGCGTTTTGTTTATTACTCCAACAACAAAACTAATAAGAAATATTGAAATTGCTATTGTTCCCTGATAGTGCAGATACAGACATATTTATTGCATTATACCCTATATGATATGTAAAATCTGAAGCACAGATAAAAGCTGTCCCTATAAGCAGATACTTATTTTCCAGTTTTTTGGTACCTGTGACATGAACACATAAGCGATCTCAATTATCATTGCCAAATAAAATATCACTTCTCTCATTCAAAATCTCCTCGCCTCATCATCCGGTACAACGTGGCTTTTGATGGATACTGTTCATCTGTCTTTATCCCTGATTTCTTAAGCTCATCCAATGCAGTCTGTGGACTGACACATTCATCAATGAGTTTCTGCCTTAAGAATTTATACATTTCCTCATTTTTATCGAATATTCTTTCCTTGCGCCCCTGTTATTCATTGATATTTCATACTGCTTCTGCGCATATTGGGCATCATAAACACCATCCTCATTTGTTCCACGTCGTATTTCCCGGTAAATTGTTGAATACTCAAAATTCATTCTCTCTGCGACTTCCATAATTGTAATGCTTTTATTAGTTTTAAGCATTTCCTGTATCTGACAGCGGTTTTCATATGTTACTGTCTTATATTTCCTGCTTATGTACATGTTTTACCTCCTTTTCATTCCCGGTACCGGAATCCGGTACCTCAAGAAAATCCATCATGTCAATCTGTCCTTCAATGCTGTCTGACGGCACTTTTCCTGCAGGAGCCCGGTTCTGTGGTTTATGAATTTTTCCGGAACTTCCTGTTATTAGCTCCCCAACAGACAAAAAGGGCTGTTTTGTGTATTCTATAATCAGATGCAGCGCCTTTTTCCTGTAACGCTCAAATGTGGTCGGTGACATGTCAAACTGTATTCTTACGTTCTCATACAAATCATTTTCAACATATAACTGACTCAGCAGAGTATAATAAGGGTCGTCCAGCGCAAGGAAACAGGCCCATACACGATTAACCAAATCCTCCTGATACGACAGCTCTGTGAGCATCGTTAAAAGCTCTTTACGTCTTATTTCCCTGTCTTTTCAAGTTTAATTATAAGGTCAGACAGGTCTTTCTTTTTTTTCCCACCTTTAGGCCGGGCAACAGACTGTTATGAGCAGCTGAGATGCTTTTTTCAGCTATAAGCTCATCCATAAACACCCCCCATGTCACCCGGCTTACCTCGCGGAAAAGAAGAACCATCTTTTATTAATGTCATTTAGCATTTTTTTTTCGCGGTTAGACAGTATTTTTTTAATTCTGTCTTCTGTAATATTACACTCATTTATTCACCCTTTTTTCCATATGCGCGGCAGATATAAAAATCTGCCGCAAAGGTTTTATGATGGCTGCCATTTCGGCAGCAAATATACTTTCTGCATTTGATGCAACGCACGGCTATATTGCATAGCAACATAGCCTGCGAAAAGTACCATTATTCTTCCATATCTTCAGTATCCCCAACATCCGGACCTTCTCCATACTCTCTTGCACATCTTTTTGAATCAGGATAGAGATACATACATGCTCCTCCCGATACCGAACATTCAAATCCGTGATATTCATCTGTTTCAATTGCATACGAACATCCCATATTATTTTTCCTCCTTAGCCAATTTTTCTAGTCCTTGTACTATATACTCCTGCCTTCTTAAAACTTTAACTGGAACATCTGCACCGTTCTCTGCACGCTGTCTAATCATTTCAAGCCTCTCTCTTTGTTCTGTAAGGTAAAAAAGCCAGGTCATACATAACTTCCAGACTTTTTTAAATTCCTCTTCATCCTCATCGAATACATTTTCCTCATCCTCCTCTGACATGATTTCCTCGTCTATGTCCATATCAATGTTGTTAAATGCATACTGACCGGTCATGCCCTGTTCTTCCTCCTGCATCCTTTCATATCTGTCTGAGCCTGTAACTCCATCCACAAGGTCAAGGAACTCTGTCCATGACAGTCTGTCCGAATTACACACTATGATGCCCTTGGGAGAGCAGTCATATGATATTCCTGCCTGGCATCCGCCACTGTATGATTTTGCAAAATGAGACATAAGGTATTCTCTCAGCTCTTTAGATGAATTAAACCGCCGGTCTGCGTCCTTTAAAAACAGATCATAAAAAATTCTGACCTGTCTTGGTTCCGGCTCTCTTTTAGGTTTGGAAGCTTCCTTATGCGCTTCTATCTCCCTCATGGTTGTCTTTCCGTCCATTATCAATTCTTCCTGCTTTTCTTCAGGAAGTGAGGCTAGTGCCAGCGCGGCGCTTTTATTTATACGTCCTTTTTCCGAGCCTCTCTTCCTTTATCTCCAAGATTTTTTGAAATATTTACGTAATCGCCAACTGTCGTTTTCCCCATATTGAGTATACGTGCAATCTTCTCAACCGTCTTACCACCATGCACATGCTTAAACTCAGCAGGATATTTATCAAGCAGATATTTGATGCGTTCTATTTCATGAAGCTTTTCCGCATCTGTCTTTGGGATGAAACCATTAGTCGCATACAACTGGAACTCTGCCTGAACATCATCAACATGCTCTACCTTGCATGGAAGAAACTCAAACTCCTTAAGTCCTTCATGCTCTACCAGATACCTGCAGGCCAGCCTTCTGTGATGGCCTGCAATGATTTCATATGTGTCAGTTCCACTTTTTCGGACTAGTAAATCCTGAAGAACCCTGCCAGCCGATTTAATGAGTTCCGCAAAAGCAGCTATATCCTCTTCTGTTGCACTTTTACGATACTGGTCTGTATTGTCAATGAGCTTGGTGTAATGTATCCATCTGGTCTCACTGCGCGGTCTGTTGTCAGTTTTCTTAACGTCACTGTTAAATACAGCTCCGAATTTAGCCATGGAACTCACCTTCTTTCACGCTTAAAATCTCATTTGCAAGCTCCAGATAATCATCTGCTACCGGATTATTTTTTCTATGTTTTGCTACAGGCTTGTAGAGCAACAGTGCATTATCGACTGCTGACGAAGCACTTACACATGTTGTAAGAAATGGATAATCATGTCTGCCAACAAGGTCCTCATAAATCTCTCTCTGTGCCCTTCTGTTTGAATTCACCATAGTTGCAAACACCTTCCATACCGGTGAACAGACAGGCTCCATTAACTCACCATCCATAACCGGATATATATATCTAAGTCCATTTATCTTTTCATCTACAACTGATAAATTATCACGACAGAATTTATTCAGGCATACAGGAGTAAGCACCAAATCAGCTGCACAAATACATGTAATGGTCAGCTGCTCAAAGGCAGGTCTTGTATCAATAAGGCATATATCATATCTGTCCGCCACGGTATCCAGTGCCTTTTTTATTACATCAATCTGTGATGCATCATCCTCCTCGAGTTCTGTACTTCCCGGTATGACATCAATATTGCCATACCTGGTTCTATAAATGCTTCTCTTTACGTGTGCCGGATTCCGGTACACATCTTTGATTGACCGTTCTGTTTTCTTGGTAAAAGAATGGCGTTGCATTTGCCTGTGGATCAGCATCCACAACAAGAATCTTCTTTCCAAGCTGCATAAAAGAATATGCAAGATTTACTGTTGTAGTTGTCTTTCCTACTCCACCTTTTAAGTTGCTGATAGTTATTTTGTACATCATAAAACCTCTTTTCTGCTGTTTTCACAGCTATAAAACCTTTTAATAAACAGTTCAGACTTCCTTGAGTCCATCCGGTAATTGCTCAGGCAGATTATCCAAATCAAGTTCCATCAAAATTTTAAGTCGTTCACTTGACTTGTTGTCTGCTTTCACTGCTATATTTTTCCATTCACATAATGTCTAGAGAAATTTCCTTCTCCATCGTACCCACACAGAATTTCTTCTTCATGTTCTCTACGATTCAATATACGTATCCATGTTCCACAAGCCTGTGAGTTTATTGTTATCTTTTCGTTTTCAAGCCACTCACAGCCTTCATATTTTGAATAAACCAGCTCTTTTATTTTGGCAGTTCAATGTAACTTACATTCTGCGCACGTCGGAAAAGTTCTTTTTTGCCAATATAATCATAAATATTCTTTGCCATAAGTGGCTCCTTTCTCTAAAAATCGTAACTGATTTACAGTTTTACTTATTTTTTCTGATTAACTTACTGTCATCAAACCATTTAATACTGCTTCCTGCGAACTCCGTCTTTGGAATATACACACTAGCTGTTGAGATGAATAATTTGTCACTTTTTCTAAAGTATGCTGTTGATGTTGTGTTCATTTTGCGTCCTCACTTTCTTATAAATGTTAGTAAATCAACTTTTTGGCACATAACACCGTGTTTTATTGCATACCCACTGTGTTTTTTGTTACAATGTGTGCGGTGAATGTGTGTGTTTAACATAGTGCCTATAGCGAATGCCACTTTGTATTACACCCCATTCTTTACAAAAAAAAACGCGGTAGAGTTAATTTCTAACTCTACCGCGAGCGGTGTAGAATGCATAAGGATTAACTCTTTATGCATTT
>VOFB01001420.1_pt1 | contig 13747 bp, 16 predicted proteins | sample 5384141 | NCBI WGS metagenome assembly VOFB01 (sample SAMN12384721, study PRJNA508395) | human gut metagenome | isolation source: healthy gut A | host: Homo sapiens | reverse complement strand
AATCTGCCCTATTTTGATGTTTATATTGTCTTATTGTATATTTTTTCACTTTTTGCCCCTTTGAAATTTCATGCGAATGTGTTATGCTAAAACAACCATTTCTAAATTTATTTTAAATTTAGTTTAATTAGCAATTTTATTTTGTTTTTTTTGTCTATATTGCTTATTATTCGGTAATAATAAATAAACAATACTTATAATAAAAAGGAGAAATAATAATGGAAAATACAAATACTAAAAACCATTTTTTATGGTTGGGTTATAGTTGCGGCGTGTATGTTAATTCAAGCTGTTCCTTATGGTGTAGCAACGAACGTACAACCCCAATTCATCAAACTTTGTAACTAATGGAGAAGGATTTACACTAACTCAATTCTCTTTATTATTTACAATCGGTACAATAGTATCAGCACTTGCTTCACCTTATATAGGTAAAGTTTTATCGATCCTAAAACAAATATAAAATTAGTTTATATCATAGGTTCTATATTATGTGGTGGCGGATTTGCGCTTTCTCATTTGCTGGTGGTAACTTATGGGCTTATTACGCTATATCAGCTTTAGTTCAAGTTGGTACTTCTATCGTATCTGCTATAGGTGTTCCATTACTTTTTAAACTCATGGTTTAAAGAAAATAAAGGTTTAGCAATGGGTCTAGCATTCTGTGGTAGTGGTATAGGTAATATATTCTTACAACAAGTTGCTGCTAGATTACTTAGTAATCAAACTATGGTTATGCAAAGCATACTTTTATATTTGGTATATTCTCTCTTGTAGTATCACTTTTTAATTTCTATATTTATGGTTAGATTACCAAAAGGTCCATCAAATTAGCTGCTAATGTACCTAGAAATAAAGCACAACAAGGAGAAAATACAAAAAACTACTTTTAACTAAAAATGGGGATATACTCTTAAAGAAGTAACAAAAAATGAAATTATTCTGGGTATTAGCAGTTGGATTTATATTTGTAGGTTTCTATGTAGAGTGGTATGTCAGTACAATACACATCTTATTTATATAAATTAGGATTTAGTGCTACTTATGTTGCTAATATTGGCTCAATATTCGCCTTCTTCTCTATACTAGGGAACTTATGTGGTGGTTTATTCTTTGATAAATTAGGTATCAAAAAGACACTTTTTATTATCAAGTGTTATGGTTGTTTTTTGCGGAATATCTTTAGTATTTATACCTGGTATACCTGCTTTTAGGATACTTATTTGCAATACTTTTTAGGAATAACTATATTTGCATATATCATAGGACCATCTTATTTAACAGGTGCTCTTTTTTTGGAGATAGAGAATTTGGTACTATATTAGGTATAGTTCAAGTATTCTTCGTATAGGATATGCACTTGGTACAGTTCTTTTCGGAATAAGTGTTGACACATTTGGTTATTTAACTTCTTGGATAATTACAACAGGTTATGTTGTTATAGCATATGCTTGTTTATTAATTGCATCAGTTGGTATATTAAAATACAACAAAAGAAAACAATGTTGTTGAAACTAAAAAATAGTTTAAGCTTTATAGACAAAAATAAAAAACTCTACAAATATTAAAAAATATTTGTAGAGTTTTTATTTTACACTTTTTACATTTCTTGACTTTATTCCATTTATTTCCTTTTTAGAAAATGCTATACTTATACTATTGACTGACCTGTCAGTTTTAGAAATTTTAAAAGTGAGGTGAAATTTTGTTACCAAAATTCAGTGTAAAAAACCATTAACAGTATTGGTATGCATGGTTCTTATACTTGTTCTAGGTGTTGTTTCCTTTACAAAAATGACGACTGATTTATTGCCAAATATGAATCTTCCTTATGTAATCGCGTATACAACATACCCTGGAGCAAGTCCAGAGAAGGTTGAAAGTACTGTTACAAATCCACTAGAAGAAGTATTCTCTACCGTAAGTGGTGTAGAAAATATTACTTCTATATCAAATGAAAATGTAAGTATGGTTATACTTGAATTTTCTCAGGATACTAATATGGATTCTGCAATGATAGATCTTAATGGTCAAGTTGATTTAGTCAAAGGTAACTTTGATGATTCTGTTGGGTCTACTACTCTTATGAAACTAAATCCTGATATGATGCCAGTAATGATGGTAAGTGTAGATGTCGATGGAATGTCTAATGAGGAAATTTCTAGATATGTTAATAATGAAGTTATTCCTAAATTAGAACGTGTTGATGGCGTGGCATCAGTAACTGCAAGTGGTCTTGTGGAAAGACAGTTACAAGTCACTTTAGACCCTGATAAAATTGATTCTGTTAATCAAGAAATTCAAGAAAGTGTAAATAAGAAATTTGATGATCAAATTGATGAGATAGATAAATCTATCTCTAGCTTAGACGAAAGTCAACAACAATCTGAATCTCAAATACAACAAAACTTTCTGAATTAGATAGTACCAGTACTCAAATAGACAATTCTATAAAAGAAATCGAAAACTCTATATCAAGCAATACTGGTTCTACTAGTGATTTACAAGCTCAACTTCAAAAGTTACAATCTCAAAAACAGAGCTTGAAAGTTCTCGTTCATCATTAAATGATGAATTATCAAAAGCAGCTTCACAAGTAAGTGAACAAAAAAGCTACACTTGAGTCTTCTAAAGAAGAAATAGAAAAGCAAGAGAAGAGGCTTTAAAGGCTGCAGATATATCAAATAAAATCACACCTGAAACAATTGATTCAGTTCTTTCGGCAGAAAACTTCTCTATGCCTGCTGGATATGTTGAAGATGGTGCTGATAAATATTCAGTTAAAGTCGGTGATAAATTTACTTCTAAAGATGAGATTGAGAATCTTCTTCTATTCTCATTAGAGGATATTGCTGATGTTTATTTAAAAGATGTTACAAACATTGAATATGGAAATAGCACAAGTGATTCATATACAAATGTAAATGGAAACCCAGGAATCATTTTATCTATAGAAAAAACTAGTACAGCTTCTACTTCTTCAGTTTGCTATAAACTAAATAAAACTATAGATAATTTAACTAGTAAAAATGATAAATTACATATACTTTCTCTAATCGACCAAGGTATATACATAGATATGGTTATCGATAGTATACTGATAATTTAATTTATGGTGGTGTATTAGCAATAATAGTACTTTTAATTTTCTTAAGAAGTATTAAACCTACTATAATAATAGCTCTAAGTATACCTATGAGTTTACTATTTGCAGTAGTTTTAATGTACTTCACAGGTATATCTCTAAACATGATTTCACTATCTGGTTTAGCTCTTGGCGTTGGTATGCTTGTTGATAATAGTATAGTTGTCATCGAAAATATCTATAGAATGAGAAATAACGGTGTAAGCAAATATAAAGCCGCTGTCTATGGTGCTAAACAAGTTTCAAACGCAATATGTGCCTCTACTCTAACGACTATATGTGTATTTTTACCGATAGTATTTACAGACGGTATAACAAGACAATTATTCGTCGATATGGGTCTTACAATCGCATATTCACTTATTGCGAGTTTATTAATGGCTCTTACTTTAGTTCCTTGCATGGCATCTAATATATTAACTAGCAAAGATCAAGTTGAACACAAATTCTTTAATAAACTTGTTGATGGATATGAATATGTATTAGACAATGCATTGAGACATAAAGCAGTTATACTTGTGGGTGCATTATTACTTTTAGTTTTAGCTGGATATAGTGCTACAAAAATGGGAACTGCATTCATGCCTGATATGAGTTCTACTCAAATGACAGCAACTATCTCAGCAAAAGAAGGTCAAGAAGTAACACAAGCTGATTTAGAAAGTGCTAGTGATGAATTTGTAAACATAGTAAAAGAACTTCGAGATGTCCAAGGTGTTGGCGCAATGACAGGTTCAGGTAGCATCACTGATTCTTCTAAAAAAAAGTGTTTCTGCTTATATCCTTTTAAAAGAAGATATGAAACATTCTAATAAAGAAATTGCTAAAATGATAAAAGATAAAACAAAATCTTTAGGTTATGATATAACAGTTAATGAATCTGCTATGGATACTGGAAGTATGTTATCAAGTGGAATAAGTATCAAAATCAAAGGAAATAACTTAGACAAACTTCAATCTATATCTGAAGATATGACAAAATTACTAAAATCAGTTAAAGGTGTTACTGATATAAAAAGTGATTTAGATAATATAGAAGTTGAACAACGTATTAGTGTTGATAAAGAAGCTGCTATGAAATATGGTCTTACAGTTGCACAAGTATATCAACAAGTTTCTGAGGGACTAAAATCAGAAAGAAACTCAACATCTATAACTCAAAAATGGAAATGATTTAGATGTAGTTGTAAAAGCGCTACAGAACCTACATTAGAAAAACTTAGAGTCTTTAAATATAAAAGGTACTCAAAATAATGAAGATGTTACTATAGCTTTAAGTGAAATTGCTTCTATAGGTAGTGCAAATACTCCATCATCAATAAATCACACTAACCAAAACTCGTTATTTAACTGTCTCAGCATCAGTTGATGATAGCCACAATATCGGTTTAGTAAGTCGTAAAATACAATCAAAAATTGATAAATATAAAACTCCTTCAGGCTATAGTATTGAGTTAGGAGGAGAAACTGAAACAATAAATACTACTATGAAAGACTTAATCCTTATGATAATACTTGCTATAGTATTTATTTACTTAATAATGGTTGCTCAATTCCAATCATTATTATCACCATTTATCGTAATGTTTACTATACCACTTGCATTTACAGGAGGTTTATTAGCATTATTAATTACTGGACAAGTACTAAGTGTAACTTCTATGTTAGGATTCTTAGTTCTTGCTGGTATAGTTGTTAATAATGGTATAGTCTTTGTGGACTATGTAAACCAATTACGACTTGATGGAGCCAATAAGATGATGCCTTGTTAGAAGCTGGTAGAACGCGTATAAGACCTATAATTATGACTGCTTTAACAACTATACTTGCTATGTCGACTATGGCGTTAGGAGTTGGTATGGGTTCTGAATTATCACAAGGTTTATCTATAGTTACAATCGGTGGGTTATTATATGCCACTTTATTAACATTATTTATCGTTCCAATTCTTTATGATATATTACATAAAAAGGAATTAAAAACTGTTGAAATAGGTGAATCAGACTAATAAAATTTAATCCAAAACATTAAAGGGACTATACAATAAAATTACTTATATTGTATAGTCACTCTTTTAATTTATTTTATATTTCACAAGTTTATACTCTGTTTTATAATGATATAACTCTACTCATCAATTCATTACTTCTCTTGATAAATAAATCTAATTCATCTGCACTTAATTCTTTATTAGCAAGTAATGCTAAGTCTACAATTTGGTTGCAAATTACATCTACAGCTTCTTTTTTAGTTTCGTCATCTTTTAAAGATAAAACTTTTTTGATTAATGGATTTTTATCATTTATAACTAATGTTTTTCTTCTTTTAAATCGAATCCATAATCTAATCCAGCAAATCTAGATTGCATTTCCATCATTCTTCTTGATTCTTCTGAAACTAATATAACTGCTGGTGTATCTTCTTTCTTTAGGCTTTCTACTGTATATTTTTCAATTCTATCGCCTATTTTTTCTTTGAAGAAATTAACTATTTCTTCGTCTGCTTTTTTCGTCCTTTTCTTCATCTTTATCTTTTAATACATCTGATAAATCAGAGTCTATTCTCTTGAATCTTACACCATGTTCTTTATATTCAAGGAATGTGATAAAGTTATTATCTATAGTGCAATCTAATATAACTGCATTTAATCCGTATTCTTTAAATAATTTGATATATTGAGATTGTTGTTCTCTATCTACAACATAGAATACTTTATTTTCATGTTTATCTTTCGCTACTTCTAAGTAATCTGTTAATGTTATATATTTTCCATCAAGATCTTTATATAAGATGTATTCTTTTATTTTGTCATAGAACCTTCATCTTTTAAGCAACCGTATTTGATGAATACTTGTATATCATACCAGAAACTTTCGTATTTTTTCTCTTTCATTTTTACAAAGTGATTTTAATTTATCTGCAACTTTCTTTAACTATATGTTTAGAAATTTTGCTTACATCTCTATCATTTTGTAAGAAACTTCTTGATACATTAAGCGGTAAATCTGGACAATCTATTACACCTTTTAATAATAGTAAAATTCTGGTATAACTTCTTTAATGTTGTCTGCTACGAATACTTGATTGTTATATAATTTTACTTTACCTTCAACTAATTCAAATTCATTTCTTAGTTTAGGGAAGTATAAAAAATACCTTTTAAATTAAATGGATAATCCACATTTAGATGTATCCAGAATAATGGTTCATCAAATACATTAAACACTTGTTGATAGAATTTTATATATTCTTCATCAGTACAATCTTTTAGGTGATTTTAACCATAGAGGATTTGTATCATTAAGTGGCATTGGTTTTACTTCATCTTTAGTTTCTTCTGAAGTTTTATCATCACTACCATCTTCAGATTTTTTATTTTCTTCTTCAGCTTTTTTCTTAGCCTCTTCTTCTAATCTATCTGTATTTTCTAGATATATTTCAACAGGTAGGAATGAACAGTATTTTGTGATTATACTTCTTAAATTGTATTCATCTAAAAATTCTTCGCTATCTTCTGCCAAAGTAAGAGTTATTGTTGTACCTCTTTCAGTTCTTGTTCCATCTTCAGTTATTTCAAATTGCATACCATCTGCTGATTGCCATCTAATTGGTTTTGCACCTTCTAAATATGAAAGTGTATCTATTTCAACATTACTAGATACCATAAATGCTGAATAAAATCCTAAACCAAAATGACCTATTATATCATTTGATTCTTCCATCTTGTCTTTATATTTATTAAAGAAATCCTCTGCTCCAGAAAAAGCAACTTGATTTATGTATTTATCTATTTCATCTGCAGTCATACCTATCCCATTATCACTAAATTCTAGTGTTTTATTTTTTTTGCTGACTGCAACTGTTATCTTATAAGGTTTATCATCACTATTAACTTCCCCCAAAGCTACTAGTCTTTTATGTTTGCTAACTGCATCACAACCATTACTTATTAATTCTCTTATAAATATATCCTTATCAGAATATAACCATTTTTTAATTATTGGAAAAATATTTTCAGTATCTATTGAGATACTCCCTTGTTTTAATGCCATATGTCTGACCTCCCATAATTGAATATTATTTATTACTGTTTTTTTCAAAAAAAATAACAAGGGTGCCCCCTTGCTATTAAGGGTTTTTGCAAAAGTTCTATTTCTTTTTATTTATTTCATAAAACTATTCTAAATTAATTTTATTCGAACTTTTTATAAGAAACCTAATTATCACTCTTTAGTTGAGAGTGCTAATTTGATAGTAAAAAAAAATACCGATATAGTTATCCTGTATTTTAACTTTTTCTTATACATATTATTATAGCACGTTTGTTAGCACTGTCAAGTGTAGAGTGCTAATTTTTCTATATAATTCTCTTTATATTTTTAACTCACTATATAATCTAAAAAGTTGAATATGAAATATCCAACTTCCTTATCAAACAATTTATTTTGCTTGAACATCATCTTCGCTTTCTTTTTCATTTGCTGCTAATCTCTACTACAGTTTTATTTGGAAGGCATACTATCTTTTTGTCCATTAGAGTCGATTTTTCCTTGTTTTATACAAAGCTTATCCGGACAATTAGCGTCTTCCATATATACAACACCTTCTTTTATTATTACTTTGTTGTGTTCATCTATATCAATTGTTTTATCTTCGTTTAATGGATAAGTTCCGTAGTCTTTTCCGTCAACCTTTATGATAACTTCTCCACCTTTTTGTGCAAATAAAGATTTTGCTCCAAATCCCATTCCTGCAACAATTAATATGACTATTATTAAGATTATATCTTTTCTTTTCATAATGTTTTTCATAACTATTCTCCAGTATTATTTTTAATAATTCCCTAAATTTATCTTGCTTATTTTTACATGTCAAATATTGAATAAATCAAAAATTTTTCCGACAATTTTATTATACTAATACTCGTTCTCATTGCCAAGAATAGTTCTCAAATAATTTTTCAAAAAAAATAAAGCTAGGTAAATCCGCATCTACCCAGCTAAATTCTAAAGAGGAAATTATCATATGATTAATTATTTTCATTCTATTTAATTTCAATTACTTGTTTATTTTCTATTTTCTTTTGTTCTTTTTAGGAACAAATATATTTAAAACACCTTTGTCATATTTAGCTTGGATGGCTTCTTTTGTTACTGCATCGCCTACATAGAAACTTCTCTTTGTATTGCCATAGTAACGTTCTTGTCTGATTATATGTCCTTCGTTGTCTTTTTTCTTCATTTGTTTTATTATGTTCAGCACTAACTGTTAAGTATCCATCTTCTAAGTCTAATTTCAAATCTTCTTTATCGAATCCTGAACTTCCATTGCCAATTCATAACCATTATCTTTTTTCTTTTATATCTGTAGACATTCTGTTTGTTGTAGTCATATTAAAAACTGGGTCTGTGAAAAAAGTCATCAAATAAATTATTATTAAAATTAAATCTTTCTGGGAATAACATAAAGCATCGTCCTTTCATTTTAGTACTCTATGTCTGGAGTGCTAATTCAACCATTTTTTTGAGTATACCCTTTGCTCTGGTTGAAACTTTTTATTAATTATATTAATTATTAATTTATATTTTAGAAGATTTCTTATTTAAGTCTTCTTTTTTATCATTTAATTTATTTTGCAAACTATATTGATATTATTCTACTTCTATAGTTTGTTTATTTTCTAGTTTTTTAACTTCTTTTTTTTAGGAACAAATACGCTTAAAACACCTTTATCGTATTTTGCTTGGATATCATCTTTTGTTACTTTATCACCTACATAAAAGCTTCTCTTTGTACTACCATAATAACGTTCTTGTCTGATTAGATGTCCTTCTTCATCTTTCTTTTCATCAGATTTTTTTATGTTCAGCAGTAACTGTTAAGTAACCTTTTTCTAATTCTAGTTTCAAGTCTTCTTTATCGAATCCTGAACTTCCATATCTAATTCATATCCATTTTCTTTTTCTTTTATATCTGTGGACATTCTATTAGGTACATTTACATTGAAAATTGATCACTAAAAAGATAATCAAATAAATTATTACTATTATTAACTAAACCAAATCTTCTTTCTGGAAATAACATAAAGCATCATCCTTTCATCTTTTTATTAGCACTATTTATTAATGAGTGCTAAGTCAACTTCTAAATTTAAGCATACCTGGTATGCTTTCGTTGACTCTTTATTCATTTTACCTATTTTCAAATTTGTGATTTGTTTATTCAAATCTTTTATTTCTTTTGTCTTACTTGTTATCCTTTTTCCTTATGACTATATAGTACACCTTTTTGTTAGCACTGTCAACCCTCGAGTGCTAATTTTTTCCTATTTTTTATTAGTTTCCTTACAGAAATCCTTTATATCCCCTCCAATCACTTGTTCAGAGGGGATTATATTTTTTAGATTTCTAAGTTTTTTATTTAAAGTAATCAATAACTATATTAACCATAGTCTTAATTCCTATTTTTATACAATCTTCATCACAGTTAAATTTTGAATTATGCAATATACAAGTGTCTTCGTTTTTTCAGACTTGCATCCTAAAAACATAAAGCAAGATGGAACTTCTCTTGCAAAGAAAGAGAAATCCTCTCCACCTGTATCGGGATTATCCATCTCAATTAAACTGTCCTCTCCCATACTATTTATAATAGATTTTTACTAATTTAGTAAGTTTAGGATCATTCATAGTGACTGGATATCCATGATTAAATTTATATTCATAATCGCATCCATGTATTTTGCAAACATCTTTAACAAATTCTTCAATTTTATCTGGTAGTATCTCGCATGCCTCTACACTAGAGCACCTAACTGTACCTTCAATAGATACTTCACCAGGAAGTACATTATATCTCACACCACCATTTATTTTTGACAATGTAAGAACAACTACATCACTCGGGTCTATTGCCCTACTAACAATCGTCTGAAGTTGAGTTATTAAATATGCTGCACAAACAATAGCATCATGTCCTTCATGCGGTTTAGATGCATGTGATGCCTGCCCTTTAATAGTTATAAAAATTCTATTTGATTCTGACATCATTGCATTTGGTTTTAAAGCAATTGTTCCAATTGGATAATCCCAAACATGAAGTGCAACTGCATTATCGACATGAGGATTTTCTAAAACGCCTTCTTTTATCATTAAAGGTGCCCCACCTGTTGGATTATTTTCCTCTGCTGGCTGGAATACAAACTTTACATTTCCATTTATCTCATCTTTAATTTCGTTTAATACTTTTGAAACGCCTAATAGTATTGATGTATGCACATCATGACCACAAGCATGCATAACACCAGGATTTTTGATTTAAACTCAAAATTTGTTTCTTCTTGTATTGGTAAGGCATCCATATCCGCCCTGAGCATCAAAGTTTTTTACCCTTGCCTAAATTCAAATTAGAGACCACACCATTATTTTCTCTTCCCCTTTGAGCATCTAGTCCAATTTTGTTTAATTCCTTAACAATAAATTCTGCTGTATTAAACTCCTTTAAACTAAGCTCTGGATTTTGATGAAGGTACCTTCTTATTGATATCACTTCATCTAAATACTTATCAACTAATTCTTCCACTTTATTTTTTTAACATTTTTATTCCCCCTAAAATTAAAAGGTACAGATTTTAATCCGTACCTTTTAATTATATCATAAAGACTATAAGTAATTGATATTACTATAAGTATATATTTTTATATAGAAATTTATTCTGATTCTTTTAATGATTCTCCCAAGTCAACCTTTTTAATACTTCTATTAAGAATGAAATTAACTAGAGAGTAAACTAATAAACCAACTACAAATACTACAATATGTAGATAGTATGGCATATACATTTCTATATATGATGTAAATCTCATAAATGCAAATTTAAACAATACATCCATTAAGTAATATGAAAATGGAGCACATATGATTAATGAAATTACAACCACTATAGCACTTGCTTTTAAGTATAACTTGCTTATTTCCTTATCATCATATCCCATAACTTTTAAGAAAGACATATTTGTAGCATTTCTATCCATAACTAATTTAGTTAATATATACATAACAACTAAATAGATAATTATTGATACTGTAGTCATTATAGGAATCATTTGACCAAAACTTGAGGTTACTTGTTCCCCTATTTTCACAACATCATTTCTAGTTAGTTTTGATTGTATATATTCATCTTTTATGTCTAATTTTTTATCAGATAAATATGTATTATAATAATTTTTATCTTGATCAATCATATCATTAAGATTTTTTTGAGTCATATATGCAGAAAATCCAGCTTTATAATCATATATATCATAAATTTTAAATTTATAATCTTTTTCTGTGTATGGGTTTGTAAATGTGATTTTATCTCCCTTTTAAGTCCCATTTTTTGTGCAAAATCATACGAAATAGTTATTTCATCATCTTTTGAAGGTAGAGAAATATCATCATAATATTTAGAATCATTATCTAATCCATAAAAAGATACATCTAGATCTAAATCCCTGCCTTATAATAAGTTTCTAAACTTGTAATTGTAAGTTTTTCTGCATCTTTTGCATTTTTTATATCTACAGGTTGTTTCAAAACATATTGATAATCTGCTTTTACACTATCTTCTGAGTTTTGAAGATAATTATCAATACAAGGACCCATAACTATTCCAAACATTAATATAAAACTTGCAAATAATATACCTATAAATAATGTAAAATAACTACCCTTATTTTGAAGTATTACACGTATTTGAAAACGTCTAAAAAATGACCCATGTTTTAATTTAATATGTTGTTTTATTCTATTTTTATGTGTATCTCTTCTTAAGAATCGTATTGGTGATATATTTAATTTATGTCTAAGCATTAAGTAGTTAATTACTAGCATAAATACAAGTGGAATTATTGTTGTAGTTACAAATGCCTCTGGTATAAATTGCACTTTTAATGGTGGCAAGCAATAACTTCCATAGTACATATCTTTAAAGTATGGTGGAAAAACAAGATATCCCACTATATTCCCAATTATACAACTCACAATAGTAATAATTATAGGTAAGACCATATAATGTCTAATCAGTTCGTTTTTAGTATATCCACTTGCCAAAAGGGTTCCGATAACTGTAGATTCTTCATCTATAATTGTTTCGCTTATTACTACGAATATAAATGCTAAGATTACTAAAATTATATAAAGCAATGCCTTAATCATTGGAATATCTCCACCCATATCATTTGGTAAGAAAGATATGGTTTGATTCATATCTGATGTCATCATATTTGTAAGCATATATCCGTTTTCTAAACATATATCTCTGATATCATTCAATTTATCATAGTTTTCTTTATCACTTGCATCTTTTTTTATCTAATACATAACTATAATTATAAGTTATATTTTTTTTTCTGCAAATTCATCAAAAGTTTTTATTATCTACAATAGCTACACCAAAGTGAATTGCATCCATCATTAAGTCATTATTTTTTTTTCTATTAATGAAGTATAATCAGGAACAGCTATAAAACCAACTATTTTTATATCTTCACCATTTAAATGAATTGTTTCCCCTACTTTATAATCATTTTCTCAGCAAATAGTCTATCTAAAAAGCAATTTCATGTTTATTCTTGGGTAATATGCCTTCATATACTGTGGCTATATCTACCTTTTCTCTATTTTTTATAGATTCTAATCATGGTGTCATCGCTTAAATCTTGTTCACTATAAAAATTTTCATAAAGATTTAAATCTAAATCTTCTATTTTATCTTTTGTATCTTTTATTAAGAGTTTGTGTAACTGCAAATTGACCATCTTCAACATTGCATTCATCTTGGTTCTTATATAATAAATCCTTTACACTATATACAACAGTTAAAAAAATCCAGATACTGCACTTATCATAACTATAAGGACTATACTAATTGATAGATATCTTGCTAAATTCTGTTTAAATTCTCTCCATAAGCTTCTGTTTAATGGATTTTTCATGTCAATCACCTACCACTCTAAATCTTCTGCTTTCGTTACGAGTTTCATTTATTTTATTTTTTATAATTTGACCATCTCTAAGTCTCATAACACGATGTGCCATATTTTTAATAGCATCATGTTTTGTAGTCTAGAGCTCCTGTTGGCTCATCACACAATAATAAGGAAGGATTTTTTTGCTAATGCTCTACCAATTGCTGTACGTTGTTGTTGTCCCCCTGATAATTGGTTTGGATATTTATTTTGATGTTCTTCTAAACCCTAATGTCTTTTAATAATTCGTCAACAGAAATAGGCTTTTTTACTTAAATATGCTCCTGATTCTATATTTTCTTTTACTGTCAAATTAGGAACTAAATGATAAAATTGAAAAACAAAACCTAATGTATTTCTTCTATAAAGGGTTAAGTCTTTATTTGATAATTTCCCTAAGTCAACATCACCTACTACTATATCCCCTTCATCTATAGTTTCTATTCCTCCAATTCAGATTTAATAGTGTTGATTTTCCAGAGCCAGAAGGCCTAACATAACACATATTTCACTTTTTTTCAATACCGCAGTTAATTCCCCTTAAAACCTCTACTTTGTTTTCATCTTGACCATAAAATTTTTAAGATTT
>VOFB01003502.1_pt1 | contig 13751 bp, 20 predicted proteins | sample 5384141 | NCBI WGS metagenome assembly VOFB01 (sample SAMN12384721, study PRJNA508395) | human gut metagenome | isolation source: healthy gut A | host: Homo sapiens | reverse complement strand
GTCCCCGCTCAGCCGGTGCTGAAAAAACCGGCTGCCGCCCGGAAAGGGCGAACCCGCCTGCGGCAGTTCGTGTCCCCATCTGGTCGGTGCAGAAAATATATACAAAAGAGCTGCTGCACCCATGCAGCAGCTCTTTCGTCTGTTAATCTTAATCGAACAGGGTCGAAACCGAAGTTTCCTCGTAGATACGCGCGATCGCCTCGGTGAACACCGGTGCAACCGGCAGAACGTTGATCTTATCCAGCTTCTTGTCGTTGGTCAGCGGGATGGTATCGAGGATGGTCAGCTCCTTTGATCGGGCTGTTCTGAATGCGCTCGAGCGCCGGGCCGGACAGAACGCCGTGCGTTGCGCAGGCATAAACCTCGGTTGCGCCGCCGCGCTCTACCAGAGCGTCCGCTGCGTGTACGAGCGTGCCTGCGGTGGCGATTAGGTCGTCAACCAGAATGCACTTCTTGCCCTCTACGTTGCCGATGATGTTCATAACCTCGGATACGTTGGCCTTCGGACGACGCTTGTCGATGATGGCAAGCGGCATATCCAGCTTGGGTGAACTTGCGGGCACGGGTAACCGAACCCAGATCAGGAGAAACGATAACGGTATCATCGGTGCCGACGCCGAACTTGCCCGCAATGTACGGGATCAGGACGGAAGAACCGAGCATGTTATCCACCGGAATGTCAAAGAAGCCCTGGATCTGTGCAGCGTGCAGGTCCATGGTCAGCACGCGGTCAGCGCCTGCAGCAGTAATGAGGTTTGCGACCAGCTTTGCGGAGATCGGGTCACGCGCCTTGCTCTTGCGGTCCTGACGAGCGTAGCCGAAATACGGATTACAGCCGTGATACGGCCTGCCGATGCACGCTTGCAGGAGTCGATCATGATGAGCAGCTCCATCAGGTTGTTGTTTACCGGACCGCAGGTGGACTGTACGAGGAACACGTCCGAGCCGCGAACGGATTCCGAAATGGAAACCGAGATTTCGCCGTCAGCGAAGGTGGAGATGGCAGCCTTGCCGATCGGCAGTCCGAGCGCAGAAGCGATCTGCATCGCCAGTGCGGGATGGGAGTTGCCGGAGAAAATTTTGATGTTTTTCCGTGAGAAATCATTGATTTGCCTCCGTCATATAAATATATTTTTTGTTCCGTGTGGATTTATATACGTTTTTATAGATTTACTTTTCGTCCTTCTCGTGTGCGGCGCGGCGGCGGTCGTTCCAGCCCTCAAGATTGGTCTGGCGGGAACGTGCAACGCTCAGCGCACCGGCAGGAACGTCCTTGGTGACAGTCGTACCGGCAGCCGTAAACGCACGGTCACCCAGCTTGACAGGCGAAACGAGGTTGGTGTTGCAGCCGATGAAGCAGTCGTCACCGATCTCGGTGCGGTACTTGTGATAGCCGTCATAGTTGACAACGACCGTGCCGCAGCCGAAGTTGACGCGCTCACCGACGGTCGCGTCGCCGATATAGGTCAGGTGCGAAACCTTGGTGCCGTTGCCGATGGAGGATTTTTTCAGCTCAACAAAATCCCCGATGCGGCAATGGTCGCCCACCACGCACTGCGGGCGGATATAGGAGAACGGGCCGACCGTGGTATTGCTGCCGACGGTGGATTCATAAACCTGCGAATTGTTTACCGTGGTGCCTGCGCCGATCTCGGCCTTTTTCGAGGATGGTGTTCGGGCCGATGACCGCGCCCGCGCCGACCTTGCAGCCGGGACGGATGTGACAGCCGGGCAGAATGGTCGCGCCCGGTGCAATATCAGCGTCCGGCGCAATGTAGGTGCTGGTCAGATCGAAGATCTGCACCCCTTTTAATGAGGCCGTAGTTGACACGCTGCATCATCTCGACCTGTGCCATAAAGGCGGCAGTGCCGTCGCAGATGACGTAAATCTTATTGGTGATAGCAATGCCCTTCTGTGCACCGGCTGCAACAGCCGCCGCAACCAGGCCGTCGAGCGTATCAGCGCCGCTCGCGAGTGCCTTTTCAGCATATCCCAGGTGAACATGGCGGCATAGCAGCGGCTGTCTCTCGGCAGAGGCTGACCTTCCGCATCAAAGCCCTGCTGCTCGGCAGACAGTACGCTGACGCCGTAACCGGTGTTCAGGTGCGTCTCCGCCAGATGGAACAGAGCGTCCTCCTCGGCCAGTGCAAACGGAGCCGCCAGCACCAGAACGTGCTCGCTCTCCGGCAGCGCAGCCAGCGAGGCAAAACGATTTGCGGCATCGAGCGCGATGTCCTGTGCGCCGGCAACGGCAGACTCTCTGTCGTCGTGCACAAAGAAGCACGCCTCCACCGCATCAGGCAACTCATCCCGCATTGCATCGCCCGCAGTGCCGAACAGCACCGGACGCGCAAAAGCGGAAATGCCGTTTTCGTCAAACAGGCCGCCAACCATGACGGCATTTACTTTATTCATCGCAGAAATCCTTTCGTTTCTCAAAGGTCATACGACCAGATTTTCCGATATAGCTTTATTATACAACAGTATGCCGCAAATTGCATTATCATTTTTCGATAAATTTCTTCTCACCGCATAATATTTTTTCGCCGTTTGCATACAAAGGGCGAAAAAGAAAGCGTTTTGGTGGGAAATCAAGTAATGGAAAATTGAGAATGGAAAATGGAAAATGAGTATTAGATAAAGCCATTTGCAGAAAAATAACATCGTTTCAGATAGCCTTACCGTAGGGTGCGCCAAGGTGAATTGCCCGAAGGGCAAGAGAAGGTGCCCTGGGGTACGACCCCGGCGCACCGCATGTAAATTCATCTGCAATATCGTATCCCGTAGGGGCGGTCATTGGCCGCCCACGCAACGATAAATGGATGCGGTTTGCAAACCATTTGCATCATTTATCCGCGTCAAACGCAACGGTAATGCCTATTGCGGGCGACCAATGGTCGCCCCTACGATTATGCGTGTGCCAATCGTTTGATACGGTGCGCCGAGGTCGGCGCACCGTACGATTTGGCGTTACATGACGATTATTCCGGATAAAATGCGATAACACGTTTCATTCCACGTTCATTTTCCATTCTCCATTCTCAATTCTCCATTACTGCACAAAAAAGACTCGAAACATACGTTTCGAGTCTTTTTAGGGTTAGCTTTTAGCCCTGAACTGCAATAACCTCAACCTCAACCTTAGCGCCGAGCGGCAGAGCAGCTACTTCAACGCAGGAACGAGCCGGAGCGCCTTCCGGGAAATACTTCGCGTACACGCCGTTGAATGCAGCAAAGTCGTTGATGTCGGACAGGAAGCAGGTGGTCTTGACAACACGGTCAAAGGACACGCCGCCCCCTGTGCCAGAACACACTGCAGATTCTTCATAACCTGCTCAGTCTGCTCCTCGATGGTGGTTGCTACAATCTTGCCCGCCTTCGGGTCGATCGGAACCTGACCGGAGGTAAATACGAAACCGTTTGCAGCGATTGCCTGAGAGTACGGGCCTACTGCTGCCGGTGCGAGATCAGTGTGCAGAACTTCCTTTGATAGCCATGGTGGGAATTCTCCTTTATATATCTTTATTTTTTTTGATAACAGGGTGAAATGAGTGCTTTTTTGTGCATAAAATCCACACAGAAACGCAATTGTGGCGTAGCCAGTGGTAACGACGCACGGTTCATCGAGAGCGATTTACGAGCAAATTTTGCGTCTTGATTAGGCGCGGCTTTGCAGCAATACTTTGTATTGCAAAAGATGCGGCAGCGCGACCGGAGCCTGCGCAAGGAACCGAGGCCAACATCAAGGCACAAAATTTCCGTAAAGCGCCGAAGATGCAAACCGTGTGGCGTTGCCACAATTACTTTTTTGCCGCCCTTGGTCTTTTTCAGGCGCTCGGTGTTGGACAGAACGCGCTTGCGCATACGGATGCTCTCCGGGTAATCTCAAGCAGCTCATCGTCGGAGATGAACTCGAGTGCCGCCTCGATGGACATCTGGCGCGGCGGAATCAGGCGCAGCGCATCATCCGAGCCGGATGCACGCATGTTGGTCAGCTGCTTCTTCTTGCAGACGTTTACAGCCATGTCCTCGCCGCGCGGGTTCTCGCCGACGATCATGCCTTCGTATACCATCGTGCCGGGGCCGATGAACAGCGGGCCGCGATCCTGTGCGTTGAACAGGCCGTAGCCGACAGCCTCGCCGGCCTCAAACGCGATCAGAGAACCGGTGGTGCGCTTCTGGATATCGCCCTTGTACGGCTGATAGCCGTTGAATACGGAGGACATAACGCCCTCGCCCTTGGTATCGGTGAGGAACTCGGTGCGGTAGCCGAACAGGCCGCGTGCCGGAATAATGAACTCCAGGCGCATACGGTCGGTGCCCTTCGGGTTCATGGAAACCAGCTCGCCCTTACGAGCGCCCATCTTCTCCATGATTGCGCCGACTGCATCGGCCGGAACGTCCGCGATCATGCGCTCCATCGGCTCACAGGTCTTGCCGTCGATCTCCTTGAGCAGTGCCTTCGGTGCGCCGACCTGGAACTCGTAGCCCTCACGGCGCAGGTTCTCGATCAGGATGGACAGGTGCATCTCACCGCGGCCGCAAACACGGAATGCGTCGGTGGTGTCGGTTTCGTTTACGCGCAGGGATACGTCCTTGAGCAGCTCACGGAACAGACGCTCACGCAGGTGGCGGGAGGTAACAAACTTGCCTTCCTTGCCGGCGAACGGAGAGTCGTTGACCATAAAGGTCATCTCAACGGTCGGCTCGGAAATCTTAACGAACGGCAGAGCCTCAACGTGCTCGGGGTCGCACAGGGTCTCACCGATGGTTACACCCTCGATGCCGGAGAAGCAAACGATCTCGCCTGCCTGTGCCTCCTCGATCGGCTGACGGCCCAGCTCCTCGATGGAGTACAGGGTAACCAGCTTTGCGTTGTACGGCTTGGTGTTGCCGTGGTAGTCGCAGACGGTAACCTGCTGACCTACCTTCATCGAGCCGCGCTCGATACGGCCGATGCCGATACGGCCAACGTACTCGTTGTAGTCAATAGAAGAAACGAGCATCTGGGTCGGGCCTTCGGTATCAACATGCGGCGCCGGAATGTGCTCGAGGATCTGCTCGAACAGCGGGGTCAGGTCCTTGCCCTCCACGTTCGGGGACATGGAAGCGGTGCCTGCACGGCCGGAGCAGTAAACGATCGGACTGTCCAGCTGCTCGTCGGTCGCATCAAGGTTGAGCAGCAGCTCGAGAACCTCGTCGCCGATCTCGTTGAGGCGAGCGTCCGGACGGTCGATCTTGTTGATTGCAATGATGATCTTGTGACCGAACTCCAGTGCCTTCTGCAGCACGAAGCGGGTCTGCGGCATCGGGCCTTCTGCTGCGTCAACCAGCAGAACAACGCCGTCTACCATCTTGAGGATACGCTCTACCTCGCCGGAGAAGTCGGCGTGGCCCGAGGTATCTACGATGTTGATCTTTACGCCCTTGTAATGTACAGAGGTGTTCTTTGCCAGAATGGTAATGCCGCGCTCACGCTCGATGTCGCCCGAGTCCATGACACGCTCCTCTACCACCTGATTTTCGCGGAAAGCGCCAGCCTGCTTGAGCATCTGATCGACCAGAGTAGTCTTACCATGGTCAACGTGCGCAATGATGGCGATGTTGCGTAAATCGTTACGGATCATATATTCTATTCCTCCATCAGCGGGATTATTTTCGTACGGAATTTATTATACCCGTTTTTCGTTCATTTTCACCTATTTTATCGTCAAAATTACGGCGATATATCCGCTCCAAATTGTAAAATATTTTACCGGACCGAGAAATCTCCCCATGTTTTCCGGTTGACGCAGGCTTACTCCTGCCGTACAATAAAGAAAAGACGCAAGCGTCTGATAAAAGGAAGGAGAATCTCTATGAACAAAATCGGAAAGGCAATGCTCTGCACCGTACTGACCGGCGCGATGGCAGTCGGCGCCGCAGGCGCGGCTGACCTCGGTTCCCTGTCTCCGCAGGGTGCTAAGGCGTATCTGAATCAGATCACCACCCTGCAGAATAAGTATGGCAAGGCTGCCGCCCGCACGGACGATGGCTTCAAAGGGACTGCTGACCGGACTTTCCATGGCAAAGCTGGTGGATATGGACGGCGACGGCACGCCGAGCTGTACTGCGGCGCAGGTCTGGACGGCCAGCATATGTATTCGTATGCGGATGGGAAAATCTACGCGCTGGATATTCCGGAGAGCGTGAGCAACTTCGGCACGGACGTTTCGCCGTGCGCGGATTTCTATGTTGACGACACGAAAGCCTATCTCGTGGACGGCCATGAGATCATGAACGGCTTCCCCGTCAAATATCTGACCAAGCAGGGCCGCAAGATCGTCACCGCGCTGACCTATACCGATGCCATCGACGACGATACTGGTAACCATATCTGTACGCTCAACGGCGAAAGCGTGACCTATCACGAGCTAAGTGCCGCACAGGTTGCCTTCACCAAGGGCATGACATGGGAACACTACTCCTTCTGGGAGAGCTCGTACAATGTGCCGGAGGTGCGCTCCGCCCGCGCTTCCCTGCAGGACACCATCACCTCCTGCGTAAACTCACCAACCCGACCGCCAAGGTTTCTACCCATAAGGTAACACTCAACGGCGCAAAGGCTGATCTGGCTGCGTACACCATCAACAGCAACAACTATTTCAAGCTGCGCGATCTTGCAAAAAGCACTGAAAGGTCTGGATTCTGAATTTGAGGTAAAGTGGAACGCCGCCGAGCAGCGCATCGACCTGACGAGCCGAACCGCATACACGCTGGTCGGCGGCGAGCAGGCTGCCCTGCCCTCCGGCAATAAGGCTGCCACGCTCACGAACGCCGCTGTCTACCTCGACGGCAAGCCGCTTTCCCTCACCGCCTACTCCATCGGCGGCAATAATTATTTCAAGCTGCGTGACCTCGTTTTTCGCGCTCGGCTTTTCCGTGGATTGGGATAACGCCACCTCGACTGTTACCATTTCGGCTCAGTAACGGAAAACGAATGAAAAAAGCCACTGTTCAGTGAACAGTGGCTTTTTCACGCTTACAGCGCGATTCAATCCCGGTTTGCTTGCAAACCGGAGCCGCGCAAGGATAGCGCTGCGTTTTTATACAAAAAGGGATTCTGTGTGCCCGCCAAAGGCGGACACGCAGAATCCCACAAGGACGTATCCGAGTCAAAGGCTCGGTACGTCCCCGATTAAAAGGCCAAAGGCCTTTCAATCGAGAAGCGAAGCGCCCTTACTGGTTTGCTTCGATGTAGTTTACGATGTCACCGATGGTGCTCATCTTAGCAGCTTCCTCGTCGGAAATCGTTACGCCGAAGTTCTCCTCGAGGTCCATCATCAGCTCTACAACGTCCAGAGAGTCTGCGTTCAGGTCTTCCTTAACCTTGGTGTCCATGGTCATGGTGGAAGCATCAGCGTCAAACTTGTCTGCCAGGATTTCACATACCTTTTCAAACATGGGATTTACACTCCTTCATTACTTTCTTGATTTATTGTTCTGAAAACTCCGACTCTGCGGAATTTTTCATACCGTTTCTGCAGCATCGTGTCGATGTCCGGCTCAGCATCCAGCTCGGCAAGCTGGTCGCGCAGCGAGCGCGCCACATTGCGGATAAGCTGTGCGGAGGATGTGCCCTCCTGAATGATGCCTTCGATCATACCGAAGCTGTACAGGTCCTGCGCGGTGATATGCAGCGTGTCCGCTGCCTCCGCCTCGCGCTTGGGGTCCTTCCAGAGAATGGACGCGCAGCCGCGCGGCGAAATAACCGAATACAGGGCGTTCTCGAGCATGAGCACACGATCTGCCACCGCCAGCGCCAGTGCGCCGCCGGAGCCGCCCTCACCCGTCACGATAGAGATAACAGGCGTTTTCAGCTCGATAAACTCATACAAACAGCGGGCAATGGCCTCGCCCTGACCGCGTTCCTCCGCGCCTACGCCGCAGAACGCGCCGCCGGTGTCAACAAAGTTGATGACCGGGCGGTGGAATTTCTCCGCCTGATGTGCGAGACGCAGGGCCTTTCGATAGCCCTCCGGGTGCGCCATGCCGAAGTTGGCGTCCATATTCTGCTCAATGGTGCGGCCCTTGCGGTGGCCGATTACCGTCACCGGTGTGCCGTTGAAGTAGCCAACGCCGCCGAGGATGGCATGGTCGTCCGAAAAATAGCGGTCGCCGTGCAGCTCGGTGAAGTCGGTGAACAGTTCATTGATATAATCCGTGATCATCGGACGCTTGGTATCGTGAATGATACGCATTTTTTCACTTGCGAGTTTGTTAGTCACGACGCCACCTGCCATTTCTTGGACTTGGAGCCGCAGTGCAGCTTCAAGAGTTTTTTCCAGCGTTTCTCTGAGTTGATTACGCGGAACTATTTTATCACAGAAGCCATGCGAAAGCAAGAACTCCGAGGACTGAAAATCGTCCGGGAGGGTCTGACCGATGGTTCCCTCGATGACACGGCGGCCGGCAAAGCCGATGGTCGTGCGCGGCTCCGCGAGGATAATATCGCCCAGCATGGCGAACGACGCGGTAACACCGCCCGTGGTCGGGTCGGTCAGCACGGTGATATACAGCAGCCCTGCATCCGAGTGCCGCCGCGCCGCGGCGGACACCTTGTTGCCATCTGCAGGAGCGAATACATCCCTTCCTGCATACGCGCGCCGCCCGAACAGGTGAACAGCACGACCGGCAGACCCTTTTCGGTCGCGTACTCGAACAGGCGGGTCAGCTTTTCACCGACGACCGAGCCCATCGACGCCATCATGAAATGGCTGTCCATGACGCCGATCGCGGTTTCCACGCCGCCGATCTTACACACGCCGGTCTTGACTGCGTCCGGCATGCCGACCTTTTTCAGCCAGCTCTGCCGTTTTCTCTGCGTATCCCGGGAAGTGGATCGGGTCCGCCGGTGCCAGATTGGCGTACAGCTCCTCAAAGCTGTCCTTATCCGCGATCTGACGGATGCGCGTGCGCGCGAGCAGTCGTCCGTAGCGTCCGCAGTGCGGGCACACATACAGATTCTTGCCGTAGGCATACGCCTTCAGTTCTGCGCCGCCGCAGCCCTGCAGGTTACGACCTTGGCCGCTTCGTCCTCCTGCGGTTTCATTTCCATAGAGGTCTCGCGTGTTTTTTGAAACAGGTCGATCAGACCCATGCGTAACTCCCTTTCGTTTGGAGGCAGTACCGCACGATTGGCCTTCGGCGCTTTGCGGCTGTTTTGCCCCTGGTTTTGTTGCGTACTTTTGCAATACACAAAGTATTGCTGCAAGTCCGCGCCGCACCAGTGAACAAAACATCTCGCAAATCGCTCTTGTCCAACCGTGCGGTACTGCCTCTGAAATCCTTCGGATTACAAAAATCTTCGGATTCAATTATTCCTGTGCTAAACCTATTATACCATAATAATTGATTTAGTCAAAATCGCCGTTTGCGATGGAATTAACATTAAAGTTTGCTTCCACAAACGCCTTCGAGCACAAGATGTGCATCTGATAATCGGTTGCGGTCACAACGCCCTCAAACAGCATCTCCGCAAGGGCACGGCGCATGCGAACAATGGCCTGCTCACGGTCGGCGCCGTAGACGATCAGCTTGCCGATCATGGAATCGTAAAACGGCGGAATCTTATATCCCTGATAAGCCGCGGAATCCACGCGCACGCCGGGACCGCCCGGCAGATGCAAGGACACCAGTGTGCCCGGACAGGGTGCAAAGTTCCTCGACGGGTCCTCGGCGTTGATGCGGCACTCGATGGCGTGACCGCGGATGGTCAGATCCTCCTGCTTAAAGGACAGCGGCTCGCCTGCCGCCACGCGAAGCTGCTCGCAGACCAAATCTACGCCGGTGACCTCCTCGGTGACCGGGTGCTCCACCTGGATGCGGGTGTTCATCTCGCAGAAGTAGAAATTGCGGTCGTTATCGACCAGAAATTCGATCGTACCCGCGTTTCGGTAGCCGACGCGCTTTGCCAGCGCAACAGCCGCCGAGGTCATCTTCTCGCGCAGCTCGGGCGTGACGAAAGCCGACGGACTTTCCTCGATGAGCTTCTGGTTGCGGCGCTGCACCGAGCACTCACGCTCGAACAGGTGCACCACGTTGCCGTAGTTATCGCCCAGAATCTGCACCTCGATATGGCGCGGATTGTGAATATATTTTTTCCATGTACAGGCGGCCGTCACCGAAGTTGGCGATAGCCTCTGCAGAGGCGCTGTCGTACGCGTCCTTTGAGGTCCTGACGCTCTCCGCCACGCGGATGCCCTTGCCGCCGCCGCCGGATGCCGCCTTGAGCATGACCGGATAGCCGATGCGCTCGGCCTCGGAGATGGCTTCGTCAAAATCGCGCAGCGGACCGTCCGTGCCGAGGGCTACCGGAACACCGGCCGCGATAGCGTTGCGCTTTGCCTCGGATTTGTCTCCCATCAGACGGATGGTTGCCGCAGTCGGGCCGATAAACGCCAGACCGGCCTGCGTGATGCGCTCGGCAAAATCCGGATTCTCGGACAGGAAGCCGAAGCCCGGATGAATGGCCTGACAGCCGGAAGCCAGCGCCGCCGAAATGATATTATCCATATTCAGGTAGCTGTCCGCCGCACGGGCCGGACCGATGCAGACCGCTTCGTCCGCGATCTGCGCGTGCAGCGCTTCGCGGTCAGCCTCGGGTAAACGGCCACCGAGATAATGCCTAAATCACGGCAGGCCTGAATAATGCTGACCGCAATCTCGCCGCGGTTCGCAATGAGTACCTTCTGAAACATTCGATTAGCTCTCTCCGCCTCAGTCATTGATGACCATGCATTTGATCTCCGCTTCGGCGGCCTTCTCGTCACCGACCCAGGCGATGCCCTCGGCTACTGCCATCGGGCGCGGCGCTTGGTGAAGGTAACTTCCAGACGAAGGGTATCGCCCGGCTTTGCCATTGCGCGGAACTTTGCCTTGTCGATGCCGGTGTAGACCGCAGTCTTGCCCTTGAATTCGGGCAGAGACAGCAGCGCTACGCCGCCTGCCTGCGCGAGCGCCTCCAGACGGAACACCGCGGGCATGATCGGGTTGCCCGGAAAGTGGCCCTGGAAGAAGAACTCGTCACCGGTCAGGTGCAGCGCACCGACTACATGGTTCTCGTCCATTTCGAGGATCTCGTCCACCAGCAGCATCGGCGGACGGTGCGGAAGGATCTCCATGATCTGTTCTTTGTTCAGCATATTATAATCCCTCTCAATCCCAAAAGCAAGATAATTACCGCAAAACTACAGTTTTGCCGGTAATAGGAACGGATCGTGGACCGTTCCCAAGTCGTACGAAAGTTCCTCCCGTCGGTCGAAACTTTCTCCCTCTATCGGTATAAAAACGGTGATACTTGCTCTCCCGTTTTTATGAATTTGCTATGCAAATTCTATTGAATCCGCGCTGATGCGCGGCAGATGCTTACGTCTTACTCAATAACACAAAGGACTTGGTTATACTCCACCATATCGCCCGGCTGCGCCATAATGCGGATGACCTTGCCGTCGCACGGTGCCTTGATCTCGTTCATGATCTTCATCGCCTCGATGATGCAGAGGTATCGCCCTCCTTCACCTGCTGACCGACCAGCACGAACGGCGGTTCGTCCGAGACGGAGAAGAATAAAACGTGCCGACCAGCGGGCTCTTCACCTGCGTGCCTGCCGGAAGCTGCTCCTCTGCCGGTGCCGCGTCTGCGCTCTCCGCTGCGGGTGCTGCCGCCGGCGCCCGCTGCGGGTGCCGCCGCTGCTACCGATGCTGCAGCGATCACGGGAGCCGGTTCAGCTGCCTTGATCTTGATTTTTGCGTTATCCAGCTCGATCTCGACCTCGCCCAGCTTTTTTGCAGCCAGTGCGTCCATCAGCTCAAGCGCGATGTCTTTCAGTTCTTTGATGTCCATTTTTATACCTTCTTGATCAGGATGCAGGCGTTGTGGCCGCCAAAGCCGAGCGAGTTGGAGATGGCAACATTGATCGGCATCTCAACCGCCTTGTTCGGGGTGATATCCAGATCACACTCCGGATCCGGCTCCCTTGTAGCCGATGGTCGGCGGTACAATGCCCTCGCGAATTGCCATAACGCAGGCAATGGCCTCAACCGCAACCGCGCCGCCCAGCAGATGGCCGGTCATGGACTTGGTGGAGGATACCTTTACGTTGTAAGCCTCGTCGCCGAACGCCTTTTGATGGCGATGGTTTCGTACTTCTCGTTGAGTGGGGTCGAGGTGCCGTGCGCATTGATATAATCAACGTCAGCCGGTGTCAGGCCCGCATCTTCGATGGCGCCGCGATAGCGTGTGCAGCCGCCTCGCCGTCCGGAGACGGGCTGGTGATGTGGTAAGCGTCGCCGGAGGCACCGTAGCCTGCTACCTCTGCCAGAATGGTCGCGCCCGCGCCGCTGTGCGTGGGTCAGGTCTCGAGTACGAGGCAGCCGCGCCCTCGCCCATGACGAAGCCGGAACGGCGTGCATCGAACGGGATGGAGGCCGCCGTCGGGTCCTCGCCCATGTGAACCGCCTTCATGTTCTGGAAGCCTGCCATCGAGAGATCGGGATAATGCCGTTCTCGGTGCCGACCGCAGACAACAACATCCTGATAGCCGGGCGGATGGCGCGCATTGCCTCACCGATGGAGGGTTGCCGGTCGCGCACGCGGAGACCGGGCAGAAATTCTCGCCCTGAAGCCGAAGTGCATGGAGATATACGCCGCGCGATGTTGGCGATCATCTCCGGGATAGCGAACGGCGAAACGCGGCCGGGACCCTTTTCGAGCAGCTTCGGGACCTCCTGCTCTGCAACGTGCAGACCGCCTACGCCCGAGCCGAAGATAACGCCCGTGCGATAGGGATCGAAATTGCCTTCCTTGAGGCCTGCCTGCTCGACAGCCTGAACCGCTGCCGCCATTGCGTAATGCACATTTGCGTCTGCGCGGCGCGCCTCACGCTTCTCCATATACTGGGTCGGGTCGAAGTCCTTGACCTCTGCACCCAGCTTTACCTTAAAATCGGATACATCAAACTTGGTGATGGGACCGATGCCGCACTTGCCGGTCTTGAGCGACTCCCAAAACGACGGCACATCGTTGCCGACCGGGGATAGCACCCATGCCGGTGATTACTACACGTTCCATATATTTGCTCCTTCATTCCAGTATCTGACCGTACCCCTGTACGGTGTTAAATCTTAATATAATCCGCCGTCCGCGATGATCGTCTGGCCGGAAATATAGCTTGCAGCGTCGGAAGCCAGAAAGGCAACCACGCCTGCGATAGGGTCTCTGCTGGTCTTGGTCTCTCGCTGGATGGCTCCTTGGGCATACCCGCAAATCGGCGGTTCCAAAGTTGCCTCTCTGGTTGCATTCCTTACGCACGGCGCACAACAAACCAGCGTTTGCGCTATAACTCCTCAAAGGAGCATTGTTCTATTTATAAACAAGGCACTATGGGTCTTGACACCGGTCGATTCGCCGGTTCGTTGCCAGCAAACATCGCGCTGTGCGCGGCGTCGTACCGCCTGCGGCGATGACCGGAATGCTCAGTGCGTCTCACGACCTGCGGAACGAGCGGCATGGTGGTCAGGCTCACCGAGTGGCCTGCCGCCTTCCATACCCTCTGCGATAACCGCATCTGCACCTGCGCGCTCCATGCGCTTTGCCAGTCAACCAGCAACGACCGGCATAACCTTAATGCCTGCGTTCTTCCAGTCCGCGTATACTTGCCCGGATTGCCTGCGCCGGTGGTCAGCACTTCGATCTTCTCGTCGATGGCCAG
>VOFB01003608.1_pt1 | contig 13760 bp, 27 predicted proteins | sample 5384141 | NCBI WGS metagenome assembly VOFB01 (sample SAMN12384721, study PRJNA508395) | human gut metagenome | isolation source: healthy gut A | host: Homo sapiens | reverse complement strand
TATCGGGCGGATGGAATCAAAATCCGCCTTGACGAGCCACGCGTTGTTCTCGCGGCAGGTCTTCTCGAAAACCTCTTCGACCTCGGGAACATTGCGGTAGCACACAACGTCACCAATTGGGCCCGATTATTCCGGCCTTGGCGAAAAACGTCTCGAGCGGCGGTATTGCCCGAGATACTCAGTGCGCTCAAAGGCCGATTGTCGTTATCACGGCGCACTCCGGACAGTCGATAGCATTCGTGCTGTCAAGCGCACCGCCGAGACCGACCTCAAGCACAGCGCGATGTCTGCTCCTCAAGAAAATGAACATCGCCTCGCGGTGAGCAAGCTCGAACTGGCTTGGGTGATCCGCCATGCCCTCGGCTATCGGCTTCACGCGCTCCGTAAGCTCCGCGAGCCGGTCATCGAATCTCGACGCCGTTTATCTGCATCCGCTCGTTGAAGCGGCAGATATACGGCGAGTGTAAACTTTTCGTTTATATCCGGCCTTCTGCATGACGGACGCGAGCATCGCGCAGGTAGAGCCTTTACCGTTCGTCCCGCGACGTGGATGAAGCCTTGAAGCTTTTTCTGCAGGTTGCCGAGCTTTGGCGACTCGCGCCGCATGCAGTAAGGCCGAGTCTCGTGCGGCTCCATGTGCCTTTCTATGTAATTTATTGCTTCATGTGCAGTCATCTGAACATTCGCCTCTTAAATTAGTAAGCATTGGATAAACCATATCACGCGGCGCTTGAAGACCCTTTCGCTTGCAGCAGACCCGCACCAAGCGGCGGCATCAGTGCGCCGGTGACTATCGCCTTGCCGACGCATATCGCGTAGCTGCGGCGATGGAGCCGAAGATGTATACGGCGGAATAGTAGCCGTATATCTTGCTGTCGATGTACATTACGCCGGTGTTCAGCGTGGTAACAACAAGCTCCGCGATGACGACGATGATTATTCTGCTTTGTGCTGAGGAGAAGCCGCGCTTCTGCGCGTACAGTCCGACAATCAGCCCGCACACGACGTAGGGAAGTATCCACAGCAGCGTCGTGACGGAAACGCCGTAGCGCAGGAGCTGATATACAGCGTCCCGACAAAGCCGATCGCGGCGCCGTCGAGCGAAACCGAACAACGCCCGACGATTATCCGGCACGCTTTTTCAAGGGTGATTTTCAGGTTCCGACGTCAGGCGCGACCGCGCCGAGTACGGCGCTACATTGCGGCGAGCATCGAATCGGCAGCCATCTGACGTGTTGTCATTTTTTCATGTTCTCAAAAATTCTCCTTTCGTGACAGTTGCCACAAGGAGATGGTTATCCCATGGAATGGTGATCCTTCAGCGGCGACGGACGCGGGAGCGGCACCGCGCCATCACGGCATATTCCGGATGACTTCGTCTGCGGACAACTTCCCATCCCGGCATGACGCGCGAACCCTACTCCCTGACGACTTTCAAATTCTGTGCCCCGTCATGCGGGGCACATACTGGCAGAAAACCTAATGTTTTTCAAGTGTTATTTTCCGCCGCCTGAGCGACGTGCAGCGCAGCACTGCGGTCGTAACGCTGCCGACGCCGCCGGGCACGGGCGTTATCGCGCTGACGATCGGCTCCGCCGCGTCAAAGTCCCGTCGCCGGTGAAGCGGTTCTTGCGCTCCGACCAGCTTATGCCGATGTCGATAACGGTCTGATCCTTGCTGAAATACTCCGCGCCGAAAAGCTCCGGTTTGCCTACGGCGGAAACGACAATATCTGCCTTTGCGTACGGCGGGGGTATAGTCGCCGCTGCGGCTGTGAAATATGGTGACGGTGGCGTTCGCGGCGGCGAGGAGCATGGCCGCGGGCTTTCCCACAACGAGACTCCGCCCCAGCACCGCGACGCGTTTGCCCTCAAGCTCCACGCCGTAGTGGGCGAGTATCTCCATGCAGGACTGCGCGGTGCACGGCGAAAAGCCGTTCCCGCGGCCGGAATATATCCGCGCCATCGAGCTGGGGCAGACACCGTCAACGTCCCTTTTCGGGCGAGATTGCAGCGCAGGCCGCAAGCGCGTCGAGCCCATCCGGAAGCGGGCGCAAGAGGATGATGCCGTGTACGCTATGATCGTCGTTAAGCGCGCGGATGCTGTCCATCAGCTCCGTCTGGCCGGCCTCGCTCGTCAGCGCGGCGAGACGCACGCAGATACCGAGCGCGCCGCAGCGCCTGACCACTGCGCGCTCGTACGCGAGATCGCTGTCCCGCTCGCCGACGCGAACTATTGCAAGCGTGGGCATAACGCCTCTGGCGTTGAGCCTGGCTGTGAGTTCGGCGGTTCTTTTATCTATTTCGGCGGCGACCGGCGCGCCATTTAAAATACGGCAGCTCATATGGCGTACTCAAATAATAATATAATAAAATAATTATATCCCGCGATATACTGAATTTGTCCTTATTTCAATTTATAATCTAATTTAATGTACCGGAGGATAGCATGGAGCTGAAAATCGACAACAGCAAAACCTATGCCATTGCCCTTGAGGGCGGCGGAGCCAAGGGCGGGTATGAGATCGGCGCGTGGAAGGCGCTGGAGGAGGCGGGGATAAAGTATAACGCCGTTTCCGGTACCTCCGTCGGCGCGCTAAACGGTGCGCTCATGGCGATGCGCGATCTTCCGCGCGCGATAGACGCATGGAACAATATGAAGCTCGGCAAGGTGATAGAGCTTGACGAGGAGCAGGAGGAGAACCTCAGCCGCGCATTCAACGGGGATATCGGGCTTGACGATGTTCAGCGGCTCATACCGGAAGCGCTGGAGATCATCAAAATCGCGGGCTTGACGTTGCGCCAGCTGCGTGCGTGGGTGCGCGAGGTGGTGGACGCGAAGGCGATAAAGGAGTCGGACGGGAGCTGTATAGCGACCGTCTCAATTACTGACCGCAAGGCACTTGAGGTGAAGGTCAACGACCTGCCGGAGGATCAGATATGCGATATGCTTCTTGCAAGCGCTTATCACCCGACTTTCAAGCTGGAAAAGCTCGGCGGGAAGTTTTATACCGACGGCGGCTTCGTCGATACTCTGCCGCTGCACGCGCTCGTCACGAACGGGTACAAGGATATAATCGCCGTGCGTATACCGGGCATCGGTCATAACCGCCGCTTTAAAAATGCCGGACGACGTGAACGTTACATATATTGCCACGAACGCCGACCTCGGCGGCGTGCTGAACTTCGACGCGGAGCAGTCGCGGCGCGACATGGCGATAGGCTATCTCGACGCGAAGCGTGTTCTGTACGGCCTATATGGCAAGCATTATTACATCGAGCGCAAAGATGACCGACAGGGAAGCGCTCAATATGCCGCCGACAGCCTCGAAACAGGGTGAACCTGCGGCAGTTCTGCGAGCGGGATCTGCCGAGAGTTGCGCGGCATCTCGACGCCGAGGGCGATTATTAGAGCTGCTGATCGCGGTGCTTGAAGATGCGGCGGCGAAGCAGGACATTGACAACATGCGGATATATAAAGATACCGAGCTTGTTGCAAAGCTCGAAGAGAGCAGAGAATAACGGTTTATGGGGCGGCCGCTGCCGCCCACTTTCCTTTTGTGCCGTGAACAGATTTTTGAACAAAGCGAAGTCTTGTGTTTATCCGAAAAATATGGTAATATAATTAGATGTATAGAAATTATCATGGGGAATGTGCCGATGACGGTGATCAACGCGATAATACTGGGGCTGGTGCAGGGAATAGCCGAATTCCTGCCGATATCAAGCTCCGGCCATCTTGCCATTCTGAATAATCTCTTCGGCATGACCACGACCGAAAACGGGCATATGTTCTTCGATGTGCTGCTGCATCTCGGCACGCTGATTTCCATCTGCATCGTCTATTGGCAGGACATTGTTGACATGTTCTATGAGGTGCTGGCGTTTGCAAATCTCGGCCCGCGCGCCGGAGAACGGCAGAGCGCTATCCCGCGGCAAGGCTCTTCTTTTATGATTGTCCTTGCGACGCTGCCGCTGTTCTCATTCTGCCCATAAACGACATGCTTGAGGGCTTATACTACAATAACGTGTTCATAGGCATGGCTCTGATACTCACCGGCGCGATGCTCTATGTTTCGGATAAGATGAAGCCCGGCCGCAAAAACGAAAACAGCATGACCGTATGGGACGCGCTTATTAGCCTCTGCCAGTGCGTCGCCACGATACCCGGCCTCTCACGCTCCAGGAACCACGATAACCGCCGGCATCGCAACCGGCCTGCGCCGCGACTTCGCGGTGAAGTTCTCGTTCCTGATGTCGCTGCCCGCGGTGCTCGGGGCGAACATCCTGAGCCTTGTTGACGCGGTGCGCGAGGGGATCGACATGCAGTATATGCCGGCCTATCTTATCGGCACGGCAGTGGCTATGGTGTCCGGCATCGGCGCTATCAGCCTTCTCAAGTACATATCCAAAAACAGCAAATTCGGCGGCTTTGCGTACTACTGCTGGGTCGCGGGCGCGCTGACGATAGTCCTCTCGATGATATTCTGACCGGAAAGGAACCGATAATGGCACAAACTAAGGGTAAAAAAGAGTACATCAACAAAACGAAAACTCAGACAAAGGCAAAGAAGACGCCCGAAAAGGACAATACTCCGCCTCCCGCGCCTCCGGCTCCGCCGATACGGCGCGAGGCTGGTGCGTTTGTCTTTCTTTTCTCGCGGTGTTCACGGCGGTCGGCATGTTCAATACCGACGGCGCGTTCATCTCGTTTTTACGGACGGTATAAAGGGCTTCATTGGCTGGGGCTTCTGGCTCGCTGTGCCGGCATTTTTGTTGTCGGCATACATACCGGCTTCCATAAGGGGCGTCCTGTCGCGGCGCGCGTATGCTGTGCACTGGTGCTGCCGGTAATTTTTGCCGCGATGAGCAACCTTATGTTTTACGATTTTCCGGCTGAAGAGACTGAAATCAAAATGCTGACGGAAACGCTGTTCAGACAGGGCAAGGCGCTGGAATGCGGCGGCGCGGTCGGCGGACTTCTGTCGCTGGCGCTGAAAAAGCTGTTCAGCGTATACGGCGCGTTCCCGCTGCTGCTGGCGCTGTTCGCACTGTGTCTCATAACGGCGTGTAATTCCAGCATATCCGATATAATCAAGAAGCTCCGTGAGAGCGGACGCGCGCAGTATGATCCGGCGATGTACGACGAGCCGGAGATAAGACAGGAGCGCACAGCGAGGAAGTCCGCGCGTAATGCGTCCGACGCTCCGGCAGCCGCACCTGCGTCCCGCCGCAGCGCGTATCAGATAGATATCCCGCTTGGGGACGACGAGGAGACGCTGCCGCTCAATCGGTTTGAGACTCCGGCCGAGCCTGAGACAAAGGCGAAGAAGGCCAAGGTGCGCAGGAAGCTTCCGGACGACAGACCGGAAGAGACCCAGCCCGCGCCCGTTGTTATCCCAGAGCCGCACGCCCAAGGCGGCGGAGAACGACGATCTGGGTGACGGCTTCCGTGAGTTCCCGATCAGGCGCAAGGTAAAGCCCTCGCCCGTTGCGATGGCCGCGGAGATAAACGATCCGCCGAAGGCGAAAAAGGTCAAGCGAGACGAGGTCGACGCGGAGGCAAAAGGCTGTGGAGAGTGCCGTACAGGCAGCTCAGGCGGCGGACGGAGACTATGTGTTCCCGCCGACATCGCTCCTGCGCGCAGGCTCCGGCACGGTGGCCGACTGCCGCGACGAGATAATGGTCAACCGCGACCGGCTTGAAAAGGCGCTCAACAGCTTCGGTGTCAATTCGCCGATAACGAACATAACCCGCGGCCCCACGGTGACGCGCTATGACATCGAGCTTGAGCAGGGGCTGAAGCTTGCCAAGGTCACGAACCTCGCCGGCGATCTGGCGCTGGCGCTCGGCGTTATGAATGTCCGCGTCGCGCCGATACCGAACATGGTGGCGACCGTCGGCATCGAGGTGCCGAACAAGATCGTCAGCACCGTGTACCTGCGCGATATAATCGAGTCGCAGCGCTTTACAAGCGCAAAATCGAAGCGCAGCTTTTGCACTGGGCAAGGATATCGGCGGCGAGTGCATAGTCGGCAACATTGCAAAACTACCGCATATGCTTATCGCAGGTACGACCGGCTCCGGTAAATCCGTGTGCATGAATTCGCTGATACTGAGCCTGTTGTACAAGGCGCGTCCTGACGAGGTTCGCCTGATAATGATCGACCCGAAGATGGTGGAGCTTGGCGTATATAACGGCATCCCGCATCTGTATGTTCCGGTCGTCACCGATCCTAAGAAAGCGGCGGGTGCGCGCAATGGTCGGTCGTCGAGATGATGAAGCGCTACCGCCTCTTCTCCGAGGCCGGTGTGCGTGACATCGCAAATTACAATAAGCACTGCGCCGAGACCGGCGAAGCGACGATTCCGCAGGTCGTCATCGTCATAGACGAGCTTGCAGACCTCATGCTCGTCGCCTCAAGGAGGTCGAGGAGAGCATATGCCGCGTCGCCCAGATGGGGCGCGCCGCCGGTATGCACCTCGTCATTGCGACACAGCGTCCGTCGGCGGACGTCATAACCGGTCTTATGAAGGCGAATATCCCGTCGAGGATCGCGTTTGCCGTCTCGTCCGCGATGGAGAGCCGCATAATTCTTGACCAGGCCGGCGCGGAAAAGCTTGTCGGCATGGGCGATATGCTGTATTCTCCCGTCGGCTGCGGCAAACCCACGCGCATTCAGGGTGCGTTCGTCTCCGACGAGGAGCGTGAGGATGTTATACAGTTCATCAAGGAGAGCACCGGCGGAGCGCAGGTGAACTCTGAGATCGAGGAATTCATGGACAAGGCCGCCGAGGACAAAAAAGGGCGCGGCGGATTCCAAGGACGACAAGGACGAGGATTCGCTCATGGGCAGCTACGACGAGATGCTGCCGCAGGCTGTCGAGGTCGTGCTGGAGATGAAGCAGTGCTCTGTCTCGATGCTCCAGCGGCGCATAAAGCTGGGTTATTCCAGAGCGGCACGCATTGTCGATCAGATGGAAGAGCTGGGCGTTGTCGGCCCCCCTACGAGGGCGCGAAGCCGCGCAGCGTCGTTATCGACCGCGACGGCTGGAACGCGCTGAAGGTGCAGCTTGGCCTTGCGAGCGACGTCGGTGCCGAGCTTGCGGCGGATATGGCCGACACCATGAACGATGAGGAAGACTAGATAAGATAAAATGGATTATTTCAAACCGGATATGACCGCGCTGGACGCCAACGAGCTTAGTATGCTGGCGCTGGCGCATGTCGGGGACGCGGTGTACGAGCTGCCACCCGCACAATGCTGTGCACGAGGGCGAACAGCCCGTCGCTCAGCTTCATAAGCAGACGGTTTCGTACGTGAACGCTCCGGCACAGGCGCGCGCGGCGGAGAAGATCCTGCCGCTGCTGGACTCCGAGGAGGCTTCGTGTACCGCCGCGGGCGGAACGCGAAGGTCAATTCCGTGCCGCATAATGCGGATATCGGGCAGTACCACGCTGCGACAGGGCTTGAGGCGCTGTTCGGCTGGCTGTATCTGCAGGGGCGGACGGAGCGCGCGGAGGAGTTTTTCCGCGCGATAATGGAGGCTGAATAAATGCCGCTTGACGCTATTACAATATCCGCGCTCTGCGATGAGTTGCGGCCGCAGCTAGAGGGCGCGCGTATCGACAAGGTGCAGAGCCCAGGAGCGGGACGCCGTCCTGCTCTCGGTGCGCAGCCTCGGCAGGAACCGCCGCCTGCTCATCGCGGCGGGCGCGGGGAACGCGCGGCTTCATTTCACGGCGGAGAGCATAGAAAATCCCGCCGAGCCGCCGATGTTCTGCATGCTGCTGCGCAAGCATCTGACAGGCGCGAGGATCGTTTCGATAAGCCAGCCGGAGCATGAGCGTATGCTGGAGCTGGAGATCGACACGCATGACGAGTTGGGCTTTGCTGCGCGCAAAAAGCTCGTGCTTGAGCTTATCGGGCGCACTCGAACCTCATACTTGTCGGCTCCGACGGGCGCATCATCGACTGTATGCGCCGTATGGATTTTGCCGGAGACGCGGAGCGCAAAGATGATGCCGGGCATGTTTTACCGTATGCCGCCGAAGCAGAACAAGCTGTCCGTGTTCGACGCTGCCGAGGACGAGCGCCGCGCGCTCATCGCGCAGGCGGATAGAGCGGCGCCGATGGATAAATGGCTGCTCGGCATTTTCGGGGCTGTCGCCGCTGCTGTGCCGCGAGCTTGCATATCGCTGGGAGGGGACTATGAGCGGCTTGACAGCTGCATTTCCGCGCTGCTTGAAAGCATTGCCAACGGCGAGACCGCGCCGTATATCCTCACGCGAGACGGCGCGCCGTTTGATTACAGCTGCATTGCGATAGGCCAGTACGGGAACGCGGCGGAGACGGAGCGCTTCGACAGCTTTCGGAGCTGCTGGACAATTTCTACGCCAGACGTGACAGACTTGAGCGCCAGCGCCGCCGCGGCAGCTGAGCACGCATTACGTCAGGACTCTGCGCGACCGCACAGCGAGAAAGCTTGCCGCGCAGAGCGAGGAGCTGAGCCGTGCGGACAGCCGCGAAGAGCTGAAAAAGCAGGCGGAGCTGGTCACGGCGAACATATACCGCATGAAAAAGGGGACGGGGAGCCGCGTCCGCGAGGACTAATACGAGCCAGACTGCCCTGAGATCGTCATCCCGCTCGACGTGCTGAAAACGCCGCAAAGAGAACGCGGCGGCAATGTATAAGGAATATAACAAGCTGAAGGCCGCGAAGGAGCATCTGACGGTGCTCGTCGCGCAGGGCGAAGCGCGACTTTTGATTATCTCAACAGTGTCATGAGCGAATTGCACTGCGCCGAGAGTGAAGGATCTGGCCGATATCCGGCTTGGCTTATCTCCTCCGGATATGACCGCAAGGCGAAGACCGTGAAAAAGAGCGCCTGCGTCCGCAGCAGCTACCACTGCGATTTGTCACGGATGACGGGCTGGAAGTCCTCGTTGGGCGCAAAGAATATCCAGAACGACGAGCTGACGACGAAGCTTGCCCGCCGCACGGACTACTGGCTGCATACGCAGAAAGTGCACGGCAGCCATGTCATCCTGCGCTGTGACGGGCTTGAGCCGCCGCAGCGGAGCGTCGAGCAGGCGGCCTGCATCGCGAGCCTATTATTCGCAGGGCGCGACTCCGGCAAGCTGCCGGTGGATTACACCATGGTGCGCTTCGTGCGCAAGCCCTCCGGCTCGCCGCCGGGCAAGGTGATTCATACCGATTACAGGACAATCATCATCGAGGGCGACGAGAGCCTTGTCGAAAGGCTCCGCGTCAAAAAAAATCGCAGCCTGGCCGCAGCCAGTGATGTGCAATTAACCAATTAAATCGGCGAACAAGACCCGTATTTGGTGGCGAATGGACTTCGGAGGGCGGATCGAAAGGCGAAACTGAGTAGAGACCGACGGGTGTCCCACCCGTTATCCATCGGGGCGCATATGATGGTATGCGTAAGCGAGCGGACGTTTTTATGACGTCAATTTGGGTGGTATCGCAGAAGTGAGCGGCTTTTGTCCCATGTGTATGGGATAAAGGTCTTTTTTCTTTTTTTTGGCCCCTCTGTTCCGGCAAACGGTTCATCTGCCGCCCAAAATCAAATATATTGGAGGAAAACCAAAATGAAAACAACATGATGAAGAAAGCTCCTGACCATGATCTTGCCTGTGCCATGACCCTGTCTCTGGCCGCCTGCGGCAGCAAGGCCGAATCCCCGCCGACAGCTCTGGACCAGAACACCGCCGCGCCCACTGAAACCGACGGCACCTATAAGGTGGCTGTGATCAAGCAGCTCGACCACGCATCCCTGGACGAGATCGCGAATGCCGTCACTGCGGAGCTGGATAAGATTGCCGCCGACAACGAAGTGACCATCGAATACGAGATCACCTCCGGTCAGGGCGACCAGACCATTCTCAAGCAGTTTGCCGACCAGGCCATCGCCGACGGCGTGGATGCCATCATCCCCATCGCCACCACCGCCGCTCAGATCGCCGCCCTCTCCGCCGAGGAGACCAAGACTCCCGTGGTCTACGCCGCCGTCTCCGACCCCGCGGCCGCGAAGCTCACCGGCATCGACTACGTGACCGGCACGAGCGATGCGCTCAACACTGAGTTCATCATGGATATGATGTTTGCCCAGAACCCGAACGTCGCCAAGGTTGGCTTGCTCTACTCCCTCAATGAGCCGAACTCCAGCAAGCCCGTCGCGGACGCAAAGGCTTATCTGGACGCAAAGGGCATCACCTACATCGAGCAGACCGCGAACACCAACGACGAGGTCGTTGCCGCCGCCTCCGCGCTGATCGCCGCCAGTGTGGACGCCGTCTTTACCCCGACCGACAATGTGATCATGGCCGCCGAAATGGCGATCGCTGAGGACTTCGCAATCAACGGCATCCCGCACTACACCGGCGCGGACTCCTTCGTGCGCAACGGCGCCTACGCTACCTGCGGCGTGAACTATACCGACCTGGGCACTAAGACCGCCGACCTCGCCCTCAGGCCATGGCTGGGGCATGAGCGGCATGGAGGATTACTACCTCATGGACGGCGGCATCATCACCGTCAACACCGATACCGCGGCTATGATCGGCAAGCGGCCGAGTATGCCTGCTTCGACAGCATGGGCGAGGTGGTAGAGGTCACCACCACCAAGGACTGATACCGAAACAACCGTCCCCCAGCCCTCCGAACGCTCCGGGCCACCGGCCTGAAAGGAGTTTTTGCCAATGCTGATAATCAGAGACCGCCCTGGAGCTGGGCTTTCTGTACGCGCTCGTGGCGATGGCGCTGTTTCTGAGCTATCGCATCCTTGATATCGCAGATATGACGACCGACGGCTGCTTCGTGCTCGGAGCGGCCGTCTCGGTCACGCTCTCAGCCGCAGGGCATCCGTTCCTCGCGCTGCCCGCGGCGATGCTCGCGGGAGCCTGCGCCGGATTCGTCACGGCGTTTTTGCAGACGAAACCTCGGCGTCCCGAGGATACTCGCGGGTATAGTGACGAATACGGGACTTTATACGGTGAACCTTATGGTCATGGGATGGAAGGCCAACCAGAGCCTGCTCGGCAGCGACACCGTTTCACCCTCCTGCGTGATACCGGTATAGGCGGCGATTGGTACGAGTTGCTGCTGGCGGCGTTTTCACCATCCTTGCCGCGGTTCTGCTGAGACTTTTCCTCGGTACGCGGCTTGGCCTATCTATCCGCGCGACAGGCGATAATCAGGACATGGTGCGCGCATCGTCGCTTAAACCCGCGTTCACCATCTCCGTCGGCCTCTGCCTTGCCAATGCCTGACCGGCCTTGCCGGCGCGATAGTGGGCCAGTATCAAAAGACGGTGGACATCAACTCCGGTACCGGCATCGTGGTCATCGGCCTGGCCTGCCTCATCATCGGTGAAACGGTGCTGGGCCGCCGCAGCATGACGCGGGCGTGCTCGCCGCGCTTCTCGGCTCGCTAGTGTACCGCTTCATTTACGCGATAGTATTCTACACCGAAGGTCGTTCCGGTGGAGTGCCTGAAGCTTCTCACGGCGATCATAGTGGCGCTGGCGATCGCCGCGCCGAGCATCAAAAGGTGGGCGGCGTTCCAGCGCCGCAAGGCCGCGGCAAAAGAAGGAAGGGGGGCAACTGATATGCTGGACATTCAACACATCTCCAAGACCTTCAACGTCGGCACGGTGAACGAAAAGCGCGCGCTGACCGACCTTTCGCTGCATCTTGACAAGGGCGACTTCGCACCGTTAGTCGGCTCGAACGGCGCGGGAAAATCCACGCTCTTCAACGCCATCGCGGGCAGCTTTATGTGGACAAGGGCCGCATTCTGCTAAATGGCAAGGACATTACCTTTCACCGAGCACAACGCAGCCGTGTCATCGGGCGGCTGTTTCAGGACCCGCTCCGCGGCACCGCGCCGCACATGACGATAGAAGAAAACCTCGCGCTCGCGTATCTGCGCGCCTCGCACGGAAACCCCTTCAGCCGCATATCCCGCGCCGATAAGGACCGCGAAAAATTCCGCGCGCAGCTGTCGCTGCTGGACATGGGGCTTGAGGATCGTATGCGGCAGCCCGGTCGGCCTGCTGTCTGGCGGTCAGCGCCAGGCGCTGACGCTGTGATGGCGACGATGGTTCCGCCTCAGCTGCTGCTGCTCGATGAACACACGGCGGCACTCGACCCTGCGACGGCGGAAAAAGGTGCTTGAGCTGACGCAGCGCATCGTCGAGGAAAGCCATATAACCTGCCTTATGGTTACGCACAACATGACGCAGGCGCTTGAGCTTGGCAACCGCACGCTGATGATGGCGGACGGGCATATCGTCATGGACGTAAGCGGCAAAGGAACGCGAGAGGATGACCGTTGACAGCCTCGTCGCTAAGTTCAAGGCCGGGACGGGCAAGGCGCTGGATAACGATAGGATGCTTTGCTTTCATAAATATCTTAACAGCTGACAAAACCGCATTGATGTATCATCAATGCGGTTTGCCGTTAAATGCAAACAAAAATGTGCGGGCGAATAGCTATTATGACGGAATTGAAAAGCTGAGTTGCCAATAGTTATTTTTTAGGCTATTATAATGATATTCAGATGCGCTCGGCGCATAAAGGGGAGGAATATTATGGCACAACTCAGACCAAAAATAGTGAAGCTCGCAAAGATAATCGGCGGCGCTTCAGGTATGCTCGTCAAGATAGATGAGAACGCTCCGGAGTATTACTGCATGGAGAACATTGTCTCCGACGACGAGGCCGACATCGCCATCGCCGCGGGACTGCGCAAGGAACGCACTGCGGGCTGGCTGGCCGCAAAGGTGGGGAAGACCGTCGCGGAGATACAGCCTGCGCTGGATAACCTCGTGTACTACGGCGTGTTCCGCCGTGTGTACAGCGAAGAGCTGGGCGAGGATACATATTTCATGCAGATATTTGCACCCGGCATACTCGAAATGATGGTGAATAATCAGCCGCTCATGGCGGCGCATCCTGAGTCGGCCGCGCGTTTGAGGAATACACGCGTCTGCGTATGCAGGCGATGGGGCCGATACTGCCCGACGGCTACGGCCTTATGCGCGTTATCCCCGTGGAGAGCGCTATCGAGGGGCTGCCCGGCGTTACCGACGACGAGCGCCTGTCTTACTATTTGAATAAATACGATACGTTTTCGGTCTCGCCGTGTTCGTGCCGCGCGTCGCGTACGCTGCTGGGGGACGGCTGCGGCCATCTCGCGGAGGACATGTGCGTGCAGATGGGCAAGGGCGCGGAGCACTACATACGCACCGGCCGTGCAAGGCAGATAACGCGCGAGGAAGCGCTTGAAATAGTCAAGCGCGCCGAGGAAAACGGCCTCATGCACGATATCCCGAACATAGAGGGAGCGGCGAGAGCGCCGCAATCTGCAACTGCTGCGCCTGCGCCTGCTTCGGTCTGCGCGCGGGGCTGATGTTCGGCGCGCGCGACGCGATCCGCTCAAACTTCGTCGCCGAAGTGGACGAGGCGAAGTGCGTCGCCTGTGCGCAGTGCGTCGAGGTCTGTCCCGGCAACGCACTGAAGCTCGGTCCAGAAGCTCTGCGCGACGAATGACACCTCCGCGCCGAAGTATACGAAGATAACCGAGACTTTCAACTTCGCCAAGGCCGTCAATGAAAATTACCGCGAGAACCGCGAGGACGTCCTGCCGAGCGGGTACCGCGCCAAAGGCCGCGTGTCCTGCCCATATCCCGGTGCAGGGCTATCTCAAGCTCGCCGCGCAGGGGAGATAC
>VOFB01003186.1_pt1 | contig 13760 bp, 19 predicted proteins | sample 5384141 | NCBI WGS metagenome assembly VOFB01 (sample SAMN12384721, study PRJNA508395) | human gut metagenome | isolation source: healthy gut A | host: Homo sapiens | reverse complement strand
ACTTTAATTCATGACTTAAATTCTTTTTCTGAAATTATAATGGCATATGAAGTCTTTAGTTCAGAAACAGAGAGCCTTTATACAGCAAGTTGAGTCACTACGGGCAGAATATCAACGAATCAAATCACTAAATAATAAAGTCATCATTTTTACAGAAGGAAAAACCGATGTCAAATACTTAGAACTGGCATTGCAAAAACTTCAAGGATATAAAGATATTTCTTCTAGGATTGAGTTTTATGATATTGAGCATGCAAAAAATACAGGAGATGGAGAATTAGCGAAAATATTTGATTACTTGCAAAAAAGGAAATGATACCAACATAAAAATATGTATGTTTGATCGAGACAATCCAACATATATATTCTCTGATACTTTTTTGAGAGGAAATAATCAAGTCTACAAATTCAATTTATGTACTCCCCAACATCGTAGTAAAACAGATTTAATTTCGGTTGAACATTGTCTAACAGATTCAGAATTAAAAACCGTTGATGCAAACGGTCGACGCATTTTTGGCTGGCGAGTTTAGCAAGATTACGAGGATTACTGCGGATGAGCAGTATGTTTGCCATCACAAAATTGGTTCTAATCCTTTGGAAATTCTTGATGGTTCAAATGACAAAAAAGTTTATAAAATTTCTGCTAATGACGAGTCGAATTATGCACTTACAAAAAGACGATTTTGTTCAACATATTATTGACAACGACCCTGGTTTTGATAAGTTTTCTTTTGATGGATTCCGACCCACATTAGATACAATTAAAAGCAATTATTCAAGATGCCGAAAGAATGAATACAGTTTCTTGATGAATGGCCGCTTATCTTCTAAAATTTTTCCACTTACAATAATCGCGATGCTACCACAGCTACATACGAAGCCCGGAAAGCCTTATTCCACAAGGCTTTCCGGGCTTCGTTTACATTAACGGCGTCGCTATACATAGGACCGGCTGATACCGCAGCGGGAGGCGATCTCCCGCTGTGTTCTGGGAGGGCGGTCATCCAGGCCGTAGCGCAAGGTGATGATGGACCGCTCCCGATCGGTCAGGCAGGTGGCCACGGAGTGCCGTACCTTGCGGCAGGCGTCCCGGGTGTCCAGTTCCTCCAGCATGTTGTCGTCCACAGCGATCACATCCATCAGCGACAGGGGCTGCCGTCGTCATCGCCATCCAGGCTGTCCGCCAGTGACACCTCCCCTGCCAGCTTTTTTCTGCGCCCGGAAGTGCATCAGGATCTCGTTTTCGATGCAGCGGCTGGCGTAGGTAGCCAGACGGACGTTTTTATCACGAAGGTAGAAATCCCCTTGATCAGCCCGATAGTCCCGATGGAGATCAGATCGTCCTGGTCTCCAGTCTGGGCATAGTACTTTTTCACGATATGGGCCACCAGCCGCAGGTTATGCTCCACCAGCAGGTTGCGGGCCTCCAGGTCCCCCTGGGCGGCCCGCTCCAGGTATTCCCGCTCCTCCGCGGCCTTCAGCGGCCGTGGGAAGGACCCGCTCCCACCCGAGAGCCGCAGAGTAAAAAAACAGACCGTTCATCATTAGATAGATCCATGGCGACAACATATGCCAACACCTCCGCCCTACTCTATTCCCCCCCACGCAAGTCCCTATTCTCCCGGTCCTTCCCCTCTGTCGAAAGTTCCGGCCCACCTGCCCGTGCAAAAGCTCCCCGGACACGCCCTAAGGCGCGTCCGGGGAGCTCTTCCGTTCCCGGTGTTACTGCTTCTCCTGGAGGGACAGGCTGGCGATGAACTGCTGGGCGGTGCGCGGGGGTGCGCCCCGCGTGGCGGATCTCCCAGGTCATGGCCTGGGCGTGGAGCAGCTCAGCGGACATGGCCACCCCGGCCCGGGCAGCCAGATGGTCCACTAGGGCCAGATAATCCGCCTTGCTCATGGTGAGGTAGGGGATACGCAGTCCAAACCGCTCGGCCAGGGCGGTCTTCTCGGCGATGGTCTCAGAGGCGTCCACCTCGTCCCCCGCCCGGTCGCTGAAGTTCTGCCGGACCAGGTGGCGGCGGTTGGAGGTGGCATAGATCACCACATTGGCCGGGCGGCGCTCCAGCCCGCCCTCCAGGATAGTCTTCATGGAGGAGTAGGTCTTGTCATCCTGGTCAAAGGCCAGGTCGTCGATGAAGAGGATGAACTTCTGCCGCCGTCCCGCCAGGGAGCGGATCAGCCGGGGCATCTGGGCCAGCCCCTCCTTCTGCACCTCGATCAGCCGCAGATCCCCGAATCCGGGGCGGAACAGCATAGACTTTACAGTGGCTGACTTGCCAGTGCCGCCGTCGCCAAAGAGGAGCACGTTGTTCACCAGGTGCCCCTCCAGCATGGCCTGGGTGTTGGCCACCACCTGTCCCCGCTGCAGCTCATAGCCCAGCAGCTCCTCCGGCCGGGGGCAGTCCGGGTCGGCCACCGGGATCAGCTCCCCGCTGTCCCAGACAAAGGCCCGGTAGCGGGCGAACAGGCCGCAGCCATTCTCCTGGTAAAACGCCGTAAGGCCGTCAAAGTCAAAAGGGGCAGACGCCCGCCACCGGGGCAGCCCAGCCAGCACCGGAGCGTACACCGGGGGCAGCAGATTGGACAGCTCCCCCAGATACCGGTCGCAGTCCATCCGGGCCAGAAGGAGGAAGGTCTCCACCTCCCGCCGGGCTGCGTTCTCCAGGGCGGGGTCGCTGTCCCCTCGCTCCGCCAGCGTTCCATAGGGCCCCTCCACATAGCGCAGGCCGTCCCAGAGCCAGTCACCCAGTCCCTGGTATCCCTCCCGCCGCAGCAGGTGGAAGAGCTGTGTATAGGCCTCCAGGGCCTCCGTTCCACGCCCCTGGGCCAGACTGCCCACCAGGGCCCGGCTCTGCTCCATCACCGGCGTCTTCAGCAGCTCCGCATAGGCAGATACGCCATGGAGGGCCGCCCAAAGTACATCAAATTCCATCTTATTTCTCCCAGTTCCCCCTGCTTCCGCAGGTGATCTCTTTTCATTGTAAAGCGGACAGGGCGGCCTTGTCAACCGGGTGGGGGTATGATACAATAAATAAATCTGACTCAGGAAAGGAAGACAGAGGACGCGGCGCGTGAAACGGCGGCCTGCTCGGGCCCCGCCCCGCTGTCCTTGCCCATATGCTGTCCATTGGAGGCATCCCCATCGAAGCGCCTCTGGCCCTGGGCCCTATGGCCGGGGTCACTGATATGGCCTTCCGCACCATCTGCCGGGAGCAGGGCGCCGCCCTGACCTGTACCGAGATGGTCAGCGCTAAAGCCCTGTGCTATCAGGATAAGAAGTCCATCCCCCTGCTCCAGCTGGGGATGGCGAGCATCCCGCCGCCGCCCAGATCTTCGGCAGCGACCCGGTGTGCATGGAGGAGGCGGCCGCCATCGCCCGCCAGGTGTCCGGGGCCGACTTCATCGACATCAACATGGGCTGCCCCGTGCCTAAGGTGGCAAACTCCGGGGACGGCTCCGGCCTGATGCGGGACCCGGACAAGGCGGTGCGGGTGGCCGAGGCGGTGATCCGGGGGGCCGGCTGTCCGGTGACGGTGAAGTTCCGGCTGGGTTGGGACAAGGGCTCCATCAACTGCGTGGAGTTTGCAAGGGCCATGGAGCAGGCCGGCGTGGCCGCCGTGGCCGTCCACGGCCGCACCCGGAACCAGATGTACGCCGGCCGGGCGGACTGGGACCACATCCGCGCCGTGAAGGAGGCGGTGAAGATCCCTGTGATCGCCAACGGCGACGTGTTCAAGCCGGAGGACGCCCCCCGTATCCTGGCCTACACTGGGGCGGACATGGCCATGATCGGCCGGGGGGTATTCGGCAACCCCTGGCTGTTCGCCCAGTGCCGGGCAGCTCTGGAGGGCCGCGAGATCCCTCCCATGCCGCCGCTGGCGGAGCGTTGCGACACGGCGGTGCGCCAGTTCCAGCTCTCCGCCGCCAACAAGGGGGAGAAGATCGCCTGTCTGGAGGCCCGGCGCCACTACGCATGGTATCTGAAGGGGGTCCCCCACGCGGGATATTATAAGGAGCAGATCGTGAAGATCACTACCCTGGAGGACGTGTACCGGGTGACAAAGGGGATCAAGCGGGACCTGTGCTGACCCCGGCCGCGGGGCCGGAGGGTTTGGATTTGGAAGGGGTGAAGGTATGACTGACCAGGAGCTGGCGGCCCGCGCCCGGGACGGGGACCAGGACGCCTTCGAACAGCTGGTCCGGGACAACGAAAAACGGATCTATACCCTTGCGCTGCGGATGACGGGCAGCCGTGAGGATGCTCTGGATCTGGCCCAGGATGCCTTTTTCCAGGCGTGGAAAGCCCTCCCCACCTTTCAGGGGAGAGCAGCTTTGCCACCTGGCTCTACCGCCTGGCCACCAACCTGTGCCTGGACCATCTGCGGACTCAGAAGAGGCGGACCCAGTCCATGGGGCCCGCCCTCTCCCTGGACGACGAGGAAAACGGTCCCGTCCAGGTGGCGGACCAGCAGCTCCAGCCCCAGGAGGCGGTGGAGCGCTCAGAGCGCCGCCGGGCCCTGGAGCGGGGCTGGCCTCCCTCCCGGATCACCACCGCCAGGTGCTGATCATGCGGGAGTTGTCCGGACTCTCCTACCAGGAGATCGCCCAGGTCCTGGACCTGGATCTGGGGACTGTGAAATCCCGTATCGCCCGGGCTCGTCTCTCCCTGCGAAAAAATTTTGCTGGAGGATGGGAACTTTTTGACTCTCCGGCGTCTATGGAGATAGAACGACACAGAAAGGAGTGACCCGGCATGTCAGGCTGTGAACGTGCGCTGGACCTGATCGGCCTGCGTCTTGACGGCCCCCTGTCCCCGGAAGAGCAGCGGGAGCTGGACGCCCACCTGGAACAATGCCCTGCCTGCCGGGCCGCCGCCCGGGAGCTGGAGGAGCTGGAGGGGCCCTCGTCCAGCTGGGTGAGTGCGATCCCCCGCCCCAGCTCGTCTCCGGCGTGATGGAGCGGGTACGCGCCGACAGCGCGCCCCTGCCAAGGTCGTCCCGCTCTGGAAACGCCCTGCCTTCCGGGGAGCACTGGGCATGGCGGCCTGCGCCGCCCTGTGCATCGGCCTGCTTCCCCAAATGGCGGGTCTCTCCTCCGGCGGCGGGAACAGCACCGGCGCCGCCCCTGCCAGCGCCTCGGAGTCCCAGGCCGCTTCCTCCACTCCCGCTGCCGGTGCCTATGCTGCCGGCGGGGAGTCCTCCCCTCTGCCGAGGTCCGCTCCAGCAATGCGGGCCGTCCGGAAGCCGAGGACACCGCCCCGATGGAGGCGGAGTCCCCCGCCTCCATCGCTCCCTTCTCCCTGCAGGAACAGGGAGCGGGCGCACCGGAGGACTTCTCCGCCCTTGCCCCCGCCCCTGTCCGAAGACCTGGCCGGACAGCTGGGCCAGAGTCCCGGCCGGCTGCTCCTGTTCTCCACCATTCCAGAGGAACTGGAGGACCGGGACTGGCAGGAGACGGACGGCTTTCGCTGGACCGCCCTGGAAGCGGAGGGGGGACCACTCCCTGCTGGACGCCCTGACCGCCCAGGCCGCCGCCCTGTGGGAGAGCGGGGCGGAGGGCCCCGCAGTGGCTCTGGTGTATCCCTGAATCTTACTTCAGCCCTGGACCGGGCGCGATTTGCGCCCGGTCCAGGGCTCTTTTCTGCTTTTTTTCGTGGGAGAGCCGCTTTTTCTTCATTTTTGTTTCATTTTACGTCTGCGACAAAAAAGAGGTTGTCAGATGTGCATTTTTACGATATAATAGCCAATAGCAGATCACCTCGCCACGGCGGCTTCCGCCTGGGGAGTCTGTATGAGTGTCCAAACATAAGGAGACATCCGCAATGTCTGCCTGCTGGGCCACGGCGGGAGCGGAAAGACCGCTCTGGCGGAGAGCCTGCTCTACATGACCGGCGCTATCGACCGTATGGGCAGACCCGCGGACGGCAACACCGTCTGCGACTATGATGCGGAGGAGACCCGCCGCCAGATCTCCATCTCCACTTCCGTGGCTCCCCTGGAATATAAGGGCTGCAAGATCAACATTCTGGACACCCCGGGCACCTTCGACTTCTCAGGTGAAGTGATGGAGGCCCTCCGGGCCTCTGACGCCGCCATCATCGTCTGCTCCGCCAAGGACGGCATGTCTGTGGGACTGGAGAAAGCGTGGCGATACTGCGAAGAGCGCGACATGCCCCGCTTTGTCTATATCTCCAAGACGGATGAGGACAACTCCGACTACAACGCCACCTTCGAGGCTCTGCGGGCCCGGTTCGGCAACAAGATCGCCCCCCTGTGGTGCCCATCTGGGACGACGACAAGAAGGTCACCGGCATCATCGACGTGCTGAATAAGCGCGCCTACGAGATGCAGAACGGCAAACGTGTGGAGATCGAGCTGCCTGAGGACAAAGAGGCCGTGGTCAACCAGTTCAACAATGCGCTGAAGGAATCCGTGGCGGAGACCAGCGAGGAATTTATGGAGAAGTTCTTCTCCGGCGAGGATTTCACCTACGCGGAAATGATTCAGGGCCTGCGTCAGGGCGTCCGTGAGCTGTCCCTCTTCCCCGTGCTGTGCGGCTCCGCCGTGTCCACCATGGGCTCTTTGATGCTGATGGACAATATCGTGGAGCTTCTGCCCAACCCGGTGGAGGGCAACTACCACAAGGCTACCAGCAGAACGGCGAGACCGAGGAGTTCGTGGTCTCCCCCGGCGGCGTACCCAGCGCTTTCGTGTTCAAGACGGTTTCTGACCAGTACGGCAAGTACTCCTTCATGAAGGTCATCTCCGGCAGCATGACCCCCGATCTGCCCATGGTCAATGCCCGCACCGGCTTCCCTGAAAAACTGGGCCGGCTGTACACCATGCGGGGCAAGAAGGCCACCGAGGTGAAGGAGCTCTCGTGCGGCGATATCGGCGCCATCGCCAAGCTGGATAAGGTCAAGACCGGTGATACCCTGTGTGACAGCCGTAAGGTCGTGGCGCTGAAGGGCATGCCCTTTGCTGAGCCCTGCTACTTCTGTGGCCATCGTGCCCAAGACCCGGGGGCAGGAGGACAAGATCGCCCAGGGCTTGACCCGCCTGAACGAGGAGGACCCGACCTTCACGTTCGTGAACAACGGCGAGACCCATCAGATGGTGCTCAGCGGCGCCGGCGACATGCAGGTGGATGTGCTGGTCAGACCAAGCTCAAGACCCGCTTCAACGTGGAAGTGGAGCTGAGCCCCCCCCGCGTGGCTTACCGTGAGAAGATCCGCAAGACAGTGCTCAAGCAGGGCCGCCACAAGAAAGCAGACCGGCGGTTCGGCCAGTTCGGCGATGTGTGGATCCGCTTTGAGCCCAATCCGGAGAGCGAGCAGATGGTCTTTGCCGAGGAGGTCTTCGGCGGCTCCGTGCCCAAGAACTATTTCCCCGCGGTGGAGAAGGGCCTGCGTGAAGCCTGCGTTCACGGTCCTCTGGCGGGTTACCCGGTGGTCAATCTGAAGGCTGTTCTGTATGATGGAAGCTACCACCCTGTGGACTCCTCTGAGATCGCTTTTAAGACCGCGGCTCAGCTGGCCTACAAGGCCGCTATGCCCGAGGCCAACCCCGTCCTCATGGAGCCTGTGGGCGAGCTGAAGGTCACCGTGCCAGACAGCTACATGGGCGACGTCATCGGTGACCTGAACAAGCGCCGGGGCCGCGTCATGGGCATGAATCCCACTAAGGACGGCGAGCAGGTGGTGGAGGCCGAGGTCCCCATGGCCGAGATGTCTACCTACGCCATCGACCTGCGGGCCATGACACTTTGTCCGCTATGAGGACTGCCCTCCCGCGGCCCAGCAGAAGGCCATTGAGGAAGCCAAGGCCCTGGCGGAAGAATAAATCATCCCGGGCACCCGTTCCCCGCAGGAGCGGGTGCCTTTGCGGGCAGTCCGAGTCAGGCGGGCTGCGCCCGCCCGGCGCTTTTGCGCCGCAAATTCGCAGCGTAGCGGAGAATTTTCACGGGGCGGATCCACTCCGCCCCGTGTCTTCTCTCAAGGGTCCCCGCCATGGAACTCCATGGCGGGCTGGACTGCCCTCCCGCGGCCCAGCAGAAGGCCATTGAGGAAGCCAAGGCCCTGGCGGAAGAATAAATCATCCCAGGCACCCGTTCCCCGCAGGGAGCGGGTGCCTTTTGCGGGCAGTTCCCCGGTCCGGCCCCATACAGCGCGCCCAGCCCGGTGGTCCCTGGACCACCGGGCTGGCGCTGTGCTCTGTTCTGTCGCAGACGGACACGGCTCCACCACGCTTCGGCCGCCCCGGGAAGCAGGGGAGGTATCCCTGTCCCGCCCGGCGCGCTGCCGTGAACCTGTCTCATCTTGTCCCCATCATACTCCTCCCCAATCCATTTTTCAAATCGATCTTTCTTATAAAATAATTGATTTTATCTATATTTCTGCCCGGTGGACCCGCTCCAGCATCTCCTGGTATCCGGGGGTCTCCCGGAGGAAAGCGGATTCCGGGTCCCGCTCCAGTTCCTCCAGCAGATATTGGACATGATCTGCTGGACTTCCCTCGTGGCCTCCTTTGTGGGCAAGTGGCGGTAGAGAGGGGACGCACTCAGGTCCCAGGGCTCCTCCAGGCTGCGCAGGAGCCGTTCCAGCACCGCCAGCGCCTCGGGGCCGTCCTGCTCCGCCAGCGCCAGCTGGAGCGGGGCAGACGCCACTGCGTAGGCGGTGAGCTGGAACACCCGTCCCGCCTGCTCCGCCGTCTCACTGTATTGCCGCGCGCACGTCTTGTCCCCCCGCCTCCAGCGCCAGGTCCATCAAAGCCATGAGGGTAGACTGAGATCTGATGCCTGCCGGAACAGCTCCCGCTCCAGAATGGGCCACGCCTCTTCCGACCGCTTCTGTTTCCTGCGGAGCATGGCCTCCAGCATGGGCCGTTCCCGGTCCTCCTGGGGCAGGCGGGCCAGCTGTTCCTCTGCCTGCTCCAGCCCTCCCTGGGCCATGTACTGGGAGATGAGCATCCGCTCCGCCCGCTCCCGCACCCGCCTGTCTCCACTGTCCGCGCACCGGCGGTAGAGGGCCAGGATCTCCCCCTTCGACGCCTGCTCCCGTTCCGGGTCGTTCTCCCCCCCTCTTCCAGAGCACCAGTGCCCCGTCCAGTATCTGGGCCGCCGTATAGGCCAGCAGGTCGCTGTTTGGGTACTCCCCAGCTTGTCCCGGGCCAGACGGAAGGCGGCCTCACAGCCCTCCTGCTGGGCTCTCTCCCCCAGCACATTGGCAAATGCTCCGATCTCCTCCTCTGTCAGTTCCTCCTGAAAGGAGAGCAGGGTGTTCAGGTCCACCTCAAGCAGACGGGCCAGCGGGGGCAGCAGGGTGATATCCGGATAGGAGTTGTTCCGCTCCCACTTGTTGACAGCTGGCGCTGACACCCCCAGCCGCTGGGCCAGCTGTTCCTGGGTCAGCCCCAGTGCCAGGCGCCGCTGCCGCAGGATCTCGTGAAATTTCATGTTCCGTCCCCCTTTTCCTTGGTGTGCCCATTGTATCAGAGGAGGCCTTTTCTCCGCAACCGAAGGGTATTCACCTTTCCTTCAAAAAAATTAACCGCTGTTCATATTTTTTCTGTTTTCAGAAAAATTGTCCTCTGACTGTGGTCAGAGGACAAATTGTGAACTGAAATATGCACAATTTTCCGCTTTCCATTCCCTTGACAGGGCCCTTGCTTCCGCTATAATGAAACCAACCTCCATATCAGAAAGGAAGATCTATGACACACCTTCGCAGCAGATGGACCGCCCTGTTCCTGGCGCTGGTCCTTTCCCTCTCTCTGGCCCTGCCCGCCTCCGCCGCACAGGAGGACCGGGCCCAGGCCGCCCATGAGGCCGCCCAGTACGCCATGCAGTATGGCGGCGCCGTCAGTGTCCAGTACGCCCTTTGGGAGAACGGAGAGGTCACCCTCCAGGGGCACGACGGCGTCTACTCCAAGACGGAGAACCGCGCGCTCACCGATGATGACCTGTACGGCATCGGCTCCATCAGCAAGACCTATACCGCCGCCGCCATGATGAAGCTGGTGGAGCAGGGAAAGTAGACCTGGATGAGCCGGTCACCGCCTATCTCCCTGATTTCACCATGGCAGACCCCCGCTACACCCAGATCACGGTGCGCATGCTCCTCAACCACTCCTCCGGCCTGATGGGCGGCACCACCAATGACGCCTTCCTGTTCGGGGACCAGGGGAACGATGACGCTCCCTCCCGCCTGCTGGAGCGGCTGGCCGGGCAGACCCTTCAGGCCGAGCCCGGCGCTTACAGCGTCTACTCCAACGACAGCTTCACCTTGGCCCAGCTGGTCATCGAGCGGGTCAGCGGCATGGAGTACACCGCCTTTCTAAACCAGTACCTGCTGGAGCCTCTGGGACTGGAGAACACCCCTGACCCCTATGGAGGAGTTCGATACCAGCCGGCTGGTCAAGACCTATCTGGGGACTGACACCCGGGCCCTGCCCGCCGAGAACCTGACCATCGTGGGTACGGGAGGCATCTACTCCACCGCCAGCGATCTGGCCGCCTTCGGCGGCGCCCTGTGCGGGGAAGGTCTGCTGAGCCAGGCGTCTTTGGATGAGATGGCCAGCGACCAGTATCTGCTGGGCATGTGGCCCGAGGACAGTGACGGCGACGCCGTCGCCTATGGCCTGGGCTGGGACAGCGTCCATATGTTCCCCTTCAGTCAGAACGGCATCCAGGCCCTGGTCAAGGGGGGCGACACCATCGTCTATCATGCCGGACTGGTCATCCTGCCCGAGTATGACATGGCCGCCGCGGTGCTCACTTCCGGCGGGATCAGCACCTACAATCAGCTGGCCGCCGCCCGTATCCTTCTGGATGCCCTGGCTGAGCAGGGCGTCGAGGTGGAGGAGGAGGCCGCCTCACCCCGCCCAGCCCGCCCAGATGCCCGCCGAGCTGACCCAGCTCAGCGGCTGGTACGGCACCTCCACCGCCGCCGCCCAGCTCCAGATCACCGACGAGGGCGTGCTCACCCCTTACCGGGATGGAGGGGACCTTCACCTACCGGGAGGACGGCAGTTTCCGGGACGAGAGCGATTCCGTCCTGCTCAAGCTAGTCCAGGAGGACAACGGGGAGACCTACCTCTATCAGAAGAGCTAGCCTCCATTCCCGGCCTGACCACCTCTGTGTGGCCTCCTACGCCATGGAGCGTCTGCCCAGCTACCAGCCGGACGAGGCCACTCAGGCCGCCTGGGAGGCTAGAGAGGGGCAAGATGTACGTTCAAACCAACGAGCGCTGGTCCTCCGCCTACTACGCCTTAAGCGGCGTCTTTGCCGCCGTCACCCTTCAGGGCAGCCCGGAGGGCTATCTGCTCACCAATCAGCTCACCGCCCCTGACACCGCCGCCCCAGTCCTTCAGATCCCCGGCACCGGAAGCCGGGACAGTGCCGTGATCCGTGTGCTGGATGTAGACGGCTGCGAGACCCTGGAGCTCAACGGCTCCCTCTATCAGGACGCAAGCTCCGTCTCCCCCATCTTCTCCGGGCCGGAGTCCTGGTGCATCATCCGCCCGGGGCAGACAGCCCGCTGGTACCGGACAGGCGAGGCCGCCGGCAGTCAGATGACGGTGGAGGTCCCGGAAAACGGCGGTTTCTATGTGTATGACGCCGCTCTGGGCCTCCAGGCCAGCTCCTGGCTCTATGGAGACACCACCGTTGTTCTTCCGGAAAACGGCTGGATCGTCTTCTCCGGCGAGGAGGGGCCCAGTTCCACATCTATCTCTCACAACCCTGAGCAAACCCTCCGGCCGCCCTTCCGGCGTCCGGAGCGTTCCTTTTTCTGTCAGCCGGACCGCACCGCCGGCCATAAAACGGCGCCGCCCCATGGGGCGGCGCCTGGATCGTGTCTGTGTCTTACTGCTTGGGCAGGGGTGGTCTTGGGGGCGGCCGGCTTAGGGTCCTCGGTGTCGAACACCGTTTTCGCCGCGGCGGCCAGGCCCGCCAGGCCCTGGATCTCGCTGGGTACGATGATCTTGGTGGCCTTGCCGTTGGCGGCGGCGGTGAACGCCTCCAGGGCCTTGATCTTGAGGACGCCGTCGCCGGGGTTGGCCTCGTTGATGAGCTTGATGGCGTCGGCGGTGGCCTGCTGCACCTTCATGATGGCCTGGGCCTGGGCCTCGGCTTCCAGGATCTTAGCCTGCTTGGCGCCCTCAGCCTGAAGGATGGCGGCCTGCTTGGCCGCGTCAGCCCGCAGGATGGCGGACTGCTTCTCGCCCTCCGCCACCAGGATCTGGGACTGCTTCTGGCCCTCGGCCTGGAGGATGGACTCACGGCGCTCGCGCTCGGCCCGCATCTGCTTCTCCATGGACTCCTGAATGTCTCTGGGCGGCATGATGTTCTTCAGCTCCACCCGGTTGACCTTGATGCCCCAGTTGTCGGTGGCCTCGTCCAGAATGGCCCGCATCTGACCGTTGATGTGGTCACGGCTGGTGAGGGACTGGTCCAGCTCCAAATCGCCGATGATATTGCGCAGGGTGGTAGCGGTCAGGTTTTCAATGGCGGACATGGGATTCTCCACCCCATAGGTGTACAGCTTAGGGTCGGTGATCTGGAAATAAATCACCGTATCGATCTGCATGGTAACATTGTCCTTGGTGATGACGGGCTGTGGGGGAAAATCCACCACCTGCTCCTTCAGGGAAACATTCTTTGCAACCCGCTCAATGAACGGGATCTTGAAGTGCAGGCCCACGCCCCACACGCCCTGAAAGGCGCCCAGGCGTTCAATGACGAATGCGCGGGACTGCGGGACCACCCGGACGTTGGCGGCCAGCACCAGCAGCACCAGCACCACCAGGATGATGGGCACTAAAAAACGAAAGAATACTATCCATGATCTCTCCTCCTTATAACAGCTCTACAAAAACCTTGACTCCCTCGATGCGGAGCACCTTGACCTCCCGCCCAGGCTGTATGACAACGTCATGGGCGGAGCGAGCGGTCCAGACCTGTCCCGAGATATTCACCAGGCCGCTCCCCTTCAGGTTGTCGATCTCCCTCTGTGACCAGTGCTGTGGCGCCGATGACCCGGTCCGCGTTGGTGGCCTGGTAGCGGGGCGTCAGGAACTTCTTTGCCAAGGGGCGGACCAGCAGCAGGGTCACCCCGGACAGAGCCAGAAAGACCACCACCTGGAGCCACAGCGCCGCGCCAAAACCTGCCGCGATCAGCGCACCCAGCGCACCCACCGCGAACCAAACGGAGGTCAGGCCCACAGTGATAGCCTCCCCACCGCGAACACGATCAGGGCGATCAGCCAGAGCACAGTAAACGGTATGGGTATCATAGCACACTCCTTTTCTGTTCCCATCCCGGGGGCTGGAAAGAAAACTTCTTTCCTTGATGACAGGATATCATATCTTACAAAAATTACTATGGTTTTCTCTTTTTTTCTGTAAATAATTTCAGGATCGGGGGCGCCGCCTTTCCGCTCTATAAAGTATTTGCCTATTGGCGAAAAATCCGATATACTGTTTTTTACCAATCTCTCTCGACGCTTAAAGGAGAATCCCGCCCATGCCCATCGTTTCAGAACTTATCCTCTCCCTCATGCTCACTGCCTCCCTGTCCGCCGGAGCTCCCCTCTCTGCTCCGCCGGGCCTGGCCGTCTCCCTTCCTGCCATCACCGCTCAGGTGCAGCAGCTCCACACCCCCCTGATGATCCCCCACGCCGGCGGCGTCACCCCCGGAGGGAGTGACGGGCAGCAACAGTCTGGAGGCGCTGGAACATTCCTACGAAAACGGCTT
>VOFB01003330.1_pt1 | contig 13771 bp, 23 predicted proteins | sample 5384141 | NCBI WGS metagenome assembly VOFB01 (sample SAMN12384721, study PRJNA508395) | human gut metagenome | isolation source: healthy gut A | host: Homo sapiens | reverse complement strand
GCCGGAGGGCGCGCTCTCCTCAAAAACGGGCAGAGATCCTTCATAGCAGTACGCCGTATGCCCATCCTCCTGGATGTCATAGCCGGTATAGGATCCGTTTCGGTCCAGATAGAAGCCGAACTGGCCCTGCTGCGCGCTCAGGTTTCCGGCAGACTGGGCCTTGCTGACCCACGCGCCGTTTTCGTAGGACCAAAGCGTGGTGCGGCAGCTCCGAATGGTCTCATCCACGTCGTAGTCGTAAAGACAGAAAGCCTCGTTTGTTTCCGTCAATAGATCGATTATGGTTTCTGTTTCCGCCGAAAAGACGTGGGGCTTCAGGGTGCTGGCCGGTTCTTCGGCCTGCCGGCCGCAGGCTGCCAAAGCGAGCAGCAGTCCGGCTGCGCAGAACAGGGTGAACAGTCGTTTCATGATGAGCCTCCCTTTTTCCGGTGTGCGTGATTCTTTTTACAGCGTTGCTTCCGCGTGCCGCAGCACATGGCAGCTCAGATTCAGCCCGCAGGGCAGGCCAGCGATGTGGGTGGGGGCGGTTTCGATATGGACCGCCAGAGCCGTGGTTATGCCGCCCAGCCCCTGGGGACCGATGCCCAGGCGGTTGATCTTCTCCAGCAGCCGCCGCTCCATATCGGCATAAAACGCGTCGGTGTGGGGCTGGCCTACCGGGCGCAGCAGAGCGCGCTTGGCCAGCTCCATCACCTGTTCCGACGTGCCGCCCAGGCCGACGCCCAGCACGATGGGCGGACAGGATTGAACCGGCCTGGTCCACGGCGGAGACGATAAAGTTCGATCTCCTCCACGGTGGCGGCAGGGGTGAGCATTTTCAGCCGGCTCATGTTTTCGCTGCCGAAGCCCTTCGGGCCGACGGTGATTTTCACCTTGTCGCCCTTCACCAGGCGCAGGTGGATCACGGCGGGGTGTGTTATCGTTTGTGTTGCCCCTGGCGGATGGGGTCGGCTACCACGCTCAGACGCAGCAGCCCGTCCACGTAACCCCGGCGCACACCTTCATTCAGAGCGTCCTCCAGCAGGCCGCCGGTGATGTGTACCTCCTGTCCCAGCTCCACAAAGAGCACGGCCATACCGGTGTCCTGGCAGATGGGCAGGTGCTCGGCGTCGGCCAGGCGGTAGTTCTCCGCCAGATCGCCCAAAATAGCGCGGCCCACCTCGGATTGTTCGCTCTCCCGGCCCCGTCAAAGGGCGCGGCGCACGTCGGCGGGCAGGAAACAGTTGGCGTTGATGCACAGGTTTTTACTGCCAGTATGATTTGTTCACAGTCGATTTCGCGCATGACGCACTCACACTCCTGTCTGTTTTCCGTCGATAAAGACGGCCTGAATGGTGCAGTCCATGGAAAAAAGGATGAGCCGAGCAGAGCACGACGTCTGCGTCCTTGCCCGCTTCCAGGAACCTACGCGATCTGCCACGCCGGCCAGCCGCGCTGCGTCAATGGTAATGGCGCGCAGTGCTGCCGTCTTGTCCAGTCCTGCGCGCACCGCCATGGCGGCGGACAGGGGCAGATACTGGATGGGCGGCTCCGGATGGTCGGCAGATGGCCAGCGGAATGCCTGCGCGGGCCAGGCGGGCCGGGTTTTCAATGGTCTGATGAGACAATTCCGGTTTGCTGCGGTCGGTGAGCAGCGGCCCGCAGATCACACGGGCGCCCTCGGCGGCGAGGATATCGGCAATGAGGTGCCCTTCCGTGCCGTGCACCAGAACATAGTCCAGATCGAATTCCCGGGCGATGCGGATGGCGGTGAGCATGTCATCGGCCCGGTGGGCATGGAAATGGGCGGGCACCTCCCGCCGCAGCACGGGGGACCAGGGCCTCCAGCTTGGCGTCGTAGTCCGGCGCGTCGGCGTCGGGATCGGTTTCGCCCGGGCGCGCTTGTCCATATACTCCCGGGCTTTGTACAGCTCTTCCCGGATCAGGGCGGCGGTGGCCATGCGGGTCATGGGTGTTTCGCGTTTCTCGCCGTAGGTCATTTTGGGATTTTCGCCCAGGGCGAATTTCATGCAGCCCGGAAAGCGCACGCAGAGATCGTCGATGCGGCGGCCCGCCGTTTTCATGGCGATGAACTGCCCGCCGATGGCATTGGCGCTGCCGGGCCGGTGAGCACGCAGGTGACGCCTGCGGCGGCGGCTTTCGGCAAAGCAGCGGTCCATGGGGTTTACGCCGTCGATGGCCCGCAGCTGGGGTGACCGGATCGCTCATTTCGTTACACCTCGTCGGACTCTATGCCCAGGCCGTCGCCGCATACGCCCAGGTGGCAATGGGCGTCGATAAAAAGCCGGGCAGGGCCAGCGCGCCGGCAGCATCGTACCGTTCCCCGTCTGCCGGAGCCTGTGCCATCGGCCCGAGGGAGACAATTTTTCCGTTTTCGATCTGCAGGAATCCCTGCGCAATTTCCTCCCCACCACGGGAAGGATCTGCGCGTTTACGATCAACAACTCGTTCACACCCTTTCGCAGGATTCAAAATATCTGTGTTTTTCGTTCGCCGCTGTGCGGCGGGAATCTGGAACGCGGGGTTCCCGGGGATCTGCATGCCGGGAAATTTGCCCTGCGGCGCAGTGCGGAGTGCGGATGCAGTGCGTTTCTGCTGCGGCGTGCCGCAGGCGCCATGTCTTCTGCCTGTGCGGAAAACCTGGGACGCATCTGCTGCCTCCGGAGAAAAGTATGCTGCATCGAAAAATGCACAGCGCCTGCGCTGTGCATTTTGCTTATCTGCGCCGTCCGCGCTTGTCCATGGAGTGGTTCAAATCGGAAATCTTCCCTCCGATTCCGTCATGAAGGCTTTTCAGCTTTGCCTCGAACGATTCCTCCGCCGTCATGGGAACGGCGGGCGCTGCAACCCGGGCGCCGCCCCTGGTGAAACCCGGGCGCTGGGCGCTGCCTGCGCTGCGGTGCGCAGCACCACGCCCGCCCTGAACGCCGCGGACACCCCCCTGCCCTTGGCCCGGATTGGGCAAGGCACGCTTGATGGATAGGTTGATGCGGCCGTTTTCGTCAATGGCCAGCACTTTGACCTTCACGGCCTGCCCTTCCTGCAGGTGCTCATGAATATCGTTGACATATGTGTTTGCGATCTCTGAAATGTGCACCAGGCCGGACTTGTTTTCCCCAGGGACACAAATGCCCCAAATTTTGTGATGCCGGTGACTTTGCCTTCCAAAATGCTCCCTACGCCAAGCTCCATATTGTTTGTTGTTACTCCCTTCGCCAGGTGACCCTGTCTTTCTCTTTTTGATGGTTTCTGCTCTCTTAAGAACCGGTTTCGTAAAATACTTTTCGCCGCTCTCTACCATGCCCAGTTCGCTGCGGGCCACGTCCTCCAGTTTGTCCGGATCGCCGGAGGCGCTGTGTCCGAGCGGAGGGCGTTATTTTTGTCCTGCAGCTCCTGCACCTGGGCGGCGAGCTGTGTTTCCTGCTCCCGGGCGGTCTGCAGCTGGTTCTGCAGGTGCAGCAGCGTGGCGCCTGCGTACGCCAGTACGGCCACCAGCACGACCTTTGTCAGAAATGCCGGCGGCGCCGGACTTTGACTTGCGGGGATGTTCCTGTGCTTCTTTCATGGCTCCGGCTCCTTTCCCGATTGCGGCGGACAAGAATGAACGCCCACTTATAATTCAATATTTTAACCCATTTATACCAAAAATGAAAGAGTTTTTCAGGCGCCGGGCGACTTTTTGCAAAAAAATTTTGCCCAGCTGCAGCGGGAGCGCACAAAGATGCAGAAAGGACGCTGCCACATCGATCCAGAAGTCCCACAGTGGACGCAGCAGCGCTGAAAGCCGGAAATACAGCCCCGCTCCCAGCACCATGCCCACGGCGAGTAGAGCCGCAGCTCTCCCCGGCGGCGCGCAGTGTGTAGCCGATGGAACCGGCCGCTACGGCCAGACAGAACAGCACGTCGCATACGGCCAGCAGACGCTGCCAGCGCCGCCGCACGGAGCGCAGCAGGTCGTAAGCCAGTCCCAGAACGGCGCCCAAAAGGGCGGCGCCGGAAAAAAGCGCGAGCTGCTGGGAAATATAAATCTCCATTTCCCCTCACCCGAACAGGCGGGAGAAGAACCCGCCGCCCTGGCGCCGGTCGTCCTCATAAGCGAGCGAGTCGATCTGTCCGTCCACATGCAGCTCGCCGCCCTCCAGGCTCAGCTTGCCGATGTGCAGGTTGCTGCCGGTGATGATCAGCACGCCGGCGCTGGTGGTCATCACAATGCCGGTTTCATCGAAACGGTCCACGTCCTCTACCCCCGGCCACGGTGAGCTGTTCGCGGCCCTCCATGTGCAGATAATGATGCGCGCGGGAGAGCGCGCCCTCGTCATAGGCCATAAAAGATCCCTCCATAAACTTGAGCTTATCCTCAGTTTATGAAGGGATCGGTTCGATATGAATCATTCGCCCGCCACTTCGCGGTACAAAGTGGGCGCGTCGGCCTTGCCGGCAGTCTCGCTGATGGAGAGCACCTCCACCGTGACGGTTTTTTCACCGAAGCGGATGGAGATCCGGTCGCCCACCTTCACGTCGTAAGACGCCCGCTGAGGACGGCCGTTGACGCTGACACGCTCGGCATCGCAGGCTTCGTTGGCCAAGGTGCGGCGCTTGATCAGGCGCGAAACTTTCAGGTATTTGTCCAGACGCATGACACAGGCTCCTTACTTGGCCAGAATGTCCTTGAGCGCCTTGCTGGGCTTGAAGACAGGGGCCTTGGAAGCGGGGATCTCAATGGACTCCTTGGTCTTGGGGTTGCGGCCGATGCGGGCGGCGCGCTCTTTTCACCTCGAAGGAGCCAAAGCCCACCAGCTGGACCTTTTCGTTGTCCTCCAGAGCGGAGATGATGGTCTCCAGCACGGCGGTGACGGTGGCTTCGGTGTCTTTCTTGGAAAAGCCGGTCTTTTCAGCGGCTGCGCTGATCAGTTCCTGTTTATTCATTGTTTTTGTCCTCCTGTGTATCTTGTTGTAGTTTCTGTTTTGCGTGGTTCCAGGCCTGGATCATTTCATCCAGGCGCATGCCGGCAATGGAACGGCCCTGTTCGGCTGCGCTGCGTTCCATGCAGGCGAAGCGGGAGATATACTTGTCGGTAGCCTCCTGCAGGGCCTGCTCAGGGTCGATCCCGGCATAGCGGGCCACAGCGGCGGCGGCAAAGAGCACATCCCCCAGTTCTTCGCGGATGTTCGTGTGCTCTGCCACGGCCACGCGCAGTTCTTCCTGTTCCTCGGCCAGCTTGTCCATGGCACCGGAGATATCCGGCCAGGCAAAGCCGGCTTTGGCGGCCTTTTTTCAGAACCTTCTCCGCGCGCCACAGGGCGGGCAGCGTCCGCGCTACAGCGCGCAGCGCGTCCGCATCGTTTTCGATGCCCTTTCCTCACGTTTGAGGGTATCCCAGTTGGAAAGCACCTCTTCCGTGGTGTCCGCCGACGCGGAGCCGAATACGTGGGGGTGGCGGAAGATCATCTTTTTTACAGATGCCGTCCGCCACAGCGTCCAGATCAAACCGGCCCGTATCCTCGGCCAGAGAAGCGTGGAATACCACCTGAAGCAGCACGTCGCCCAGCTCTTCGCACAAAAGGGCGTCGTCCCTGCGGTCGATGGCCTCCAGCACTTCGCAGCATTCCTCCATCAGACAGCGGCGCAGACTTTCATGGGTCTGCTCGGCGTCCCAGGGGCAGCCGCCGGGGTGGCGCAGGATGGCGACGATCCGACGCAGATCGTCTATGGTATAGTGTTCCCGGAATTCAAAATCTACCATAATTTTTCTCTCTTTGCAATCATTTTTCCAATTTTGAACGGCTTATACCGTCTTTTGACGCCCCGGGCGGATAAAACCGACGCAAATGCCGGCGGGAGGGGCGTTTTTCAGCGAATGTGCAGGATTTTTGCAATTTTTTTCTCCTTTTGGAATCAACGCGAGATCTTCCCGTGTGACCATGCGCAGAAGGAGGGCCAGAAAAGCATAAAAACTGGCGGCGAGCACAATTGCGGCCAGAACAGCCCACTGCGGGGAAAGACCTGCCGCCGTGTGCAGAAAACGAAAGACGAAGTGAGCGCACCCGCCCATCAGTGCCGCAGCCAGCGCGGGTTTGCACAGCAAAGGCAGATAGCGGGGCGGCTCTTTCCCAGCACGGCGGCCAGAACGCACAGGTTCAATACGGCGATTACGGCATAGCATGCCGTGGTGCTGATGGGCGCGCCCTTGATGCCGAAAACAGGATTGCCGCACAGGGGTATAGGTGGTGGAGATTTTCACCGCACCGCCGATCAGAGCGGTGACAATGGGGACATACACCCGCCCGCAGGCCTGCAGGATGGCGTTGGTCAGAATCATCAGGCAGACGAATACCGCTGCCGCACCGAGGATCTGCAGATGATAGGCTGCGGCTGCGGCTGTGTCCGGCACCGCTGGATACAACAGCTGCAGGATCGGTTGAGCCAGCACCGACAGCCCAACGCCCGCCGGCAGCGAGAAACAATGCGATGAGTCGAAAGGAAGAGGAGATGATGCGGTTGGCCTGAAGCGTGTTTTGGCGTGTCAGCGCTGCACTGACGGCGGGAATCAGGCTGACGGTGACCGGATAGACGAAGGTGGCCGGCAGGTTGAACAGAGTCATGCCGAAGGTATACTGCCCGTACAGCGCGGCGGCCGCCTGTTCGGCCAGGCCGAGCCCGTTCTGCAGCCGGGCCATGACCACCGTCTGATCCACCAGTGTAATGATGCTCATCACACTGGAGCCAAGGGTGATGGGCACGCCGATGAGCAGCAGCTTTTTGAGAATCGGACCGGCGTGCTGGGCCTGCTCGCCGCTTCTGCTGCTCAGGCGATGGCGCAGCAGCCAGGTGATCAGAAAAGAGCGCCGCCGCCGCCGAGCCGACGGTCACGCCGAAGATGGCGGCTGCCGCACCGATCTCCACGCTGACGGAAAGCGTGTTCAGCACATACCAGGCCAGCCCCAGGCCGATGAAAGCTTGAAGGTGGCCTCCAGTACCTGGGAAGCCGCTGTGGGTACCATGTTGCCCCGGCCTGGGTATAGCCCCGGAAACACCCGATCAGGCACACGAAAAACACCGCCGGGGAAAGAACCTTAATGGGATAATAAGCCAGGGGAGTCGTTCATCAGCTCCGCCAGAGGGCCGGCGCAAAGAACATGACGGCGGAAGCCGCCGCACCCAGCACAAAAACAGGACTGCCGCCACACGGAACTGGCGCCGCACCTGGTTGAAGTGCCCCAGGGCCATGGCCTCGCTGGTCATTTTGCTCAGCGCCGGGGAAAGCCTGCGGTAGACAACTGCAGGAGAAAATTGTACACATTATAGGCGATATTGAAATGCCCCATACCCTCGTCGTCCAGCAGATTGCCCAGAGGGATTTTATACACGGCGGAAATCAGCTTCACCACCACCACCGCCATGGTCAGCACGGCCACGCCGCCGAGAAAGTTCTGTTTGTGCGAAAAATGCCCCATCAGCTCCGACGTCCTCCCGGTCTGTCCAGGACGGCCCCGCGCAGCGCTGGGGCGGGCCTGTCAGGAAAATAGTTTGGGAACGGCATAGCGTTCCACTTCCCGCAGGATCTCATCGAGATCCAGCGTCAGGAAGTTCCCATTTTCATATATGATCGTTCCCCGCGCCATATTCATGCATACATTGGAAGCGTTGGCGGCATAGATCAGATTTGACTTTACGTCGTGGCAGGGCTGCAGGTTCGGTGCGCGCAGATCCACGAGGATCAAATCCGCCTGATAGCCTGCGGCCACCACGCCGGCGTGGCGGCCCTGGGCGCGGGCGCCGTTCACAGTGGCCATTTTTCAGCACAGTGTCGTCGCGCAGAGCCAGGGGTCGAGACTCGTCACCCGGGCCAGCAGCGCGGCCAGCTTCATTTCTTCAAACATACTGTGGTTGTCGTTGGAACTCATGCCGTCGGTACCCAGTGCCACATTGACACCGGCGGTGAGCAGCTGTGCCACTGGCGCGGCGCCGGAGGCCAGCTTCATGTTGGACGCCGGGTTATGCACGGCGGTGACACCATGGCGGCGGAGGATTTCCCAGTCCTCCGGGGTGGTCCAGACGCAGTGGGCGGCGATGGCTGGGGTGTCCCACAGACCGTAGCGCTCAAATACGGCGGCGGGGGTCATGCCGTGGCGCTGCAGGCAGCCCTCCTGCTCGGCTTTGGTTTCAGACAGGTGGACGTGCATCTGCAGGCCGTGGCTGCGGGCAAAGTCAGCCATCCAGGTCCACAGCTTGGGATTGGAGGTGTACTCGCCGTGGATGGAGGCGTCGATTTTGATCTGCCCGTCGTTGTAGTTGTGCCACTTTTCCGTGAGCTGGCGGGTTTCGGCACAGGCGGGGTAGGCTTCGGGAAAGAAATCTTCGGTGAACACCGTGGCGCCCCGGGCGATGTTGGCGCTGATGCCGCTTTTACGACTTCGGCGATAATATCGTCGCAGAAGTAATACATATCGGACACGGAGGTGACGCCGTCGGCGATGGCTTCGGCCAGGGGGAAAGAGCGGTGCCGGCGCGCACGGCACGGCTGTCCAGTTTGGCTTCCACGGGGAAGATGTAGTCGTTGAGCCAGGTCTGCAGGTCGTGGCCGCCGCCATAGCCCCGCATCAGGGACATGGTGAGGTGGGTGTGAGCGTCCACAAAGCCGGGCATGAGTACTTTTCCGGTGGCGTTCACCTCACGGTCGGCGCGCTCCTGAGGCCGAATGGGACCGACGTAGGCGATCTCCCGGCCGCGGACAAGGACATAGCCGTCCTGCAGCACGGTGCCTGCCTCGTCCATGCACAAAACCGTTGCGTGGGAGAAGAGAGTGGTCATGTTATTTGCCTTCCTTTTCGTTTCAAATCGGCGCGCTTCCGGGCGCCCCGCATCGTGTCACAGTTTTTCCAGTGTCGTGCGGATCAGGTTGGAGAAGGGTTTCTTGGCGGCCTCGGCGGCATCAAAACCTCCTGTTCGGTCAGGGGGCGGTCGAGGATGCCGGCGGCCATGTTGGTGATGAGGGTAAAGCCCAGCACCGGCAGCCCGCAGTGGCTGGCGGCGATGACCTCGGGCACCGTGCTCATGCCAACGGCGTCTGCGCCCAGAATGCGGGCGGCGCGGATTTCCGCCGGCGTTTCATACTGAGGTCCGGGAAGAACATGTAAACGCCTTCGCAGCAGCGTGAGTCCCAGTTCTGCGGCGCTCCGGCGGGCGGCCTCCTGCAGCGCCGGAGTGTAGGCGTGCGTCATGTCCGGGAAGCGGGGGCCGAGGCCCTCCGGGTTCGGCCCCGGTCAGGGCTGCCGCCGAAGAGCTTGATGTGGTCGCGGATCAGCATAATGTCGCCGGCATGGAAGGCTGTGTTTACTGCGCCGGCGGCATTGGTGACGATCAGCGTCTGTGCGCCGAGCAGGCGCAGGACGCGCACGCCCTGGGCGGCATCAGCCATGGACCAGCCTTCATAAGTGTGCATCCGGCCCTGCATCACGGCCACGCGTTTGCCGCGAAGGGTGCCGAATACGAAGCGGCCCCGGTGGCCCGGCGCGGTGGAATGTTTGAAATAGGGGATGGCGCTGTACTCCGCAAAAGCGGGTGTTCCACCTCATCGCCCAGAAAACCCAGGCCGGAGCCGAGAATCAGGAGAACTTCGGGACGAAAGTTTCCCAACTGTTTTTGCAGGTATTCTGCGCCGGCGCGGCAGCGCTCGTAAAGATCGGCGTCCCGGGCGGCGGCAGACAGGGCGTCCAGCGCCTCGCCAGCGGACTGCCCGGCCCTCTGCGCGGCCTCGCGGGCGGCGTCCAGTGTTTTCCAAAAGGTTTCGTGTTCCATGTTAAGAATCGCTCCCTTCCGTGTTTTCCTCCGGAAGCAGGCCGTAATCGCGGAGCAGCGCGCGCTCAAAGGCGAAGAACTGCGCGCGGTTCTGGGTCCATTTTTCCGGTTTTTCCAGGTATTCTTTGGCATATTTGCAGTTGAAGTGCCGCACGATGTGCCCGGTGCGCGGGTCCACCAGTTTGGTGGAGCCGCCCGCGCCCACAGAGAGGATCGAGTGCAGCTCTTCCATAATATAGATATTATACAGCCCTTCGGCGCCGGGCTTGCTCCAGCCCACGTTCTCGAAATTGCCGGACATGAACTTCTGCCGGTACAGATAGTAAGGCGTATAACCCGCCTGGCTCAGGTGCGCGGCGGAGTAGTTCAGCATCTGCCCCACCTCGGCTGCGCCGGGAACGGGCAAACCGTCCAGCAGGATGCGCGAGCCTTTTTTCAGGGCCAGGGTGTGCACGGTCAGGTTGTCCGGCGCCAGGGCCAGGCATTTGTCCAGCGTGCGGGAAAAACCTTCGGGCGTATCGGTGGGCAGGCCCGCGATCACGTCCATGTTGATGTGGGGAATGCCGGAGGCTTTGGCCAGCTCCATGGCCTGGTACACGTCTGCGGCGCTGTGACGGCGGCCGATGGCCTCCAGCACGGCCTCTTCCATGGTCTGGGGATTGATGCTGACGCGGGTGACGCCGTTTTCCGCCAGCACGGCCAGCTTTTCCGCCGTCACGGTGTCGGGGCGGCCTGCTTCTCTACCGTGTATTCACACAGGCGGGACAGGTCGAAGTGCTGCGCCAGAGTGCGCAGCAGGGGGTTTGCAGCTGTGCGGGGACAGCGTGGTGGGCGTGCCGCCGCCGATGTAGAGGGATTTGACCTTCAGCCCCAGTTCCGCCGCTGCGCTGCCCATCAAGGCGATTTCGCGGCACAGAGCTTCGAGATACGGCCCGATCATGGCAAACGTTTTTCTACCGATGCGCTGACAAAGGAGCAGTAGTTGCACCGGGTGGGACAAAATGGGATGCCCACGTACAGGGAAAATTCATCCTCCGCAGCGCCGCCTGGGCTTTGCGGCTGGCCCGGGCGGTGGACAGGCACAGTTTTGCCCGATCGGGGGAGACAAAGTATTCCGCACAGGGCCGCCAGAGCCTCTTTCGCCCATGCCCTGATCCATCATGCGGGTGAGCTATGCGGGCCGGGCGAATCCCCGTCGCGCGCCCCAGGGGGGGATTTCCCCGGTGAGGGTGACAGCGGCTTTAAAGAAGCTCAGCTTCAGGATACGCTGACATACCCGGTCCCGGGCCAGTTCATCGGTTTCAGGGCAGAGCGCAGGGCGCGGCTGACGCCTATGGCGCGCGTTCCGTTCCGGTTGAGCCGGGTGGTGGCTGTGACCCATACCAGACCTTCGGACAGCTCCACCACGGCGCAGTTTTCCTCTCTGCGGTCCCACTGGCCGTAGTCTGGTTTTTTCGCCGGGGAACAGCACGGTCATGATCTGTTCCACGGCGTATTTGTAGCTGTGGCCGGTCAGAGTAAGTTTCATATGTTCCCCAGCTGCCGGGCCGAGCGGATATAGGGGTTGCCGGCCCGTTCCCGGGAGGGTGGTGCTCCACTCATGGCCGGGATAGACGGTATAATCGCCTTCCAGTGCATCCAGACGGCGCAGGGAGGCGCACATCTGGCCCCAGTCGCTGCCGGGAAAATCCACGCGGCCGCAGCTGCCGGCAAACAGGGTGTCGCCGGTGAACAGCGCGCCGGCGGTTTTGAATACCGCGCCGCGGGGGGTGTGGCCCGGCGTTTCGATCACGGTGAAGATCAGGTTGCCCACGGCAATGGTGTCACCTTTGACATAGCGCATGCCGCTTACATGGGCGCACTGCCAGAATTCCGGCCGGCCGCCCTCGCACACGTCTTCGCGGCGGATATAGACCGGGGTGGCGGGGAAAGCCGCGGCCACAGCGGCCAGGGCGGTGGTGTGGTCAAAGTGGCCGTGGGTTACCAGAATGGCGGAAAGCTCGTAGCCGAAAGCGCCCACAGGCGGATCAGGTTTTCTGCCTCGTCGCCGGGATCGATCATGCAGCCTTTCTTTGAAGCTTCGTCGCCCACGAAATAACAATTGGTGCGATTTGGCCCACCTGATAAGTTTTTACTTCCATTGTTTCGTCCTCCTTTTTTGTAGGGTCATTTCTGCAGTGTCCTAAAAGGGCTGCGCTGTATCAAACAAAAAATGGTTACGGGGCCGTCGTTGACGGATTCGACGAGCATATCCGCCCCGAATTCGCCGTGTTCCACGGAAACCCTGGGCCGGCAGGCTTCCATAAAGCGCTCATACAGCGCTGCGGCCAGATCCGGCTTGGCGGCCCCGGTGAAGCCGGGGCGGCGGGACTTGGTGTCGGCGTAGAGGGTGAACTGAGACACCACCAGAAGTGCTCCGCCCACGGCGGCCAGATCCCGGTTCATTTTCCCGTTTTCATCGGAAAAACCCGCAAACGGCAGATTTTTCCGCCAGTTTGACGGCGGTTTCCTCGGTGTCGTTGGGACCGACGCCCAGCAGCACGAGAAAGCCCTGTTCGATTTGTCCCTCACCTGTCCGCCGATGGCGACGGAGGCGGAGGATACTCTTGTGACGACTGCGCGCATGGTTGGATTCTCCTTTCGTGAGGAAAGCTGCTTCTTTTTTCCTTTGTGTCGATGGTCTGATGGCAGCACCTTGGTGCTGTGCGGACTGGTTTACCCGCCTGCGCCGCTGCCGCTGACGGGTGCGGGCGGGGAAGCGATGCGGCGGTTTACCGGTTGACGGCGCGGTTTTCCGTGCGGCCGAGAAGATAGTCTGTGGTAACATCAAAAAAATCAGCCAATTTGATCAGCGTCAATGTCGGGAGATTGATTTTGCCGTATTCTATTTTTGATAATGGCCTTCGGTGCATTCCAAAAAAGCGGCCATTCCACCTGTTTTCAGCCCCTTTTCCTGACGGAGCGCTTTCAAACGGACGGATAAACCAGGTAAAAGTGTTTCCATAATACACCCCTTGGCATATCTTTTATGATTAAATAAAGGCATCATAATATGATGTTATTCTTTTGGAGAGGAGGTATTTGCCATGAACCCATCTTACGAATGGCTGTTTTATCATTATGCCGCGCCGTTTCTGGAACAGCAGGCGGCTTTGACGATGGCTGGCTCACGGAGGCGCTCCGCTCCCTGCCGGTGCCGAAAAAGATGCGCCTGGGGATGTTTGACGCGGTGCTGCTGTTTCGGGATCCATGCTCCTGCGAGGCATTTGCCCACGGGGTCTATCTGGGTATGGAGCTGGCGCGGCCGGAGGATTTCCGGCAGATCGCAGCCGATTTTCGTCCGACCGCAGACGCCGAACCTCCGGTCCGCCCGGCGGATCTTCTGCAGTAGAAGATCTGCCGGAGCCGCCCTCAGCCCGTAGGCCGCTTGACGTCCATAACGCCCTGGATGCCTTTGAGCTTTTTCATCAGCAGTTCCAGCTGTTCCGAGCCGGTGACCTCCAGCACGATGGAGGTGATGGCAAAGCCATCCGGCATGCCGCGGGAGGAGAAAGTCAGCACCCGCACCTTGGCCGTGGAAAGCATGGCGGAAATATCCAGTACCAGCCCGTCGCGGTCTTTGGACACAGTTCAAGGCTGGTCTGATAGCTCTCCCGGTGTGCTGCCCCCAGGCGACTTTGACCCAGCGGGCGGCTTCTTCGGGATCCCTTGCTGTTGTGGCGGGCATTGGGGCAGTCCGCCCGGTGGACGGACACGCCGTAGCGCCCGGGTGACAAAAAAACCCACGATGGGGTCGCCGGGCACCGGGCACAACGCGGCAGGCTTGACCAGGCAGTTGCCCGGGCCCTCCACAATGACGCCGTTTTCGCTGTGGCGCTTGACGGGCGGCGCCGGGTCGGCGCTGCGGCGCTGCGGGACAGCTCTTCCACTCGGCGGCTTTCTGGGCCGCCTGGGCGGTTGCGGCGCTCGCGC
>VOFB01002575.1_pt1 | contig 13782 bp, 19 predicted proteins | sample 5384141 | NCBI WGS metagenome assembly VOFB01 (sample SAMN12384721, study PRJNA508395) | human gut metagenome | isolation source: healthy gut A | host: Homo sapiens | reverse complement strand
GTTGCAGCTCCACATGAACTGGAACAGTGCGCAGGACACCAGAGCGGGTCCCAGCATGGGCACGATGACCTTGTACAGGGTCTGGAAGGAGGAGCAGCCGTCGATGGCTGCGGCCTCGTCCAGGTCACGCGGGACATTGCGCATGAACTGGATCAGCTGGTAGACGAAGTAGGTCTCAGTAGCAAAAGCGCAGTGGACCCAGATAGCCAGGTAGAAGGGGCTGTCCAGCCAGCCGAACTTGTTGTACAGCAGGTACTGCGGCACGTTCAGAACGACCTGGGGCAGGAACAGGGTGGCCAGCATGATGTTGAACAGCAGCTTACGGCCGGGGAAGTCGAAACGGCCAAAACCATAAGCGGCAACACAGGCGGACACGACGGTGCAGATCACCTTGGGCAGCACATAGCTGTAGGTGTTGAGCATGGCCTGCAGGATGTTGATGGAGCCGCCGAAGTTGTTCAGCGCGTTCCGATAACCATCCAGCGTGGGTTTCTTGATCCACAGGCCGATGCCTGCAAAAATCTCGCTGTTGTCCTTGAAGGTGGCACTGATCATCCACAGCAGGGGGTAGATCATGATGATGCCGACCAGGATCAGGACGAAATACTTAAAGAAGGTTGCGATTTTGTTCGATGCGTTCATTCCCATACTGGTCACCTTACCTTTCGTCAGAGTAGTAGACCCACTTCTTCTGGCTGGTGAATGCAATGATCGTCAGGACGCAGACGATGATGAACATGATCCATGCCAGAGCGGATGCCATACCCATGTCATAAGACTTGAATGCGTAGTTGTAAACCAGCAGAGAGATCAGCGTGGTGGAACCACGGGGGCCGCCGTTGGTGATGATGTACGGTCCGTTGAACTCCTGGAAAGCCTGACAGAGCTGAGTGACCAGGTTGTAGAAGATGATGGGGGTGATCATCGGGACGGTGATGGAGAAGAACTGCTTCCACTTGCCGGCACCGTCGATGGTGGCAGCCTCGTACAGGTCCGCGGGCACGCCTTTCAGAGCGGCCAGGAACAGCACCATGGCGGAGCCGAACTGCCAGATGCGCAGGAAGCAGATGATCCACAGCGCGTAGTGGGGTCGCTCAGCCACTCCGGGCCCTGCACCAGACCGAAGGTCACGGCACGCAGCACGGTGTTGAGCAGGCCGTCCTTGCTGAACACAGCCTTCCACAGCACGGCGATGGCAACGGAGCCGCCGAGGATGGAGGGAATGTAGTACACGGTACGGAACAGGTTGACGCATGCGATCTTGAAGTTCAGGATGTATGCGATGAACAGTGCGAAGATCAGCTTCAGAGGCACGGTAATGAAGGCGTACTTGAAGGTGATGATCAGTGCCTTGGTGATCTTGGTGGTGGTAAAGGCCGTGATGTAGTTCTGCAGGCCGACGAAGGTGGTGCCGGACTTGAAGAAGTTCATATCGGTGAAGCTGTAGGACAGCGACTGACCAAAGGGAACTGCCTTAAAGACGACGAAGCCGATGATCCAGGGAATCAGGTACAGGATGCCCTGATACTTGTCCAGCCACTTCTGGAACGGAGTGCGCCCGATAACCGGGGCGTTGCTTTCTTTCATCTGGGAAAGCCTCCTTTTTAAGGAATTTCGAGCAGGTCTGAAAAAGATCTGATACAATTTTGTCAGAAATTTGTAATACATCTCTGATAAAAAAGGGGCATCTGCCGTTTGGGCGACAGGTGCCCCGGGGATCAGATCAAAGCGTTGGGGAGAAATCAGGCGATGGTGTAACCGACAGACTCCATGCCGTCCAGCAGGCCGTTGACAGCCTCTTCGGGGGTCTCGTCGCCGTAGTCAACGGTGTCGAACACTTCCTGATAGATGCCGGTGCCGGAAGCCTTCAGGTCGTTGTTCTCGAACAGGGGATCCAGCTTGTTGGTGGTGAAGGCCATGACCGTTGCATGTGCCTCGGCCACCAGCTCCTTGACAGCGCCTGCAGCCTGAGCAGCAGCCAGACCAGCCTTGGAAGCGGGGATGCCGCACTCGGAACCCATGATGGAAGCGCCAGCCTCTTCGTTCAGCAGGAAGTTGATGAGGGTAGCTGCCTCCGCGGGGTGCTCGCAGGTCTTGGTGATGGCCAGGCCCATGGAAACCTTGGAGAAGCCGCCGTTGTAATCGCCGAACTTGATCTCCTCGCCGACGGTGAAGCCGTCCTTGTTGTCGTCATCCAGAGCGGAAGAGTACTTGGTAGCAGGAGGAATCCCACTCGAAGATGCCTGCGATCTTACCGGTGATCCACTCGTTGGACTGGTGGGCGGCGGTGTCGGAGTTTGCCGAGTAGTAGTCCTTCAGGTTCATCATGACGTGGCCATCGACCAGGCTCGTGATGAAGTCGATGCCCTCCGCGATCTCGTCCGCGGTGTAGTTCAGGGTAGAGGTGGTGGGGTCTGCCCAGTCCTTGCCGTACTTGGACTCGAGGTAGAAGACCATCAGGATCATACGGTCGTAAGCGCCCAGGTGCAGGGGGATAGTAGTCATCGCCCAGCTTCTCCTGGAAAGCCTTGCCGGCTGCCATCAGATCGTCCAGAGACTTGGGAACCTCAGTAATGCCAGCCTTGTTAAAGGTGGTCATGTTCCAGTAGAAGATACGGCCGGTCATGGAGACGGGCACGCACTGCTGAGCGTTTGCCACATTGCAGGCAGCCAGCTGAGAATCATCCCACTGAGACAGATCCAGATAATCGGTGGTGCTGTTCAGGTCGACGAACGTCTGGCCGTTCTTGGAATAGTTGTACAGCCAGTTCCAGTTGATCTGGCAGACATCCTCCGCCACGCCGCCGGCAAACTTGGTGGACATGGTATCCTCCCAGCCGGACCATGCGGCAAAGGTGGGGTTAACGGTGATGCTGCTGTGCTCAGCCTGGAAAAGCCTTGATGGCATCCTGGTATGCATTGTGACGAGACTCGCCGCCCCACCAGCTCATGGTCAGGGTAACGGGGTCGCTGCTCAGGCCGCCGACGGCCTCAACAGAAGCAGCTGCCGCGGAAGAAGCAGGAGCGGTGCTGGAAGCCGCGCCGCTGTTGCCGCCGCAGGCAGCCAGCAGACCGGCTGCACCCACAGCGCCAGTGACCTTGATGAAATCGCGACGAGAAATTGCCTTGCTCATTTTTGTTCTCCTCCTAATGATGTAGAAAACCTCGTGTGGAACGGAGCCTCTGCAAAGCATCCGTTGTATACAATTATGATAACAAAAGCATTCACAAAAAAAGAAAGATAGAATTTGGCGTGATACACTCTGAAAACGAACAAATATTGTCATAACTTTTGCGGAGGCATCGGCGTCCTTGCCAGAATGAATAAACTTCGGCTAAAAAACTGTGCAACTTGTATACTTCGACACTTTGCATAGAAATCGAGGGTCTTGGACAACAGAACAACGTAAATTGTTATAATTTTTATGTGGTGTGGAAAATTGTCGCTGGAGTGTTGTATACAATAAAACAATCGAAGACAGATGATTCTCATGTGAAACTGATATATCAATAACGCAATAAACGTGCGAATTGCCTTGTAACTGATATACTAATTACTCATAAAACGGATGAAAAAAGCGCCGCCCGGCGGGATGGGCGGCGCAAAGATCTTTAAATTGAATGCTGCTTGGCACGTTTCGCATAAAACGCCTTGCGGGCCTTGAAATAGCACTGGGGGCACATGCTGACATACTGGACATCGTTCTGCAGATCGATGGCGACCTGCTCGCCCTCGAAGACGAACTCGCCGTTGACCTTGCGGCAGTTGCAGGTGGCTTTGCGGCCGCAGGTGCAGATGGTCTTCATCTCCTCGATGGTGTGGGCCAGCTCCAGCAGGCGGGTGGAGCCGGGAAAGCCTTTGAGTGAAAAATCTGCCCGCAGGCCGTAGCAGATCACCGGAATGTTCAGCTCCACCGTGACCATGAACAGCTCCTCGGCCTGCTGGGGCGTGAAGAACTGGCTCTCGTCGCAGAGAACACAGGCCAGCGGGGCTGCGGCAGCGGCCTGCTGCACCGCCTGCAAACACGTCCATTTCCGGGGGGAACCAGCAGGTCGGCCTTGCGGCGCACGCCCAGGCGGCTGACCAGCTCGCCGCCGCCCTTGGTATCCACCTGCGGCTTGAGAATGAGCACCCGCATTCCCTGCTCCTCGTAGTTGTGGGCCACCTGCATCAGGGCGGTGCTCTTGCCGCTGTTCATGGCACCGTAACGAAAATAAAGTTTTGCCATTGTTTTCTCCTCATAAAAAGCAACCCTCCCAGTCAAAATAGGTCGGAGAGGGTTGCATATTACTTTTATAGGGTATAAGAGATCAGTCCTGATTGCGCAGGCGGTAGCCCAGGCTCATCAGGCTGTCGCCCAGGTGGACGTTCTCCACCACCACATCCGGGTAAGAAATGGACAGGTCGTAGTGGGAGAAATTCCAGAAGCCCTGGATGCCCAGGCTGACCAGGCGGCTGCTCAGCTCCTCGGCACCGCTGCGGGGCAGGCAGAGAACGGCCACTTCGGGGTGATGCTCGGCGCAGAACGCTTCCAGTTCGTCGATGTTCAAGATCTGCACGCCGCTGATCTCCTTGCCCACTTCGTCGGCGGAGTTATCAAAGGCAGCAATCAGGCTTGTAACCATTGGTGTCAGTGGTGATAAAACGGCTCACGGCCTTGCCTAAGCGGCCGCAGCCGATGAGGATGGTGGGCAGAAGGTCGCCGTTGCCAAACAGCAGCTGCTCCAGGATGGAGAGCAGGTTCTCCACCGAGTAGCCGATGCCCTGGCGGCCATTACATCGCCGATGCAGTTGAAATCCTGCCGCACCTGGGAGGCGGTGGTGCCCATCTGAGCAGCCAGCTCACGGGACGAGATGCTGGTGATGCCATCATTTTTTAACGTGCGCAGGTAGCGGTAATATTTGGGCAGCCGCTTGATGACGGGGAGCGACGCTTTTCCGGGGTGTTCATATCAGAAAATCTCCTTTCTGCAAAAAGGTGCCGGGCGGGGAATGCAGTGCAAGCAGGACGCGCCGACAGATTCTCAGAATTTTTGCAATAATGATACATACTTGACAATGTTTTAGTTAATATAAAGTATACAGCCTGATACAAGAATGTCAAACCCTTTGGACAAAATTTTTTGGCTAAGATTTTTAGCTTTTGTAGCACCGTGCCGCCCGGGGAATCCTGAGAAAAACGGCCGGGAGGATGGAAGATGGCAGAGAAAACGAACGACGAAAAAGCAGCCCTGGCTGGAGCAGCAGCGGCTGGAACAGGAGCAGATCGAGGACCTGGGCAGCATCTGGCGCACCCGGGGCAAACACGCCATCCACTGTCTGACGGTAGTGGGGCAGGTGGAGGGCCATTGGAAGCGCCCCAGGGCCAGAAAACCACCAAATATGAGCATGTCATCCCCCAGCTGGTGGCGGTGCAGGAGGACCCCGGCATCGAGGGGCTGCTGGTGCTGCTCAACACGGTGGGCGGGGATGTGGAGGCCGGGCTGGCGCTGGCGGAGCTCATTGCCAGCATCTCAAGCCCAGCGCCGCCGTGGTGCTGGGCGGCGGGCACTCCATTGGGATCCCGCTGGCGGTGAGCGCCCGGCGGAGCTTTATTGTGCCCACGGCCACCATGACCATCCACCCGGTGCGCCATTCCGGCATGATTTTGGGCGTGCCCCAGACCATGCGGTGGTTTGAGCAGATGCAGGAGCGGATCACCGGTTTTGTGGCGGCCCACAGCGGCATGACGGAAAAGCGCTACACCGAGCTGATGCTCCGCACCGGGGAGCTGGTCAACTCGCTGGTGGCGGCAGCCATGGAAAAACCGGCGGCCTCCGAGCAGGCAGCCGCTACGGCCCCCTGCCGAGGAAGCCGAGCCGGTGGACACCTACCAGTATCAGTACCCGCCCATCGAGCTGTTTGAAAAATCCAACGAGGAAAGCGACCCCAACGCCGAGGATGAGCTGAAGGCCAACGCCCAGAAGCTGGTGGACACGCTGGAGAGCTTTGGGGTCCGCACCCGTGTGCTGGATATCTCCCGGGGCCCCTCCGTCACCCGGTACGAGGTGCAGCCCATGGCGGGTGTCAAGATCAGCCGCATCACCTCGCTGGCAGACGATATCGCCCTGAACCTTGCTGTGGCGGATGTGCGTATGGAGGCCCCCATCCCCGGCAAGCCTGCTGTGGGCATCGAGGTGCCCAACCACAAGCGCAGTGCCGTGTCCATCCGCAGCGTGTTCGAGAGCCAGAGCTTTCTGCGCATGACCTAACCGCTGGGCATCGCGCTTGGTAAGGACATTGCCGGTGTGGCGCAGGTGGCAGACCTGTGCAAGATGCCCCATCTGCTGATCGCAGGCAGCACCGGCAGCGGCAAATCGGTGTGCGTGAACAGCATCATCATGAGCCTGGTGTTCCGCTCCAGCCCGGAGGACGTCAAACTGCTGCTCATCGACCCCAAGGTCGTGGAGCTGGCCGAGTACAACGGCATTCCCCATCTGCTGATGCCGGTGGTCACCGAGCCGAAAAAGGCCGCCGGTGCCCTTGGCAGTGCCGTGCAGGAGATGGAGCGCCGCTACCGCATGTTTGCCGAGAACAACGTGCGCGACATCAAGTCCTTCAACAAGCTGGCGGTGGAGCGGCCGGATCTGGAAAAAATGCCCTACATCGCCATCGTCATCGACGAGCTGGCCGACCTGATGATGGTGGTGGGCAAGGATGTGGAAGATTCCATCTGCCGCATCGCTCAGAAAGCCCGCGCCGCCGGCATGCACCTGATCGTGGCCACCCAGCGCCCCAGCGTGGACGTCATCACCGGCGTGATCAAGGCCAACATCCCCTCCCGCATCGCCTTTGCCGTGTCCAGTCAGGTGGACAGCCGCACCATTCTGGACGGTGCCGGTGCCGAAAAACTGTTGGGCCAGGGCGATATGCTGTTCATGCCGGTGGGCGCACCCAAGCCCACCCGCATCCAGGGCACCTTTGTGCGGGATGAAGAGATCAGCCGTGTGCTGGACTTCATCAAGTCCAGCGCCACCGTCCAGTACGACGAGGCCATGATCGAGGCCATGGAAAAGCACGCCATTCAGGACGGCAAGAAGGGCAGCAGCGGGACCGATTCCGATGACGAGTCGGACTCCGACCCGATGTTCCAGCAGGCCGTGGATGTGGTCATTGACGCCGGGCAGGCCTCCACCAGCCTGCTGCAGCGCCGCTGCAAGCTGGGCTATGCCCGTGCGGCCCGCATCATGGACGAAATGGAGATGCGGGGCATCATCGGCCCCCACGAGGGTGCCAAGCCCCGGGCCGTGCTCATCAGCCGTCAGCAGTGGCTGGAGATGCAGATGAACCAGCCGGAGGAATGAAACCCTCTCAGGCGCTGACGCGCCAGCTCTCCCGAAGGGAGAGCTTTAGGAACGGGTAAGACACATTCTGCATATCAAAGAAGAGAGACTGAACGGAATACAAAAGAAGCTCCCCCCTCGGGGGGAGCTGGCAACGCCGTAAGGCGTTGACTGAGAGGGTATTGAATCAACAAAAGGAGCATTATGGACAACTCTTCCCCAAAGATCTACACTGAATTTCTGCCCATCAGCCGGGCAGACATGGAAGCACGCGGCTGGGACCAGCTGGATTTTGTGGTGGTGGGCGGTGACGCCTATGTGGACCACCCCAGCTTCGGCACTGCCATCATCAGCCGCCTGCTGGAAGCCGAGGGCTACAAGGTGGGCGTGCTGGCCCAGCCCCGCTACACCGATTGCGAGGACTTCAAGCGGTTCGGCAAACCCAAGTACGGCTTCTTCATTGGCGGCGGCAACGTGGACAGCATGGTCAGCCACTATTCCGTGGCCAAGATCCCCCGCGCCGAGGACGAATATTCTCCCGGCGGCAAGGGCGGCGCACGCCCGGACCGCAGCGCCACCGTGTACACCAAACTGGCCAAGGAAGCTTACCCGGACCTGCCGGTCATCCTGGGCGGGCTGGAAGCCTCCCTGCGGCGCTTTGCCCACTACGATTACTGGATGGACACCGTGCTGCCCAGCATCGCTGAGAGCTCCGGTGCGGACATCATCAGCTTTGGCATGGGCGAACACCAGACCGTGGAGATCGCCCGCCGTCTGGCCGCCGGAGAACCGGTGGAGCAGATCACCGATGTGGACGGCACCTGCTACCTGACCGACTTCGACCACCTGCCGGAGCGGTATGTGGAGTGTGCCGGCTTCAAAAAGGTGGCCAGCGATAAGACCGCCTACGCCAAGGCCTGCCGCATCCAGATGGACAATCAGGACGTGGTCAGCGGCCAGATCATCGTGCAGAAGCAGAGCGAGAAGTATCTGGTGCAGAACATCCCGGCAAAGCCGCTGGTGCGCTGGGAGCTGGACAAGGTCTATGCCCTGCCCTACACCCGCCGGTATCACCCCATCTACGAGGCCATGGGCGGCGTGCCCGCCATCCGGGAGGTGCAGTTCTCCATCATCCAGAACCGCGGCTGCTTCGGCGGCTGCAACTTCTGCGCCATCCAGCTGCATCAGGGGCGCCGTGTCACCAGCCGCAGCGCGGACAGCATCGTGGCGGAAGCCGAGCGCATGACCCACGAGCCGGATTTCAAGGGCTACATCCACGATGTCGGCGGCCCCACGGCCAACTTCCGGTTCCCGTCCTGCCGCGAGCAGATGCTGCGGGGCATGTGCAATGGCGGCAAGCACTGCCTGGCCCCCACCACCTGCTCCCACATGATCGTGGACCACAGCGATTATCTCAAGATCCTGCGCCGGGTGCGGGAGCTGCCGGGGGTGAAAAGAAAGTGTTCATCCGCAGCGGCATCCGTTTTGATTACCTCATGGCCGACCCGGACGACACCTTCTTCAAGGAGCTGGTGGAGTACCACGTCTCCGGCCAGCTCAAGGTCGCGCCGGAGCACTGCGCGCCCAACACCCTGGCCTACATGGGCAAACCGCCCATCGAGACCTTCAACAAGTTCAAGGATAAATTCTATGAGCTGAGCAAAAAGGCCGGCAAAAAGCAGTATCTGGTGCCCTATCTGATGTCCAGTCACCCGGGCAGCACCCTCAAGGATGCCGTCTATCTGGCCGAGTATCTTTATAAGAACCACATGCGCCCGGAGCAGGTGCAGGATTTCTACCCCACTCCCGGCACCGTGAGCACCTGCATGTTCTACACCGGCCTCGACCCCTACACCCTGAAGCCGGTGTTCGTGGAAAAACCCCTGAGGGCAAGGCCCTGCAGCGTGCATTGCTGCAATACTATGAGCCCCGCAACGCCGAAAAGGTGGTCAAGGCCCTGAGGATGACCCACCGGGAGGACCTCATCCCCTGCTGGTGCCGGCGGAAGGCCGCCGCGCGGTGCAGCGCTCGGCCCGCCGCGCCGACAGCCCGGAGGTGACCATCCACAACGACGGCACCTACACCGTGCGCCCCAACCAGAAGGGCAAGGGCAAGCCTGCCCACGGCCCGAACCGCACCGCCGCCCCTGCCGGGCGTCAGCCCAGCCCGGGTGCCCGCTTTGCGCCGCACTCGGCCCCCGGACACAAACCCAAAAAGAATCAACAGAAAGAGAATACATCGTGGAAAACTGGAACAAAGAAAAAGTGACCCCGAAAAAGAAAACCGGCCTGCTGCAGCGGCTGCTGTCGCTGGCCGCTGCGGCCGCACTGGCCCTGAGCCTTGTAGGCTGTGGTACCTCGGCTGTGGTGCCGGGCGGCAGTGCCGACGTGGTGCCCAACCCTTCCTCTACGGCAGCCAGCGTGGATGCCCCGTTCGAGATGCACTTCATCGACGTGGGGCAGGCGCTGAGCGTGCTGGTGGAATGTGACGGCCAGTTCATGCTGTACGACGGCGGCAACGTGGACGACGGCAGTCTCATCGTCTCTTACCTGCAGAGTCAGGGGGTGGAAGAGCTGGAATATGTGTTCTGCTCCCACGCGCACGAGGATCATGTAGGCGGCTTGGCTGCCGCACTGGCCTACTTCCCGGCGTACCATGTGTACAGCCCGGTGACCGATGCCTCCACCAAGTGCTTTCAGGATTTTGTCAAGTACACCCAACAGCAGGGCCTGCAGGTAGAGGTGCCCGCCGTGGGCACCACCTGGCCCCTGGGCAGCGCTGCCGTGACCATGCTGGGGCCGGTGGCACAGTACAGCGACACCAACGATACCTCCCTCGTGCTGCGCATCGACTACGGCTCCACCAGCTTCCTGCTGACCGGCGACATGGAAAATACGGCGGAGACCGACCTTGTGAACAGCGGTGCCAACCTCAGGGCTGATGTTTTACAGGTAGGGCACCACGGCTCCAGCACCAGCACCGGCTACCTGTTTTTGAATGTCGTGCTGCCGGAAATGGGCGTCATCTCCTGCGGAGCAGGCAACAAGTACGGCCACCCCCACGAAGAGACCCTGAGCATCCTGCGGGACGCCGGGGTGGACGTCTACCGCACCGACCTGCAGGGCACCATCACCATTGGCAGCGACGGTCAGAGCTTCACCGTGGGCACCGAGCACTATGTGCCGGACAGCCAGCTGAACCCCACCGACCCGGCGGCTGCCAGCACGGTACAGCAGGCTTACATCGGCAACGTGAACAGCAAAAGTTCCACCTGCCCACCTGCCCGAACCTGCCGGCCGAGAAGAACCAGATTCTCTTCTCCAGCTATGAGGAAGCCGTGGAAGCAGGCTATACGCCCTGCTCCAGCTGCATCAAATAAGAGTACCAGTCAAACCCTTCGGGTTTGCCAGCTCCTCTGAGATGGAGCCTTCTGACGGAACCGGGATGTTTCCTGTTGAAAGCGGAACGTTCCGGACCGTCAAGGCCCCCTCCCCGAGGGGGCTGGCACGGCGTGAGCCGTGACGGAGGGATTTTTTGCATTCTCCGGGATTGATAAAATCCCATAGCTGCGGTATACTTAAAACCACTTTATTTCAAAAAGCAAGGAGGAACCGCAGATGCAGCTGGGGCAGAGCAGGACCCTGCCGGTGGAAAAACCGGAGCAGATCGACCTTGCGCAGGCAGCGCGGTATTTCGGCGCGCGCGGGGGAGGCGGACACCGCCACCATGGCCCTGCTGCAGCGCTGCGCCGTACCGTTGCTGGCCGCTGCGACGCCCCGCGCCGTCTGGCTGCGGGCGGAGGTGAAGGCGCTGGCCGAAGCCGGCATCCTGCGGGGCAGCGACGTGATGCGGCATCTGGAGGGCTGCGGGCAGGCCATTCTGCTGGCCGTGACCCTTGGCCCCGGGGGTGGACGCCCAGATCCGCCGGGCCGGGGTGGGGGATATCGCCGCCGGTGTAGCGTCCGATGCGCTGGGCAGCGCCCTGGCTGAGCAGACCGCCGACGCGGCGGAAGCCGAGCTGCGCCAGCTGGCCGCAGCCGAGGGAACTTACCTCACCGGGCGGTTCTCGCCGGGCTATGGCGACTGGGACATCGCGGTGCAGCCGCTGGTGGCCGCCGCGCTGGACACGGCGCGCCGGGCCGGGCTGTGCGTCACCGATACCAACCTGATGACCCCCCGCAAGAGCGTCACCGCGCTGCTGGGCGTCAGCGAACACCCGGTCAAGGGCCATCTCGCAGGGTGCGGCCACTGTGTGCTGCGCACCCGTTGCGAATACAGAAAGAGGGGAAAGACCTGTGCAAGCGAGTGAACTTTTCAAACAGAGCAATACCGTCCTGCTGGACGGCGGCATGGGCACCATGCTGCAGGCTTCGGGCCTGAAGCTGGGCGCAAAGCCGGAGGAACTGAACGTCACCAACCCGGAGCTCATCGAGAGCATCCATGCCAAGTATGCCGCAGCGGGCAGCCGCATTGTCAACGCCAACACCTTTGGCGCATCGGCCCACAAGCTGGCGGGCAGCGCCTACAGTCTGGAAGAGATCATTGCGGCGGGCATCGCCAACTGCAAGCGCGCCTGTGCGCCCTACGGTGCCCTGACCGCGCTGGATGTCGGCCCGCTGGGAGAACTGCTGGAACCCAGCGGAACGCTGGCCTTTGAGGATGCCGTGGAGGAATACGCCCGCATCGTGCGGGCCGGTGCGGCAGCCGGGGCCGACCTCATCTTTTTTTGAGACCTTTACCGATCTGTACGAGCTGAAAGCCGCTCTGCTGGCCGCAAAGGAAAACAGCGGCCTGCCTATCTTAGCCAGCATGAGCTTTGAAGCCGGCGGCCGCACCTTTACCGGCTGCACGGTGGAAAGCTTCGGCGTGACCGCCCGTGGCTGGGTGCCAACGCGGTGGGCATCAACTGCTCACTGGGCCCCAAGGAGATCTTTCCCATGGCAAAGCGTCTGGCAGAGGCTGTGCCCGGCGACTTCCCGGTGTTCGTCAAGCCCAACGCGGGTCTGCCCCGGGCCGACGGCAGCGGCTACGATATCACCCCGCAGCTGTTCGCACTGGAGATGAAGCCCTACCGGGAACTGAACCTGTTTGCCGCCGGCGGCTGCTGCGGCACCACGCCGGAGTTCATCCGGCTGCGGAACGGGGTGTGCAAGGGCTGCGTGCCGGGCCGCCCGGCCCACGCCATGCCCTCGGTGCTGTGCACCCCATGAACTATGTCAATGTGGACGGCATCACCGTGGTGGGCGAGCGCATCAACCCCACCGGCAAAAAGCGCTTCCAGCAGGCACTGCGGGAGAATGATATGAACTACGTTCTGGAACAAGCCGTGAGCCAGGTGGAAGCCGGGGCACAGGTGCTGGACGTGAACGTGGGTGCCCCCGGCGTGGATGAACCGGCCCTGATGCCGCAGGTGGTCAAGGCCCTGCAGAGCGTGGTCAGCCTGCCGTTGCAGCTGGATTCCTCCAACGTGCAGGCACTGGAAAACGGCCTGCGGGTGTACAACGGCAAGCCCATCGTCAACTCCACCAACGGCGAGCCGGAAAAGCTCAAGGCCATCCTGCCCCTGTGCAAAAAGTACGGCGCGGCCATCGTGGGCCTTGCCATCGACGAGCGGGGCATCCTGCCCGCCGCAGAGGACCGCGTGGCCATTGCCCGCCGCATCACTGAGGCGGCACTGGAAGCCGGAATCCCCCGCGAGGACATCTACATCGACTGTCTGACCCTGACCGCCAGCGCCCAGCAGAAGGACGTTCTGGCCACCGTGCAGGCACTGGAAGCCTGCAAAAAAGAGCTGGGGGTGCGCACCATCCTGGGCGTGTCCAACATCAGCTTCGGCCTGCCCTGCCGCCCCTACCTGAACACCACCTTCCTCACCATGGCCATGTATGCCGGGCTGGATCTGGCCATCATGAACCCCTCCAGTGAAGAGATGATGGCCGCCGTATATGCCTACAACGTGCTGACCAACCGGGACGCGCAGAGCATGCAGTACATCGAGCGCTACGCAAACCGGGTGCCTGCCTCCACGGCCCTGAAGCAGGCAGCCCAGGCCGCACCTGCGGCGGCAGCTTCCGACGGGAGCGCTGAAATTTCCGGCCCCTATGCGGCGCTGATCAAGGCGGTGGAAAAGGGCCTGAAGGGCGACGCCGCTGCCCAGACCCGCGCCCTGCTGGCCGAAAAGCAGCCGCTGGAAGTGGTGGACGAAGCCCTGATCCCGGCGCTGGACATCGTGGGTGCCAAGTATGAGAAGGGCACCCTTTTCCTGCCGCAGCTGCTGCAGGCCGCCAGCGCCGCCCAGAGCGCCTTTGAGGAGATCAAGACCGCCATTGCCCAGAAAGGCGAGGGCAGCGCCAGCAAGGGCCGCATCGTGCTGGCCACCGTGAAGGGCGACGTGCACGACATCGGCAAGAACATCGTCAAGGTCATTCTGGAGAACTACGGCTTTGAGGTCATCGACCT
>VOFB01003927.1_pt1 | contig 13786 bp, 22 predicted proteins | sample 5384141 | NCBI WGS metagenome assembly VOFB01 (sample SAMN12384721, study PRJNA508395) | human gut metagenome | isolation source: healthy gut A | host: Homo sapiens | reverse complement strand
CTACCCTCACGGGCGGCCGTCCATGCATACCTTTCGGCGCACGTATGAATACAGGCGGCGAGAGGAAGAGACAAGCTTGTGAGGCGATTATTGAACCCCCGTCGATGCAAAACAAAAAAGCCGCCACAGACCGTAAGACCTGCGACGGCTTCGCCTCTCAATTAATAGTTGAGTAAATACCTGAGCCTATCCCTCGATACGGCCTCAAGAACTCACGGGTGCGCTGCTCGCGGATGGTCGATGCTCTCGGCAGGACCCTCCCTCGACAATGCGGCCGCCATCCATAAAGACCACGCGGTCGGCAACATCGCGCGCAAACTGCATCGCGTGGGTCACGATCACCATCGTCATATTCTGCGCGGCAAGGTCTTTAATGACATGCAGCACCCGGCTGTCAGCTGGGATCGGCGCTGAGACAAACGGCACCATGCTCACCTGCGAGGCGACCAGCGCCTTGGCCGTCGAGAACATCTCACCCACGCCAATGGCAAACGCCAGCGACGTGTCCTGACCAGCGTGATGATCTCGTTGCCCATCGCCGGCAGAATACGCTTGGCGACCTGCGGCATCACGATATACAGAAACGTCTGCACGCGCGAATAGCCCAGCACCTCGGCAGCCTCGTATTGACCGCGCGGGAATGGACTGCAAGCCCGAGCGATAGATCTCGGCAAAGTAACCGGCGCGTAGTTGATGATGAACGCCACGACGCACGCCGTCCACTTGAATCGGGCGTGAGCGAAAATGCCAAACACGTAATACGGGGCAAAGTAGATGGCAAACATCTGCAGCATGAGCGGCGTGCCGCGCATGACCGAGATATAGATGCGCGCAATCCAGCGAAGCGGCGCGATTTTGCTCATGCGCATAAACGCCACGGGAATTCCCAGCGGAATCGACCCGAGCAGCGTCAACACAAACAGCTGCAAACTGACCAAGAACCCTGGCCAAGCATCTGCATCATGACCTGAATAGACATTACTTGAGCACCCAATTATCGAAAGACAAACCATAGCTTGAATATTTATCGCAGAGGTCCTTGACCGTGCCGTCCTCGTAGAGCGCCTTGAGCGACTCGGCTACAGCATCGGCCGACTTGGTGTCGCCCTTCTTAAAGCCAACGGCGTAGTGCTCGCTGGACAGCGGCTCATCAAGCTGCGTATAGGCATCGGGCTTGGCGGCAAGCTGATACTGGGCAATCGAAAGGTCGCACGCCACGGCATCGACCGCGCCGCTCTCGAGCTGCATAAAGGCCGTGTTGTACTCGCCGATCGTGTCGAGCGTGGCAAACGTCGCTGCCAGATCCTTCTGGTCACCCTCAAGCACGTCCTGCGCAGCGGAATCAGTCTGGGTAATCACAGTCTTGCCGGCAAGATCGTCCCAGCCCTTGATGCCCGCATCCTTCTTGACCACCAGCACCTGCTCGTTGAGCATGTACGGCTCGGAGAACGTGTAGTCGTCCTCGCGGCCCTCCATGGTAAAGCCGTTCCAGATGCAGTTGATGGCGCCCGAGTTAAGCAGCGTATCCTTGGCGTCCCAGTCGATGGCCTCGTATTTGACCTCCCAGCTCTGCTTATCGGCAACAGCCTTGGCCAGATCGAGGTCAAAACCAGTGTACTCGCCGTCGTCGCCCACAAAGCCGTACGGAGGATAGGACTTATCAAAGCCCACCACGAGCTTCTTGGACTCCGCAGCACCCTTCACATCCTTGGCCGCGGCAGAGCCTGCAGCGGAGCCCTTGCCGGCACCACCGCCGCAGCCGACAAGACCAAGGCCAAGCACCGTAGCGAGCGAGCCGGCTAGACCAACAAACTGACGACGAGACATATCGGTGTTCATGGTATTCCCCTTGATGGCACTTTTTAGTTAGATAAAGTGAGTCATGTAACGTTCAGAATCATACACTTTAGTGAGATGGAGTAGAAAGGGAGGGTTTGCCCGGCGCGGGCGGGAGCGGCGCGTAATTAAGTTTCCTGCTCTACAGTCCTGCGCAAGACGGAAAGCACATTAAGTGCTTTCCTTTGCGTGCGGAACTCGCGATAAACTTAATTACGCGCCGCCCGCCCGCGCCGGGCAAACATCGTTGACTTATCACTGACAGGAAATGGCCGCTTGCATATCGCCCGCTGGCTTGGCACGGTACAATGCTTGCAGCTTTTAATTCATGAATTAGTGGAGTTTTTGATGGCAGAATCTCGTGCGGAGCGTAAGGCTCGTCGTGCTTTGATCGAGGCGGCTGAGGGGTCGGGGAGAAAAATCTTCTAAGAAATCCAAGTCGTCTCTGAATGCGAAGGGTAAGTCGGCTAAGGGCAAGGCTAAGGCCAAGCGTCCCGGCTCTCGTCGGAACGACGATAAGGCATCTCAGAATCGCCCAAGCGCCCGTATAAGAATCCGGTTCCGTCTGCGCGTAAGGCCGTTGATCCCAAGTCTCCTTGTTCCATCATGAAAGCTTGCGGTGGGTGTACGGCGCTCAATCGTCCTTATAAGAAGCAGCTCGCCGCCAAGCAGGCTGCTATGGAGGAGCTTTGCTTCGCTTTGTGAGCGTGAGGGCATTGCTGTAGATCCTATTCGTGGCATGGGTGTCACCCTGGGCGACCCGGGCAAATATCCTGCGCCGCGCGGTTTTCGCCATAAGGCCGCCACTCCCTTTGCTCCCGGTAAGGAGGGTGCTGTCCGTTGCGGTTTCTTTGAGCGCGGCACGCACAAGATCGTTGCCGTACCCGGAGTGTCCTGTCGAGGCACCGGGTGCCCGTCAGATTCTCAACGGCATCGCACGCGAAGCTGAGCGGCTGCATATTCCCGCCTTTAATGAGGACAAGCATCTTGGTTTGCTTCGCTATGCCGTCGTCCGCTGCGGTTGGCGTACCGACCAGGTCATGGTTACGCTCGTGACCGCTCAGCGCGACTTGCCGCATGCGCAGGAGTTCTTTGAGGCTGTCGCCGCACTTCAATCCGCACATCGTCACCGTCGCCCAAAACATCAACGGACGTCCCGGCAACGCCATCCTCGGCGAGGAAACCCGCATTGTATATGGCGCCGAGTGCATGCGCGACCAGCTGCTCGGCTGCGAGTTCGATATCTCCCACCGCGTTCTACCAGACCAACCCGCAGCAGACCGAGCTGCTCTATCAGCTCGCGATTGACGGCATGGACCTGCAGCAGGGCGACGTACTCATGGATGCCTATTGCGGTAGTGGAACTATCGGCCTGTGCGCAGCAAAGCCGCCCAGGACAAGGGCGTCGGTATTATGCTGCTTGGCGTGGAGCGCAACCACGCCGGCATTGCCGACGCACGTCGTAATGCCGAGCTCAACGGCCTCACCCGCAGCGCTTGGTTTATGGCCGACGATGCCACCGATTACATCCTGGATGCCGCCGATAACAACGAGCGGGTCGATGTCCTTTCCATCGATCCGCCGCGCGCCGGCTCTACCCCCGAGTTCCTCGAAGCTGCCTGCGCGCTTAAGGCCGCGCCGCATCACCTATATCAGCTGCAACCCCGTGACTCAAGAGCGCGACCTGCATCAGCTCCTCGACGGAGGCTATCGCCTGCTCAAGATCACGCCCGTCGACATGTTCCTCACACGACCACCGAAACCGTAGCGGTCCTCGAACGCCGCTAATCCACCGGCATTAGAAGAAAGGGCGACCGCCCGCCGCCCTTCGCTTGGTTTATAAACTCCGCTACATCCCATTGCGCAGATCGCACACGCCGGCTGCCGCCATCTCGCGCAGCAGCGTCTCGCGATCGCGCGTCACGATCAGATCCAACGGGAAGTGAATCTCGTCGAGCATCTTGCGAGCGTAATCGAGCTTACCAATTGCCATGCCAATGTGCGCATCGGTCGAAACGCCAATGCCCACGCCCAGCTCGGCGCAGCGCTCGGCGATCTTGCGGCATACGGCCCAATGCTCAGTGTCGACACCGTGTTCAAGACTATGGTTGTTGATCTCAATAATCTTGTGCTTGGCCTTAGCTGCCAACAGCACCTCGTCGATATCGAACGGCACGCCCGAACGCCCGTGTGGCCCAGCATGAACACCTTGGGGTGCTCCAGGGCATTGATATACATCTCGGTCGTCTGGGCCAGCGTCGCGCCCTCAGCAATCTGCGGATTATGCACGCTTGCAACCACATAATCCAAATTACGCGTAACCAAATCGAACAGTGAATGCTGTACGGCTGTACGAATCGCCGGCGATATCGAGCGTGACAGGAGTGTCCTCGCCAAACAGGCTTCCGTCCAGCGAAACGATATCGGCCTCGGCACCACGCAGCACCAGCACGCCGCTCAAATGCGCGGCCAGATATCCTGGTTGATAAAGAACTGGTAACTGCGCAGGTCATTGGGGCAAGCCGTAACCATAGAGCTCAAATGGTCGGCAGATCCGAGCACCTGCAGACCACGCTCTGCCGCCCAGTACACATTCTCCTCAATGGTCGAATATGCATGCGCAGAACATCGTATGGGTATGAATGTCACAAGAAAGCAGGTAGGCATCAGGTCTCCTTATCTGGCACGGCCGTCGCTTATATTCATTGTACGCATAGCCTTCGATAGTCGTAAACCACTCCATCCCAAAGACACAACGTCCATGACAACGGGGTCCGGCTTAACACCAAACCCCGTTTCACGTAAAACATTGTAGGCAGAGCGCTTTACTTTTAACGATACTCGTCCGCCAACTGTTTCCAAGCGGGTAGCGAATTGACAATCGTTCGTAGCTCACGCAATAGCCAGGCGGAACCAACCCGGCATACCAAAGCTGTCCGAGGGAACCGCAAGCAACTCATACTTCTTTGCGCGCTCGCAAAACGCATTCGCATCGGACTCCAACGCTTTCACCCATAGGTAGAACGCGCCATCCGGCTCAACATAGGTGTAGCCATACTCCGCTAGTGCGTCGGTAAGCGCGGTGCGGTTACGTGCATAGGCCTCAACGTCACTCGGCTCATCGATGCAGTCGATAATTACGCGCTGAAAGCGCCGGCGCGCAGCCCCAGCGTACGGGCAGCACCCGCAACAGCCGGCATCAGACGGGCAGCCTGCGGATTGGTGTTGGGAACCAAGATCCAACCCACGCGCTCACCAGGCAGCGACAGCGACTTGGAATACGAGTAGCACACGATGGTGTGCTCGTAGATCGAGGGCACCCAAGGCACCTCGGCACCGTACACGATCTCGCGGTACGGCTCATCCGAGATGAGCATAATCGGATTCTCGGAATCGCGCTGAGCGTTGGCCTCGCGCAGAACATTGGCCAGTCGCGTCAACGTGTCGCATGTATATATACGGCACCGGTCGGATTGTTGGGAGAGTCGATGATGACGGCCGCCGTCTTATCGCTGATCGCCTTGAGCACGTTGTCCACGCTCAGCTGGAACGTATCTTCATCGGCGAGCGCCTCAACACACGTACAGCCGGCCTTCTCAATCCAAACGCGATACTCCGGAAAATACGGGGCGATAACAATAACCTCGTCGCCCGGGTTCGTAACGGCGTTGAGCGTGCAGGTGAGCGAAGCCGCGGCACCCACCGTCATAAAGACGTCTTTGCCCTCATAGCTCGTGCCAAAGCGGCGGTTGAGCGATTCGGCCACAGCGGCACGACATTGCGGCAGGCCCGGTGCGGGCGTGTAGCCGTGCAACTGGTCACTCGGCAGCTCCAGGGGCCTTCTTAATCGACTCAGCCACAGCAGCGGGCGCCGGAACGCTCGGATTGCCCAGCGAAAAATCGAATACGTTTTCCGCACCGATCTGCACCTTGCGCTCAAGGCCATAGCTAAAATCTCACGGATGATGGAGCTTTCCGCGCCGCGCAGTATACATAGTTTCGTTGATCATCTGTTCCCCTTTTCGCATAGGCGCTATTGTACGCTTTAGCCGAGCAAAGTGCCGCAGCAATGTTGATTGGGGACAGACTTAAATGCGTGAAAACGCTCATTTAAGTCTGTCCCCAATCACTCGGCCCCATATCGCTCAAATCAGAACCACCCTTAAAAAGGGTGGTTTGCTCTTAAGGGTATAACCCACGGGCCCCGGGCTCGCGTCTAAAGGCGCGGGCCCGGACTTCCGTCCGAGCCTAGTGCATCTTGACCCGTGGCGCGCCGGTCGAACCGGCAGCATCACCCCTCTTGAAGGGGTCCTCGTACTCCTTCACGCTCAGCTTGTCCAGCGCGATGTCGTGGGACTCCTGCTCCCTGATGTACTTGGCGATCGTCGCCTCGTTCAGGCCGACGGTGGACACGTAGTAGCCCTCCGCCCAGAACTTCCTGTTGCCGAACTTGTACTTGAGGTTGGCGTGCCTGTCGAATATCATCAGCGAGCTCTTCCCCTTCAGGTAGCCCATGACGCTCGCGACGCTGTACTTCGGCGGGATCGCCAGCAGCACGTGCACGTGGTCGGGCATCAGGTGCCCCTCGATTATCTCGATCCCCTTGTACTCGCACAGCTTCCTGAGGATCTCCCCCTATGTCGCTCCTGATTTGGTTGTAGATCACTTTGCGCCTATACTTCGGCGTGAACACGATGTGGCCTTTGCACATCCACTTCGTGTGGACGGCCTGAACAAAGGCTGTAGGCCCTTCTGGGCCATGGCGACCACCCCTTCGACTCGAATTCTTGACGGCCTGAACAATCGTCAATATCGTCGGAGGCGGTTCCGTTTGTCTCCACCCGCGTAGCCTCCCGCTGCGCATAATAAAGTCTTGAAAGAAAAAGCCTCCGCAGGTTTCCCCGCGGAGGCTTTCGCCACAAAGACTATTTGTCGGCGTCGGTGTCGGCATCGACGACGGCATGGTCATCGTCAGCATCATCGGATGCGGCTTCGGCATCCTCCTGCATGGCCGCCTGCGCAAGGCCGCGGCATCAGCCGCCAGCTCCTCCTCGCTCATGCGAGGCACGCGCTTCTTGGTCGGCATGCCGGCCGCCTTGGCATTGCGCTCCTCCTTGGCCGCCAGGATATCGCCCTCGCGCTCAAGGTAGGCGTCCCACTCGTTATCGAGCAGGGCATTCACGGCATCGCCCTCGACAGTCTCGCGCTCAAGCAGCACCTTCGCCATCAGATCCAGGCTGATCGCGACGGGCATCAAGATCTCGACAGCACGACGATGGGCCTCGCGCATGATGCGCTGAACCTCGATATCAATGCGGCGCGCCGTCTCCTCGAATAATCCTGGTGATCGGCGTAATCGCGACCAAGGAACACCTGATGTTGCGCCTCGCCAAACACTTGCGTACCCAGCTCCTCGCTCATGCCCCAGACGCGTGACCATTTCGCGCGCCATCTTGGTCGCACGCTCCAGGTCGTTGCTCGCGCCCGACGTGATGTCATCGCACATGAGCTCCTCGGCAACGCGACCGCCCAAGAACACGGCGAGCTCGTCGAGCATCTCGTTCTTGGTCTTGAGGAAAGTGGTCCTCCTGCGGAAGCTGCAGTGTGTAGCCCAGCGCCTGGCCACGGCTGACGATCGAGATCTTGTGAACCGGATCGGAATGCTCCAAGATGTGGCCCACCAGGGGCGTGACCGCTCGTGGTAGGCAATCGTGGTGCGCTCGGCCTCGGTCATCACGCGACCCTTGCGCTGCGGTCCGGCAATCACGCGCTCCATCGATTCCTCGACCTCGTCCATCGAGATCACGGAACGATGACGGCGAGCGGCCAGCAGCGCAGACTCGTTGAGCAGATTTGCCAGATCGGCGCCGGTGAAGCCAACGGTCATCTGGGCGAGCTTCTCAAACTTCACGTCCTCGTCCATCGGCTTGTTCTCGGCATGCACGCGCAAGATCTGCTCGCGGCCCTTCACATCCGGACGGTCGACCGTAACCTGACGGTCAAAACGGCCGGGACGCAGCAGCGCCGGATCCAGAATGTCAGGACGGTTGGTCGCAGCGATCAGGATGACCGACTCGCTTTCCTCAAAGCCGTCCATCTCGACCAGCAGCTGGTTGAGCGTCTGCTCGCGCTCGTCGTGACCGCCGCCCAAGCCAGCTCCGCGCTGACGTCCCACGGCATCGATCTCATCGATGAAGATGATCGACGGGGCCTGGGACTTGGCATCCTTAAAGAGGTCACGCACACGGCTGGCGCCGACACCCACGAACATCTCGACAAAATCGGAACCCGAGATGCTAAAGAACGGCACGCCCGCCTCGCCGGCAACGGCCTTGGCCAGCAGCGTTTTACCGGTGCCCGGAGGGCCAACCAGCAACACGCCACGCGGGATCTTGGCGCCCAGCTTGCGATAGCGATCCGGATCGCTCAAAAAGTCACGGATCTCCTCGAGCTCCTCAACTGCCTCGTCCACGCCGGGAACGTCTTCAAACTTGACCTTGGGGCGTGTGGCCTCGTTGGTCTTGGCGTTGGTCTTGCCAAACTGCATGTTCCTGTTGTTGGCGCCCATCATCTGGCGCATAAAGTAGAACATGATGGCGATAAGGGCGATCGTCAAGCACACTCATCGCCAAGTCGCCCCAAAAATCGGGATCGTTGGTGTTGACGATGTACTTGGTATCGGGGTGCTCCGCCATGAGCTCGGCAAGCGAATCGGAGCCGACATAGGTCGAGGAGAAGCTCTTGAGCTCGCTCGTATCGCCCTTGTCCTTCTTCGTCTTCCAGTAATGACCCGTCACGCTTCCGTCTTGAACCGTATAGGTCAGATCTTCGACGCGATCCTGCTTGATGGCGCTCACCATCTCGCTCGTCGCGAGCTTAACGGTATTGCTGGAATTGGCAAAAGCCGGAGCCCATGTTAAAGAAGGCGTAGCCCAGAAGCGCGCAAGCCAAAATAAAATACAGCCAGCCCGTACGCGTGGGCTTCTTGCCTCGGGCATCCCCCGGGATCTTAGGCTCCCGAAGGGAGTCTGGGAATTGTTATCGTTACGGTCGTCGGGCATCTTACGAATAAACCTCCGGTTTCAAAATGCCCAGATACGGTAGGTTGCGATAGCGCTCGGCATAGTCGAGGCCGTAGCCCACCACAAAGGCATCGGGGCAATGGGTTCCAACATACTTGGGCGTGATGGCCGAGACGCGGTCCTCAACGTCCTTCCACAGGAAGGCGGCGACCTCCAGAGAAGCGGGCTTGCGGCTCTCGAGGTTCTTCATCAGATACTTGAGCGTCAGGCCCGAGTCCAGAATGTCCTCGACGATCAGCACGTCGCGACCGCGGATGTCGATATCCAGGTCCTTAATGATACGCACGATACCCGAGGACTTCACACCGTCGCCGTAGCTCGAAACAGCCATGAAATCGATGTTGGTCGGCAGCTCAATCTTACGCATCAGGTCGCCCATAAAGACCACGGCGCCGCGCAGGACCGCAATCAGCACCAGATCCTTACCCGCGTAGTCGTCGCGTAATCTGCTCGCCTAGGCGAGAGACGATACCGTCGATATCCTCCTGCGTGAACAGAACCTTCTCGATATCCGGATGTTGAGAAGCCATGACAACCCTTTCTTGTGCTTATCGCCCACACACCGCCGTATGGACGCGAACTACATTCTAGCAGCGCACGGGGTAAATTTACCAGCCCGTGCGCCATCAGCGCGGGAATACCGTCAACGTCGCACAGAATAGCAGGCGTGGGACGCTATTCCGCATCGACCACGCGGAGCAGATATGCCACGCGCGTTGCGGCCGTGCACTTAAAACGCTCGTCCGCGCGAACTCCGGCGACCCACACCACGGCACCCCCGGCGCCGTCCTCACCATGGGCACGCCGGCGCGCGAAACGGGAATGCGAGCCTCACCTAGCAAGTCGGATACTTTCTTGCTTCGGCCACTCATCCCTAACGGGCACATCACGTCTCCCGGCGCGGGACCGTCCACCCACAGGCGCGCCAATCGCGCCTCGGCAGGGATCTCGCCACGCGAGCCCGCCAGGATCCGCTCACTATCGCTGTCGGCAAAACCCAGGGCAGCAGCGTCTACCAAAGCTGTCACTTCCCCGGCAGCCGCAAGCTCACGGGCGCGGCGCACGATATCGTATCCCGGCTCAACAGCCATCGGTTCTGTGACCAGCATACGTCCCCCGCCCAACGGCAAACGACCGGGTACGGTAACCCAGTCCGCGACCAAGCCCTCGCGAGCCGCCGGCGCCTTAAACGCCAGCATGCCAAACTCAATGCGTACGTCAATCCCCGCCGGAAGCGTGACCGAGCCGGTGCCCTCGGCAACGCAGGAAAGGACTCGCTCCACATGTCGCATCTCGGGACGAGCGTCCGGATCGATGCGCTTAATCGCCAGTCGCACGATGCGCCGCGCGATTACCACCTCGGCCGCAGCCGGGCGCCGGCATCGAGCACCAGCGCACCGCTGCCTTTTGCGCAAACAGCTTCGAAACGCCTGTGCCGAAAGCTGAGACAAAACGCGTCCTCATCGCCTAAGATTTCGCAGGCGGCGCCAATCGTCTTGCAGACGCTCGCGTTGCGCTGCGCCACCACCGGCATTACTCGATGGCGCACGTAGTTTCGCAGATACGAGATATCCTCATTGCTCTCGTCTTCACGCCACGGCTGACCATGTACCTGTAGATAGCCCACGAGCTCGCCATGAGTTAGGTCGAGCAAGGGACGTACCACGATATTCCTCCGGCGAGGAATGCTCGATAGGCCAGCGGGCCCCGAACCCTTAATCGCGTTCATCAAAAACGTTTCCGCGCGATCCGAAGACGTGTGCGCGGTGCAGATACGAGCCGCCGTTCGCGGTGTCCCCGTCTGGGCGCACAGCTCGCGAACATACCTCCGCGCCGCGGCATAGCGCACCTCGCGGGCGGCGGCCTCAATATTACCCGACTCCCCATCAAAATAAGCGTGCTCCACACACAGCGGTAAACCATATTTCGCGCAGAGCTCACGCACAAAGGCCTCGTCGCCGTCGGACGCCTTGCCGCGCAGATGATGGTTTACATGCAGCACATGCAGGCGCTCGCGAGCAATGGGGGCAACACCGCGTCCGTCTTGGATATCCAGCTTTGATGTGCACGCCATAAGAAGCAGTGCCGTCGAGTCCGCGCCGCCTGATACCATGAGCACGACAGGAGCAGCCTGCTGCCTCGTCCGGGTCTCATCGACTGCCCCAGCACGGCATGGTGTCCATAATGCTGAGATACCGTAGGCATTTGCTTCCTCCTCTATTCGTCCGCACCCATTGTATCCTTTGGAATCTTATGTCTTGCCTGCACCTTCATATCCTCGGCAGTGGCTCTAAAGGCAACTGCGCACTCATCGAGGGCCCGCAGGGGCTCATTATGGTCGATGACGGACTGTCTCGCCGCGAGACATTAAAGCGTATGGCAGAACTGGGGCTCTCGGCAGACAACGTCTCGGCTCTTCTCATTACTCATGAGCATAGCGATCACATCAAGGGTCTCGATGTCTGGTGCAAGCACTGGCACGGCCCCCTCTTTGCCAGCAGGGGCACACTTTCGAGCAAAGAAAATCTTTCGCATCTGCCTGTCGAGGAATTCGATCCCGGTGACACCCTATCCATTGCCGGCATCCACGTGCAAACCTACTCAACGTCACACGATGTCATCAATCCAGTCGGCTATCGATTCGACACCCTCGATGATTCCATCGGCTTTGCCACCGACACCGGAGAGCTATCGAGCCAAGCCATGAACACCCTCGAAGATTGTCGAGTCCTCGCACTCGAAAGCAACCACGATGTGACCATGCTGCGCGAGGGAGAATATCCCCGCTTTCTTCAGGAGCGCATCCTGTCTGAAAGGGGACACCTCTCAATGGCCAAGCCGCCGAAGCCGCGCGCGAACTTGTTACCGATCGCACCGAACAGCTCATTGCCATGCATATCAGCCAAGATAACAATCGTCCGAGCCTTACCGTCAAAAAGCTATGCCGAAGCTCTGGCCGCAACCCTGGATGACGAGGTCGGCAGCTCCGCAACCCTTCTCCAAGGATCGCGAAAACTCTCGATACGCCCCGCAAGCCAGCATCGGCCAGTAACCATTCAATAGACTGTCTAGACAGCAAAAGGGGCCGAGAATCGCTTCCCAGCCCCTTTTGCTGTCTTTAATAGCGCAGAACACCAACGAAGTTAGTCGATGGAGATCTTCGTAACGTTCTTCTTCTCGACGATCTTGGGGACCGTAACGGTCAGGATGCCGTCAGCGTACTTAGCCGAGAGGCCCTCGCTCGAAGCGTCCTTTAGATACACGCCACGCGTCGCGCTGTACGAGCTGAACTCCTTCTGCAGGAAGTTCTTGCCCTCGTTCTCCTCGTCTTCCTCAACATTCACGCTAATGGACAGACGGCCCTCGTTAAGCTCGACATCGATATCGTCCTTGGCGACGCCGGTCGATAAGCCTTGACCTCATAGCCGTCGCCCTTATCCTCAACGTCAACGGGAAACGCCTTGGAAGCAATCGAGTTGTTTGCAAGGTCGGTCATATCATCAAACAGATCGAACAGCGAGCTAGCAGAAGGACGAACGCCAAAAACCGAACGATAAGGAACCATGCTTGCCATGTTTACCACTCCTTTTAGGACTGCCGAGCCATCTTCTAGGTGACTGGGACTTCTTTTGACGCTCATATATATGCCCACACAGTGCTTATATATACATTGACTATAAAGTTTTTTGAGTCAAGTACTATAAGCATATCTAAGTGTAATTGACTCAGGTTTTAGTAAGGTTAAGGTTCTTTGAACCAGAGCTTAAATAACGAGTATGTTCGCAGCTACAAATAACAAGGGGCTTACAATGAGCGCGTACACGTTGTTGGTAACGAGCTAAAGGGCATCATGGACGACCAAACCAGAACAAAATGTTTATGCAGACGCAGGGGGAAGAAACTTCCACGCAGCCGCCACGGTTCCATCGCCCCCACATCTCGCAAGAGCCCATTAATGATCCTGAGCCAGAGTATGTGACGAGAAATCGATATCAAACGCTCGAGGATGCCCAAACGGGACGCAAACATATGGGCGTCGCCTCGGGAGACCCTGTATATCTGAAAGACGCACCATTATCTAAAAACAGCGCAGCTAGTGATGAGCCGATGAAAGCATCCGCCGCTCATCAACAAAGAGGTCCTCGACCAAAGCAAACCTTGACGCATTCGGCTCGCTATCTCGAAACGCCAAAACAGGAAAATCAATCTTCGTTTCATCAAGTAAACGACGCAAGCAGCATCGACTGACAATCCTGCTTTTGATCATTGCAGCCATAACAATTGCCCTTGTTATTCGTTTTATTTTCTTTAAATAAAAGCTCAATACCAAAAAAGAATTAAATCGTCTGGCGTAAATGAGTCATTTATGCCCGGTAAACGCAAAAAGGGGAGGCCGCGAGGCCTCCCCTCAGTTTCAAGCGCACGGCTCGGTGCCGTCCACCGGTCAGCGGCGCCCTGGCCTCCCACGGGCTGGCCCCGCAGTACTCTCGGCGCGATGGGGCTTAGCTTCCGGGTTCGGAACGGGACCGGGCGTGCCCCCCATGCTCTGGCCGCTGACCGGTGGGCGGCGCCCACCGTTACGGTGTCCGGTTTCACATCTACGTGCCCTGGGGGCCGCATGGCGCATAGGGGAGGTGACTCGGGGGCATCCTCGTGCCCGGACCGCGCGTGAGCGCTGGGTCCCGCGGGCCGCGAGGTGCGGTTCCGGAAGAGCTCGGGCGATTAGTGCGGCTCGGCTGAGGCTGTCGCCATCCTTGCACCTGCCGTCTATCGACCAGGTAGTCTACCTGGGCCCTTACCGGAAGGAGAACTAATCCCTGGAACGGCTTCCCGCTTAGATGCCTTCAGCGGTTATCCGCGCCGCACGC
>VOFB01001657.1_pt1:5000-13798 | contig 13798 bp, 11 predicted proteins | sample 5384141 | NCBI WGS metagenome assembly VOFB01 (sample SAMN12384721, study PRJNA508395) | human gut metagenome | isolation source: healthy gut A | host: Homo sapiens | reverse complement strand
TGATCGGCTCGTCGTTCGGCATCGACGCGCGCATCAAGCGCATGGCGGATTTCCGCCTGTCGTTCAGCAAAATGACGTTCCCGCACCACCTCATGCGCGTCATGGCGCTCGAGCAGCTCTACCGCGCGGAGAGCATCCTGGCAGGGACGAAATATCATAAGTAAGGGACGGATTTCCGCGCCCCTTTCGCCGGGGAGGCTTCCATTTGCGCCATTGCGAGGAGCGAAGCGTCCTTGGCTCTCCCTCTGGGAGAGCTGTCACCGAAGGTGAATGAGAGGGCCTCGCAGGCACCTTTGAATGGCAATAGCAAGCAAGGGGAGGGTCGATTTCCCTCTCAGGCGGCTGCGCCGCCAGCTCTCCCAAAGGGAGAGCCAAGTCCCGCAGCGCAAGGAAGTTCCCATACAATTTATTTGATCCCGGAGGGAAAACTAACATGAACAAACATCAATTCGGGCCGTGGTGGCTCCTGCTGTTTTTCTGGGCGGAGCTGTGCTTTATGGAGCTGGTCGTCCATGCGGCCACGGCCCCGCAGTTCTGGCAGCCGGAGCTCGTGCTGCTGATGCTCTATCCGCTCGTTCCGGCGGTGCTGCTGTTTGCGCTGTGCCGCCTGTTCCCGCCGCGCGCGAACCGCGTGCTCGGGCCGGTGTGCAGCGGGCTTTGCTACATCTTCTTTGCCTCGCAGCTCGTGTATTACTCGATCTTCCACTGCTTCTACTCCGCCTATTCCATGGGAAACGGCGGGCAGGTCATGCAGTTCTGGAAGGTCACGCTGCACGCCATCCGCAAAAACGGCTGCCGCTGAGCCTGATGCTCCTGCCGCCCGTGGGCCACGCCGTGCTCGGAAAGCGCTTTTCGGCGGCGCGGCTGCGCCTTCCGTATCTCCCGGCGTTTGCGGCGCTGGCCGCCGCCGTGCATTTCGGCCTGATGGCCCTGCTGCCGGTCTTCGGCACGCAGCCGCTTTCGGCCTATGACCTCTATCACAGCACGAACGACATGAAGCAGACGACGGCCCACCTCGGCCTGATGCCCGCGTTCCGGCTGGACGTGCACCGGCTGCTGTTCGGCTTTGAGGGCGGCGAGATCGAGCTGGCGACGGAGACGAAAGCACCGATGGAGGCCCCGACGGAGGCCCCGACGGAGCCGGCGCTCCCGGACGCCACGGAGCCGACCGTCCTCCCGGAGCCGGTGGTCGACACCAGTCCGAACGTGCTGGAGCTGAATTTTGACGCCGTACCCACGGAGGGAAACGACGTGCTTTCGGAGCTGAACGCCTATTTCTCCTCGCGCACGCCGACGAACAAGAACGAAAAGACCGGTATGTTCAAGGGCTGCAACCTCATCCTCATTACGGCGGAGAGCTTTTCGTACCTCGCCATCGACCCGGAGCTGACGCCGACGCTCTATAAGCTGCAGACGGAGGGCTTCAACTTCACGAACTTCTACACGCCGTACTGGGACGTTTCGACCTCGGACGGCGAGTATGCCGCCTTGACCGGCACGATCCCGAAGCCGGGAACGTGGTCGTTCCGTGACAGCGCGGAGAACGCCATGCCGCTGACGATGGCTCAGCAGCTCAAGCGCCTCGGCTACAGCGCCTATGCCTATCACGACCACACCTATACCTATTATGACCGCAATCTGTCGCATCCGAACCTCGGCTATGTCTACCGTGCGCTCGGAAACGGGCTGGACGTCGAGGCGACGTGGCCGGAATCCGACATCGAGATGATCGACAAGACGACGGCAGACTATATGGGGAGCGAGCCGTTCCATGCGTATTACATGACCGTCTCCGGCCATCTGGAGTATAATTTCAACGGCAACGCCATGGCGAAAAAGAATCAGGACCTTGTGAAGGACCTGCCCTACAGCGATTCCGTCCGGGCCTATCTCGCCTGCCAGATCGAGCTGGACCGTGCGCTGGAGCTGCTGCTGCAGCGGCTGGACGAGGCTGGCGTGGCGGAGAACACCGTCATCGCCCTGACGGGCGACCACTATCCCTATGGTCTGACGGACGAGGAGCAGAGCGAGCTTGCCGGGCACGAGATCGACACGCGGTTCGAGCGCTACCGCAACGCCTTTATCCTTTATAAAAAGGGCATGAAGCCGGAGCGGGTGGACAGCCTGTGCTGCAACGCTCGACATTCTGCCGACGCTGTCGAACCTGTTCGGGCTGGACTTTGATTCGCGGCTTTATATGGGCCGGGACGTGTTCTCGGACGCGGAACCGTTCGTCCTCCTGCGCGACCATAGCTGGATCACGGAAAACGCGATGTATTATGCCCCGTCGGACGAGCTGATCCTGCTGCAGGGCAACGAGCTGACGCCCGAGGAGATCGAGGAGCGCAATCAGACGTGAGCAATCGCTTCCGCGCCTCGGCATGGGTGCTCGACCAGGATTACTGGAGATACCTTGTTCGGGGATAACCTCCCGCCGGACGGCGAAAATTGAGAGTGGAAAGTGGAGTTTTTCCCATAGCTTCCCGCAATGCGCTGTAGGGGCCGGGCTGTCCCCTCCCGGCTGCGCACTCCCGACCCGTACAGGCTATCGTTAAAATGGCACGCACCAATTGCGTCTGTAGCGGCGCTCAGTGAGCGCCATGCAGACTGGCAACTTTTGCGGTACGCATTCTGTGGCGTGAAGCTCTCAGATTTGTCATTGCGAGGAGGCCGCAGGCCGACGTGGCGCCCTGAGCGCGAAGCGCGAGGAAGTGCCCTTGGGGTGCAATCTCGGGAAGGCAGCTGCGTTTTCGCCGATAGCTTTCCCACGATGCGGCCGGGTACTGCGAGATTGCCACGTCGCTTCGCTCCTCGCAATGACACGTCAGGGGAACGCGAGGTGCACCGGTGCCCTCCTGCGGTTTAATTCCCCTGTACAAGGCGCTCGCTGAGCGCCATGCAGACTGGCAACTTTTGCGGTACGCATTCTGTGGCGTGAAGCTCTCAGATTTGTCATTGCGAGGAGGCCCCAACGGGGCCGTGGCGCCCTGAGCGCGAAGCGCGAGGAAGTGCCCTTGGGGTGCAATCTCGGGAAGGCACTTCCAAATCACAAAAAAGCCCCGGCGAGAACGCAAATCGTTTCGCCGGGGCTTACTAAAATCCGTATCATTTTCTCATAAACGCGCAAATTGATACTTGACTTTTTCTCTGCATATGTTACGATATAATTGTGGAAACCCGCCGTCCATGGTTGATTCCGATTGACGGTGTACGGTTCAGAGACGGTTGCCTGTCATCCCGCGGGTGCGGAATGGAGGCAGAAATATAGCCCCTGCGGAAATAACCCACGGGAGGTGATACATATAACACTTCAGGATCTGTTCTGGGTTCTTTCGATCATCTGGCATCTCTGCCAGATCGCCGATTGGCTTCGGAAAGAAAAAAAGTGAGCCGTCTGACACTACCAGACGACTCACTGATTTGTGAATGACGAAATTCACAAATCGGAAAGAGATACGTCATGTTTGTGGCAACCGTCCGGGTTTCCACATCTTTATTATATCCGCCCTTGCCAGAAATGTCAAATACATTTTGACGAAAATCCGAGTCGTGCAAGGCAGCTGTTTGCGCGTTGTAGGGGGGGACAGCCCCTCCCGGCGATGCACTTGCAGCCCGTACAAACCGCCGTCAAAATGGCAAACGCCCCCGATTTGTCATTGCGAGGAGGCCGCAGGCCGACGTGGCAATCTCGGGAAGGCAGCTGCGTTTTCGCCGATAGCTTTCCCACGATGCGGCCGGGTACTGCGAGATTGCCACGTCGCTTCGCTCCTCGCAATGACACGTCAGGGTAGCGCGAGGTGCACCAGTGCCCTTGTGCGGTTGAATATCCCCTGTACAAGGCGCTCCGTGAGCGCCGCTACAGACGCAATCGGTCTGTACGTTTTCACGGCAGCCTGTACGATCTGCGAGTGCCTTCCCGAGATTGCCACGGGCGCAGAGCGCCCTCGCAATGACAAACTTGGGGGCCATTGCCTTTTTAACATTGGCCCGCACTTCCCGCCGGTGCAGCGCCAGGAGCGGCATGCCGCTCCCCTACAATGCACGGCCGGAGGTCTGTGTATTTTTCATTCTTCATTTTTCAGTCTTCAGGATTCATTTCCATGCGCCCCTCCCCTGCAACGCACGAACGGAAACTTTCCACTTCCATCCCGCTCCTCATCTACACATAACATTACAAATATCTTCGTTCTATGGAAAAAGCACAAAAATCCGCGGGGGAACCCGAAACGTTCGTTGATTATTCCGTCACGGCGGGATTTGACGAACGCGGGCAAATGTGATAAAATAAAGGCACAAAGAGAAAGCGGCGCGTTCAAAAATACAGATCCGGTTTTCCGGGATCGCGCGGCAGGATCGGTTCGTTGCCGACCGTCTGGGCACACCTGCGTTTGCGGCAGGTGCGCCGTTTTTTTCAGACGGGGCAGGGAGGAGAATCAGAATGTATGACATTTCGCGTCTGCTGCGGGACAATCCCTATCCGGGCCGCGGCATCGTGCTCGGCCGCTCCGGCGACGACCGGTGCAGCGTGCTGGCCTACTTCATCATGGGCCGCAGCTCCAACAGCCGCAACCGCGTGTTTGTCCGGACGGACGACGGCATCCGCGCGCAGGCCTTCGACCCTGCGGCCATGACGGATCCCAAGGGCATCCTCTATAACCCGGTGCGGCGCATCGGCGAGGCGTGGGTCGTTTCGAACGGCGACCAGACCGACGCCATCCGCGACTGCTTCGCCGTCGGCCGCCCGTGGGAGGAGGCGCTGCGCGCCAGCACGTTCAAGCAGGACGCGCCGGACTTCACGCCGCGCATCTCGGGCCTGCTGTATCCGGACGGGCACTATGCCCTGTCCATCCTCAAGGCGATGGAGGGCAGCCCGCGCTGCTGCCAGCGCAGCGTCTTCGACTATGACGTGCCGCGCGCCGGGATGGGACACATCATCTACACCTACGAGGGCGACGGCACGCCGCTGCCGTCCTTCTGCGGAGAGCCGCGCGCCGTGACCATCTGCGGCAGTCAGGAGGACTTCACCGCGGCGGTGTGGTACGGCCTGCACGCGGAAAACCGTGTGTCGCTCTTCACGGCCTTCATCGACCGCCGGACCGGCGAGGTTACGACCCGGATCGTAAACAGAAACCAGAACATCGGAGTTTAATGGGGAACCTCTGATGGAATTCCCTTCGGCGGATGCCGAATCTTTTCCGCCGATCCATCGGTTCAGAAAGCTTGGAGTACACAAAGTACGCCTGCGCTTTCCAAACCTCGACTCGACGAAAAATCTCTCGCCATCCACGCTTGTGAATTCCATCAGAGGCTCCCCGTTCGATCGATCGGACTCAGTTGTAAAAAGAGGAGAACATCATGCAGACGGACCGTTATATTTCCCCCGCTCTCCACGCGCTATGCCAGCGCGGAAATGCAGTACCTTTTCTCGCAGGACTTCAAATTCCGCACCTGGCGGCGGCTGTGGATCGCCCTGGCCCGCGCGGAGAAGACGCTCGGCCTTGCCATCACGGACGAGCAGATCGCCGAGCTGGAGGCCCACCGCGATGACATCAACTACGCCGAGGCTGAGGCCCGCGAGCGCGAGGTGCGCCACGACGTGATGAGCCACGTCTACGCCTACGGGCAGCAGTGCCCGAAGGCGGCAGGCATCATCCACCTCGGCGCGACGTCGTGCTACGTCGGCGACAACACGGATCCATCATCCTGCGCGAGGCCGCGCAGCTCGTGGTGAAGAAGGCCGTGCAGGTCGTGCGGAACCTCTCGGCCTTTGCCGACCGCTGGAAGGACACGCCCTGCCTCGGCTACACCCATCTGCAGCCCGCCCAGCTCACGACCGTGGGCAAGCGCGCGGCGCTGTGGATCAACGAGCTGCTCATGGATATCGACGAGCTGGAGTTCCGCCTGTCGCGCCTGCAGCTGCTCGGCTCGAAGGGCACAACGGGCACGCAGGCCTCGTTCCTCGAGCTGTTCGGCGGCGACGAGGGAAAAATTCAGGAGATGGAGCGCCTGATCGCGGACGAGATGGGCTTTGCGGGCGTCGTGCCGGTGTCCGGCCAGACGTATTCCCGCAAGGTGGACAGCTACTTCCTCTCGGCCCTGTCCGGCATCGCCCAGAGCGCGATGAAGTTTGCGAACGACCTGCGCATCGCCCAGTCGTTCGAGGAGCTGGAGGAGCCGTTTGAGAAGCACCAGATCGGCTCGTCCGCCATGCCGTACAAGCGCAACCCCATGCGCTCGGAGCGCATGTGCGCGCTGGCACGCTATGTGATGACGGACAGCCTGAACCCCGCGTTCACGGCGGGCACGCAGTGGTTCGAGCGCACGCTCGACGACTCGGCGAACAAGCGTCTTTCCGTGGCGGAGGCATTTTTGGCGACGGACGCCATTTTGAACATCTATATGAACATCACGGAGGGCATCGTGGTCTATGAGCGCGTCATCGCCCGCCGCGTGATGGAGAAGCTGCCGTTCATGGCCACCGAGAACATCCTCATGGAGTCCGTCAAGCGCGGCGGCGACCGGCAGGAGCTGCACGAGGCCCTGCGCGTGCATTCCCACGCCGCAGCTGCCCGTGTAAAGCTCGAGGGCGGGCAGAACGACCTGCTCGACCGCATCGCGGCCGACCCGCTGTTCCCGCTGAGCCGGGAGGAGCTGGAGGAGATGCTCGACCCGCGGGCCTTCATCGGCTGCTGCCCGTCGCAGGTGACGCGCTTCCTGAAGGACACGGTGCAGCCCGTCGTGGACCGCTGGGGCGCAAAGGAGACCCTGACGGCGAAATTAGAGGTTTGAGTATTTGAATGGAAAATTGAGAAAAAAATTCCCGGACGCAGGTCCGGGATTTTTCGTGGAAAATGGAGAGTGGAAAGTGCTGCAGGGCTGCCAGTCGCGCGTTGTCAGGGGCGAGGCATGCCTCGCCCGGCGCAACGCTTGCAGCTCGCATTGAGTATCGATAAAGTGGTACACACCGATTGCGTCTGTAGCGGCGCTCACTGCGCAGCCGTTGGCGGCTTTGCCGCCTTACGGATGCGGCGTCCCCTACGGGGGAGTGACCGCCTTGTCAGGGACATTTAACCGCAGGAGGGCGCTGGTGCACCTCGCGCTTCCCTGACGTGTCATTGCGAGCGAAGCGACGTGGCAATCTCGCAGTACCCGGCCGCATCGTGGGGAAAGCTATCGGCGAAAACGCAACTGCCTTCCCTGAGATTCCCACGTCGCTTCGCTCCTCGGAATGACAAATCTGATAGCTTTGCGCTGCCGAATTACTGCTGCAAAACCTGCGACTGCCTATGGCGGTCACTCCCCGTAAAGGGGACGCCGCATCCGTAAGGCGGCAAAGCCGCCAACGGCTGCGCAGTGAGCGCCGCTACAGACGCAATCGGTTTTACGTTTTTTATCGGCACCTTGTACGAACTGGAAGTGCCTTCCCGAGATTGCACCCCAAGGGCCGTCGGCCTGCGGCCTCCTCGCAATGACAAACCTTTGGCTTTCACCGTTTTATCGATAGCCTGCACTGGTCGGCAGCATTGCGCCGGGCCCGGCTGTCCGCTCCCCTACAACGCATTTCCGGCGGCCCTGCGAAAAATTCCACGCTCCGCGTTTCACGTTTTCTTCCACAAATTTTCCCTTTCCTGTGCATAACCGCCTGCACTGGCGGGGAAACTTGCTGCGGGGAGGGACAACACACATGGAACAGGAGCTGCGCCGTCTGCCCGACGGGACCTACACGGGCGCGATGACGGATGAACATATCTGCGGCATTTTCGGCTGCTGCGGTGACTGGAACCGCCGCGAGGTGCGCATCGGGGCGCTGACGGTCTACGTCTACGCCATCGACGGCATCACCTCGGGCGGCGATGCGTCGGAATACGTCGTCAAGCCCCTCATGCAGGACGCGTTCGGCGGCACAATGGACGAGCTCTACGACCGCGCCCTGCACAGGACGGTCTATAACTCCGTGGCTGTGCCGTGCGGGGACCTGCAGAGCACGGCGGAGAAGCTCGTCAACGGCTTTACGGTCGTGCTGTTCGGGCAGCGGGCCATTGCCTTCGAGACGAAGACGGGCGAAAAGCGCTCGCCCTCGGCCCCGGAGGTCGAGAACACGGTCAAGGGCCCGAAGGACGCGTTCACGGAGACGGTACGCACGAATACGAGCCTGCTGCGCCGCCACCTGCGCACGCCTGCGCTGCGGCTGTATGAGACGGTCGTGGGGCAGCGGAGCCTGACGAACGTCACGCTGGCATGGATCGACGGGCTGACGGATCCCGCGCTCGTCTCGCGGATGCAGGCGCGGCTGGCGGAAATCGACATCGACGGCCTGCTCACGCCCGCGGCCGTGGAGGAATATCTGACCGGCTCACGGGCGACGGCCTTTCCGCTGCTGCAGTACACGGAGCGGACGGACCGCTTTGCACAGGCTCTGCTCGAGGGGCGCGCCGGCCTGCTCGTCGACGGCCTGCCGCTGGGCTATCTCGCACCGGTCGATTTCGGCTATCTCATGACGTCGGCCGAGGACCGGGGCACGGATTTCGTGTCGGCGTCGTTCCTGCGCGTGCTGCGCTATGCCGCCCTGCTGCTCGGCCTGCTGCTGCCGGGGCTCTATGTCGCGATGGCGGCCTTTCACCCGCAGATGCTGCCGACGGAGCTGCTGCAGTCGATCTTAGAGAGCAAGCGCGCGGTGCCGTTTCCGACCATCGTGGAGGTGCTCGGGCTGCTGGCCGCCTTTGAGCTGCTGCAGGAGGCAAGCGTCTCGCTGCCGCAGTCCGTGGGGCAGAGCCTTTCCATCATCGGCGGCCTTGTCG
>VOFB01004062.1_pt1 | contig 13808 bp, 16 predicted proteins | sample 5384141 | NCBI WGS metagenome assembly VOFB01 (sample SAMN12384721, study PRJNA508395) | human gut metagenome | isolation source: healthy gut A | host: Homo sapiens | reverse complement strand
TCCAACACTCTTTAACACAGCAAACTCAATGGTCGATTCTTGATATTTGTCGTCAGCGTACTGATTACGCTTTGTAAATCCCATGAGAATGAGCAGGATAACAAAGCCATACATCACAATTTCAGCAAGAACTATAGCTATATTGAGCATTTTAATCATAGCATCTAGTGGGTAATTTCTCACGGTATATCCCTGTTTACATATAAGAATCCTCTGCCACAATCGGAAAATATTCATCCATGACACTTGGCATATTCTGTATAATCATCTTCATCTGATGGCATACTAAACCAGTTAAAACTCCTCGCATCCGCATCAGGTACGACTATTCTGACCGGATATGGTGTCATTTCAAAAACCATATTCCTTTAAATCGGACTGTTCTAAAATACCTCCGATTGTAAGTGTGTTCTTCTCATTGGCTGCGTTTATCAGGGAAATCTGTGTCACATCATCTTTAAAAGGTTTTATCGACACATACTCTCCATTGTCATTATATTGGTAAGTGTTCAGCAGAAGGATACTCCATATTCTGCGCCTGCCCTGTCACACAGTTTTTTATAGAGTTCATCATCAACGGTCACGATTTCTGTCCTTGTTTCCCATTATCATCGGAAAATTTTGAACCTGCAAAGACCTCTCTGTTAAATATTTTTATCTAATAGCGCATTGTAGGTAAAAGTATCTGCTCCAACACCATATACGTCATCCCGTACTTTTCCAGCTTTTTGTGATTTCATTATATTGGTCTGATGTAACAAAGCCGGCTGATTTTTTCTCTTCCCCTGTTTTCGCATTTACCCTCGATATCGTAATTGAAGAATAATCCACCATCATTTCTTTTGGATTTTGGTGTCATCCATTCTGAATTCCTTTTGCCTGACCGATAATCCTCCGGTTAACAGGAAAAGTGCAATCCCAAATGACAATGCACGTATCGTTGCCTTATAGCCGTATTTGTTTCTTTTCATGTTTTTATAGGCATTGCAGACCCACATCCAAATATTTTTGATAAAGCTGCTTTTACCTGGATCTCTTCAAAACTGTACCTGCTCCTTAATCCCTTTTTACACACACTGGATAGCAGTAAATTTACCAACCTTAGCTGGTCTGTATGCAGAGAATAATAAGTAATGCAAAACGAAAATACACCTGCAAACAAATATGTCCACACAGATATATGAAAGGGCAGGAAAAGGTAAAAGGTCTCATAATAATTTTTGCAGCATCATTGATTATCGGAAATAAATGTCCTGTACTCCCTGGCCACACTAATATAACCAAGTATGTTCCTGCAATGAGTCCAAGCGGATGGCTGTCAGACTGCCATAAACTCTCATAGGATAACACTTGCCTCTGTCTGTCTGCCTGTTGCACCAACACATTTTTAAAATACCAAACTCCTGAAAATATATTGGATATTACAGTAATTGACATTGCTGCAATAAGAAGACCTAAAAAGCAGTGCCGGTATTGCAAGCATGAGAGAGTATGCTCCTCCATATTCTCCATATTCTCCATAATCCGAACCAAGGAAATCCGTAAGCATCTTATTTGCGCTTGTCACAAAGCACATTACAGTTGTAATAAGCGATGTTGCAAGTGCGATTGCAAAATTCCTGCAATCGTTCTTTTTTATTCACTTTCATCTGGCTTAAGGCGAGTTGTGCTGTTATTTTCATTACTTCATCACCTCGTCTTTTTTATGATTTTCCATCTCCGATCGTGATGATTCGGTTCGCTTGCAGTGCTATCTTTTCGTCATGTGTGACAAGAAGAATCGTCTGCTTATATTTCTGATTGGTGAACTTCAAAATATCCAGAATCTCTCTGCTTGTTTTACTATCAAGATTTCCCGTCGGCTCATCTGCAAGAATAAATGCCGGCTCGTTTATAAGTGCCCTTCCTATGGATACTCTTTGCTGCTGACCGCCTGACATTTGTCCTGGCAGATGTTTTGCCCTTTCTCAAGCCCCAGCATATTCACAATCTCAGAAAGCCGTTCCTTATTCTCTTTTCTTCCATCTAATTTCCATGGCAGTGCAATATTTTCCTCCGCAGTAAGAGTAGGTATCAGATTATAAAACTGATAAACAATCCCCAGATTTCTTCTTCGGAAAATTGCAAGTTCATCCTCACTCATTGCTTGTATCTCATTTCCATCAATGATAATAGAACCGCTTGTTGGATAATCAATTCCGCCAATCATATTCATAAGTGTCGATTTCCCGGAACCGATGTCCGATGATTGCAACAAATTCTCCTCTTTCTACCGAAAAGACACATGATCAAGCGCAATCACTTCCGATTCGCCTTCACCATATTTCTTTGTTAATTCCTTCACTTCTAAACAGCCATTGCATTTCTCCTTTTTCAAATACCATCCTAGCAATGCAAAATGACTGTTCCGTGACAAAAGAAATTATTATTGTGACAATTTTGTCACTTAGAAACAATTCCTGGTCTTCCAGCATAAATGATATCACTTGAAAAATTTTAAAATAAAAATCGTTCCCTCTCCCCTTGCCACCAAAATCAACATCAATTTCTCCTCCCTGTCCTTTCAGAATAGAGAGTGCGAGCGGCATTCCGATTCCAAATCCATTTTCATTGGTAGAATTTTCAAACCTTTTAAAAAGAGCAGCATACTCTGTTTTGTCCATTCCCATACCGCTGTCCTTAACCGAAATCCAGCTATACATGGAATTTTCTCCGCTGTCAATCTCAATCACACTTCCATCCGGTGAATATTCGATCGCATTTTTGACAATGTTTGTGAGTGCTTCTGTGGTCCAGCGTTTATCACAATGTATGATGCAATCCTGTTTCAATTCTATGGTCAGATTGTGGATATCCAAAAGGATTGCCACCGATGGTTTTACCGCCTCTAAGAGTTCTGACGTGTGGATGTCATTTTTGATAAAATCAATTGCATGGGCATCAAGCTTTGCCATCTTAAGAAGTGCCCCTACAAGCCACTCCATTTTGTTTAGCGAAACCTGTATGTTATGAATGAACTCTGTCTGTTTTTCCGGCTCTGCCTCCTCCAATAAATCCGCCATAATCATCATGGAAGTAATCGGTGTTTTTAACTGATGGGAAATATCTGCCATATAGTCAGAGAGACTGTCTCTTTCTGTCTCAACTGCCTTTATCTGTTCATTTTTCGTGTTCACAAGAGCATAAATATCATTTTTTAATATGTTAAAAGAGCCTTCCTTATTCACTCGAATATCCAGTTCCTCGCCGGAACTATAGCCTTTCACAAACTCCGACAACTGTTCTATCTCTTTTTTCTTAATCCACACGATATCCCATTCCTCTCACAGTCTCAATGTGTTTGCCTCTCCAAGTTTCTCCCGCAGCCGTTTCACATAAACGGTAAGTGTATTATCCTCAACAAAGTTGCCGTCCGCGTCCCATATTTTGTCAAGAATCTGCTGCCTTGTCAAAAGGATTCCTTTATTACTCGCAAAAATAAGCAGCAACCGATATTCCAAAGCTGTAAGTTCTATGCTTTTATCATTCACATAAACCTTTGCCTCATCTGTATGGATGGCTGCATGCCCCATATTGCCCTCACAATTGTATTTTCATCATCCACAACTGTCAGGAAAATCACAGATGTAGCATTATTTTTGAATATCTCACTTACATCAAATCCAGTTCCATCCGGAAGCTGCATATCTATAATTGCCAGGTCAAAATTATAATGTTCAATTAAACTTCTGGCATCTTTTATACGTGTGGCATGATTTGTTTCATAACCTTCTGTCTCAAGTGCATACAGAATCCCCGAAGCAATCATTGTGTCATCTTCCACCAAAAGTATTCTACTCATGAATTATAGTCCTTTCGTTATCGTTATAAGATATTTCATATAAAAATTAGATTGCCTTGCCATGTTTAGTTAATAATCTAAAAAGTAATACCTCCAAATATGGTCTTCAAAGCTCTCCTTGATTGCTACATCTTCCATCGAGGAAATCCAAAGCCGCTCAAACGGCTTTCTGCACCCGGCTTTGTGGTACACCAACCGAAAGATCAGCTCGCCCTCACGACCGGCATCTGTTGCACACACAAGACTCGCAACATCTTCTCTGGCCATGAGCTTTTTCAGAATCCCAAACTGTTTTTTCGTACCGGCAGAAACCTCATACTGCCAGTCCATCGGGAAGATAGGAAGGTCTGCATAAGCCCATTTGCTGTACTTCGCATCATAGACTTCCGGCTGTGCCAGCTCCACCAAATGCCCTACACACCAGCTGACCACATATCCGTTTCCCTCTAAGTAGCCATCCTCACGCTTGGCAGCACCTAACACTTTGGCAATACTCTGTGCAACCGAAGGCTTTTCAGCCAAAACTAATTTCATTTGCATCTGCTCCTTTCACAAAAAAATAAGCAGCCACACACCGTAGTGCATGACTGCTATGTAAAAAGTTCGGAAAGGATTTTTGCAACCTGATACAATTTTCTGTTCTACAATCTCCGTCATAATAAAAATATCTCCATCATTTCAAAAGAGAATGACGGAGATATTTCACCTTGCTTATTCTTGTAGCAACCAATCGGCTATATCGTGAATTTCGATTCCTTCATAGCTATATTGGGGATGTTTGGTTCTGGCAATAATCATTTTCGGATAAGCGTCTCGAATCTGAAGCAGAGGAGAGCATTCTCTCTCAAATGTTTCCTGCCCGGAAATGTTGTCGCTGACCTGAATATAAATCTTTTCGCTACCTCTCTGAGCAACAAAGTCGATTTCCTTTTGATAGAGCTTGCCGACATAGACATCATATCCACGGCGAAGAAGCTCGATACAAACAACGTTTTCATATACTCTGCCATAGTCTATATTTCTGCTTCCCAGTATTGCATATCGAATACCGCTGTCACACAAATAGAACTTTTCAGAGCTTTCAAGGTATTTCTTACCTCGGATGTCATATCTCTTAATATCATAAAATACAAAAGCATTGCACAAATACTTAATGTACTTGCCGACGGTTACATGATTGGTTGGAGTCTCATTTGCTGTCAGTAGCTGACTGACCTTATTCGGAGAAGTCAGGTTGCTGATATTATCCATAAGGAACTCGCTCAGACGTTGTAAAACCAAAGTGTCCGGGAGAGTATATTTCTGTACCAAATCCCTTGTAACAATCGTTTCGTAGACCTCTTTGATATAGTTTGTTCTGTCTTTTTCGGTTCTATAAGCATAGGAACCTGCTAAACCGCCCTTGATAGCGTACTCATCAAAGAGCTTATCTTTGTCACTAATATCATCATAATACTGGCAATATTCCTGGAAGCTGAAAGGAAACACATGAATTTCAATATAGCGTCCGGTAAACAGAGTTGCCAGATCTGCACTCAACAGGAAAGCATTAGAGCCTGTTACATAGATGTCGTATTTTCCCTTAGAGTACAGGCTATTGATTGCCAACTCAAACTTGGGACACATCTGAACCTCGTCTACAAACAGGTAGTTCGTTTTTCCTTCCTGATAATGTTCTTCCACATAGGCGTGTAAGGCATGGTATTCCTTGATTTCTTCATACGCCAAATCCATGAAGTCGATGAAGATAATATTGATGTTTTCAAAATTGCTTTTCAGATACGCAATATACGCCTGCATCAGTTTGGACTTACCAGATCGACGAATGCCCGTGATGATCTTGATGTCAGGAGTGCCATTCAGTTCAATGATTCTATCGAGATATTTTGCTCTCGTGATTGTTTTCATATAGTCACCCGCTTTCAAAAATTGAAGTTTTTTCATTTCTCGAAACCGCTTCGCTGTACTTATTATACTGTCTGCTAATAGTATATGCAAGATGTCACTTTCAAAAACGCAAATTTTTTTATTTTTTGAAAGCGGAAACTATGTAAAGGCAACCCGAAGGCTGCCCCAGGCATCAAGCCTATCCTGTTTACACAGGTTCATTATCATCTTCATCGACGGAGCTATCTTCATCGTCGTCCTCAAACTCCGGATCGTACCCATAGTCCTCGTCATCGTCCACATAATCAGCATCTGGGTCAGGCTTTGCCGCTTCCTGTGCCTTCTTCTTTTCCTGGACTTTCTTAAATATTACGAGATACTTTGTTCCATCTGCTGCTTCATCAATCTCAATAAAGTGATTTCCGCCTCAAGTGTTCCAAGAGACCTTGCAAGTCTCTTTGCATCTTTCAGCTCCCTGTAGCATCGAAGCTCTGTCAGATCAAATTTCTCCTGCCGTCCTTCCCACACTTCACGTCCTGATGGAATAAAATGTGCTGCCTCATCCACTTTCTCAAAATCAATCTCATCTTTTCCAAGATCTACCGTATACATCCCGCATCCGATATCCTCTCCGACCACATTAGGCACTGCCTTGTCTGTTATGGTCATTGTTGTTCCTATCGTACACCCCTTACCGGCATGCACATCAGGCATGATACGGATCTGGGAACCTTCTGTCATTGCATAATCACACATGCGTCTGATCTGCTCTATAGCCTCATCCCCTCTACTTCATTTTATTTTCCTTTCTGATTCTACATTGGACAAGTAGCAGAAAAGACTCTGCCGATTGAGTTAAAGGAGCATAAAAAATACCGCCTGCCTTATCATCTAAGGTAAGCTACGTTTAATGCCTCCGGTTCATGCTATCAAAAACTAATCAAAGCCCCACTCATGATCTTTAAGGTGCTAACGATTTGTTCACATTCAAAACGATACATTGTTGTCATTTTTTCCTTTCTATGTTTCTTTTCCTTTAAGCAGTGCTAACGATTAGCGCCATGCATATTCACGGTAATATTCTTCACCTTCTCCGGCTCTTCAAAGCTGTTTTCATCCCCCTTTTCACCGCTAAGAAGTGTTACGGTATAGTCGCCCTGTACCTGACAGTCCAGTGTAATGGAAACCGGATCCACATCTCCTGCAAAATTAACCGTCTTAATAATGATTTCGTCCTTGGTGTCAGTTACTACCGAAACAAAAGCAGGTCCGTAGGGAATCGAAATTTCCTTCTGAAGCTCACCATCAACATACAGGCGAATCTGTTTTCCGTCCGTTTCATATCCAAAGCGGTGATATTCTCCCGGTTTTACTGAAATAGCAAAGTCCTCCGTCAGCTTGTTGTCATGCATATAGCCAAACTCTTCCAGTGAACATTGTCCTCCATTAACCTTCCAAAGGAACGGACGTACCATAGCTGCATCCCATTCTTTTTCCACTCCGGCCGTAATCACGAGCTGATCCTCATAATAGGAACGAACCACCCTGGCACTGAATATACCCAACTCGAAGTAAGCATTTTCCTCAACAAAAATATCGGTCTCAAATCTTCCATAAGTCTGGTCTTCTTCTCCAAATACCACAAAGCTCTTGGTCTCATCAGCCCATTCCAGAATACTGTGAAATTCCTTTTTCTGCTCCTCATCCGGAAGCTGAAGCAGGTGGCCATCCTCTGTATCCTGCACATGTCCCATTAATTCATGAGTAATCTTTGCTTCTTCTCCATTCCAAATGGGATTTCTGAAGCGAAGTTCCTTATTGGATTTTAAAGATGCCATTCCGGTTCTCGGACGATAAACACGTCCTCCCTCATCTTCGGATCGCACCACATATTCTCCGCGATTTTGACCGAACATTTTCCAGACATAATAAGTAGGAATTCCAAGGCTCTGATGATTATTGAAACGAATCAGATTAGGATACCACGCTCTGTAATTTACATTTTCAAATAATGGAGCATAAGAGGCCAATGTTACGATATCCTGATTTTTCTCAATACCTATAAGGAAAGCCGCTTCTCCCAAAGCCGCATACAACTGTCCCATATAGTTGCCTTCGTTTACAGCCACCTCTCCTACAAAGATTTTTGGTCCCTTACGATCGTAGTCATCATAATAATTTACACGTTCTGCAAAGAACTCTGTTGTATTGTAAAAATGTTCATCCACGCACTCGGCAGGACAACCATTTTTCTCTACATGCTCATTGGCTATGGTTTTAATCTGGGGATACAGTTTCTTTACCTTCTTATAAATCATGTTGTATCGCTTTTCATAATCCGGACCCCAGTTTTCATTACCAATTTCCAGATAGGTCATTTTAAAGGGTTCCGGATGCCCCATAGAAGCACGAAGCCTTCCCCATTTGCTTTCCTTAGAGCCGATAGCATATTCAATGGCATCCAGTGTATCCTGTACCATTTCATCAAGAGCCTCTCCTTCCAGAAGGACACTCTTTCTTCCCTGACAGGTCATTCCGCAGTTACATACATACAGGGGCTCCATCCCCAGATCCTCGCAAAGCTGCAGATATTCATGAAAGCCAAGTCCTAATGTACTTCTGTAATGCCATACAAACAGCTTACTTGGTCTTTCCCATGCCGGACCTACCGTATCCCGAAATCTCATCGCTGTGGACGGTGTCGTTCCTTCCACAATACAGCCTCCGGGAAAACGCATAAACTTTGGACTCATTCCCTTAAGCTTTTCTACAAGATCTGTTCTGAGTCCATGCCCCATGTAGGTATTGTCAGGCATTAGTGAAATAAATCCCAGCAGAACCTCTCCGCCTTCTTTGCAGGAAATAGTAAGCTGTGCCTCGTGACAATCCTCAGCTGCTGTCAGCTTCATGTCATATCTTGTATACTCCTGACCGGAAACCACCAGACTGTTTCCAGTCAGTACTTTTCCCTGGTATTCGATCGCTACGTCCAGTCCTATTTCTTCCTTTGCTTTTGCAAATAAATACAAAGAGTAACTTTCTCCAGCCTTTACGGATATACCGCAGTAACCGGTATTAGTCAGAGATCCGCCCTTTTCAAACTGTATACGCAGAGCTGCGTCCCGATGTTCATTCAGGGTATCCGTCAGTTCCAGTTCCATCTTTGCATTGTGTGTATACCATGCCGGTATTTCTGTCTCCGGAATATGGTTGCCCTTTACCCAGCGGCATAAGCCTTCTCCGTTGCAAAACTCATCCAGCCATCCGGATACGGTTTTTACATGGATGCCATCCTCCTGCTGTATATAACCCTCCGGTAAAACGGAATCTTCGAAGCTTCTGTTTCGAAGCATTTCCGGATAAAGTCCTCCGTCTCCGGCACGGTTAATGTCTTCAAAAAAGATTCCGTATAAATCCCTGGCTGTCTCAAATCGTCTTTCCTTTGTTTTAATCTTTAACTTGCTCATTGTAGTCTCCTTTTTTTACATTCCAAGAGTTTTGATCACTACCTGTATATGCAATAACATAGATTATGATAACTCAAATGATCTTAATGCAGCATTTCCGTTACCGCGATAGGTCAGGTAAAGCGCCTGTATTCCATCCGGAATCGTAACCGGTGCGGTATACTTTTCCCAGACATTGGTATATTGAACCTCTAATGTCGCCAGTACCTCTCCATCCCATGCTGTCTTTACTTCAAAAGTGCCATCTGCATAGCCCCGGGTCCAAATACTGATTTCACGAATATCATGGCAGTCAAAATATTTGAAGCCGATGGTAGTTGAATCTGTAATATTGGCAATATATCCAACTTCTTCGTCTCCATCCCTTCCGTCCTGCATTACTCGTGGAAAATTCCCTTCGCCCACATAAACTGATGGGGTATCGGTAAACAGATTACATGCAAGATAAGCGGGGTATTCGCCTTTACCCTCAAGCGGACCTCCATTTAAACCGCAGGAGGTAATTTTTACCTGTGGAATACTGCCGTCCGGCATAATCTGCAGCTTTTCAGCACATCCCTGTCTGCTGTACCAGGTATTATTGGTATGCCTGTGATAAAAAATGTACCAGTCCTCTCCGATCTGCACAATACTTCCGTGATTATTGGCACCGTAAGCTGTTGGCATATCTGCCGGCTTGTAGGTATCGATGTGCAGATCACAATTGCTGACAATAACTCCGCCATAGACAAAGTCCCTAGTAGGATTCTTGCTGGTGGCATAACATAATTCGTGCATTAATATGGATGAATAGACAAAATAATAGGTGTCACCTACTTTACGGATGGAAGATGCCTCAAAAACTCATGTCCCTCAAATCCGGTACCGGCACCATATTCACAGCCGGGGGCCACAAACACCGGAGCTTCCCTGATCGTCAGCATATCTGCTCCCAACACCGTAGCCATAGCTCCGGTACGGGATTTATCACCTTTTCCGCAAAATCCGGTATAAAGATATGTCACATCTCCTTCCGTCAGAACCCCCGGGTCAAACTGGGGTTCATCACCTTCCTTTTCGCCCAGACGTGTGCCATCTTCATAATGAACATAGCCATAAAATTCATACTTTCCTGCCGGAGTGTCACATACAGCAACTGAAACTACCGAAACCTTGTCCAACACGTAATAAAGATAGTACCTTCCGTCCGGTCCCACCGTAACATCCGGGGCATACAGACACATTTTGCCTTCCGGGTTCAGCGGATCGGCTGTCTTCGGATAAATCACACCCTCATATCTCCAGTTGCCCAGGTCATCGACCGGAGCTGACCAGCACACATAGTCTCCCATGCAGAAAACATATCCGTTAAAGTAATCATGGGATCCGTAAACATATACGCGATCGCCAAAAACATAAGGTTCTCCGTCCGGAATATACTCCCAGGACGGTAAATATGGGTTAAACGCCTGTTTTTTCACTTTGATATCCTCCTTTACAAGCCTAATCTATGTACATTGTTTCATAAAGCAAATTACTGGGTGCTAGTTTAAGCCTTCAAGCTGACCACACGATCATAGTCATATCCTCGATCCGGATTCACCTTTCCGGCATTCAGTTCGAAATAAACCACACCGTTTTCGTTTACAGGAAGCTCTACGCAGATATTTCCATCCTCCTGCTTTTTACGCTCTGTTTTTACAAAAGGTCTGGATGATTCCCGAATCAGCTTCGTCTGTTCCTCACTCAGATTGGCAGGTTCTCCCATATCATGCCATACCTTCAAGGGATTACATGTTTCCTCATCTACCGTCTTAGTCAGGAAGCAGTACTCCTCCTGTTCAGCCGGAAATGTAAACTCCAACAGCATTTTTTCTTTACCCTGTTCTGTACTTTTACGGGCAATATTCCAGGCTACACCTAGATAATCACCGTTTGCACGTTTCAAAACAACAATATTGTCATCCTTATATACACAATTGGCTTCACTTTCCTCAAGCTTTTTGTAAAAAGCAAATGTCCAGAAGGTCGGCTTGGTAATACAGCCATTGGCAACCAGTCCAAAGCCGCCGTGGAATGGTGTAAAAGGAACTCCCAGCTCTTCAAACACATCACCAAATGTCCAGTAGGAATAGGATTCATTCACATCTCCCAATCTGGAAAGCTGCTGTGCTATAAAGGCCGCATTCAGGTTTGTATCATGAATGACGCCCTGAGGAGTATAGGAGCTGTTGAACTCCGTGATATGAATCTGCAGACCCTTATATTCCGGGAAACTGTCAATAATATCTCTGGTTGTTTTTAAATTGGCAAAGCCGTCCTCTGCCTTCATCAGTTCAGAATATGCATAATGTCCAATACATTCCGGCGGATCAATGGTGTAATGATGTCTGGTTACGAAATCCACAGGTATGTGATTCTCATGGCAATATTCCATAAATGCCTGAATCCATTTCTCATCCGTTCCTCCACAAACAGCAGGGCCTCCTACACGGAATCCCGGATTCACTTCCTTTATGGCATCAAAGGTTCTATGGAACAGCTTAAAATATTCCTGCATATCCGCATTTTCCCAGAAGCCGCAAAGATTGGGCTCGTTCCATACTTCAATGGGCCATTGAATAACTTCCTCTTCTCCATAGCGTTCCATCAGATGCCGCAGCAATGAACGCACCATATCACACCACATATCATAATCTTTTGGAGGAGTGGTATTTCCCTGCCAGTAAAAGATAGTCTGGCTTCCACTTGCCAACTTTTTAGGCATAAAACCCAGTTCAAGAAAAGGTCTCAGCCCCACCTTCTTATAGGCATCCATTACTCTATCCAGATAAGTATAGTTGTACTCGACCCTTACCTTACCATCCTCCTCATAGGTCTGAAAGATCGCCATATCATCACAGAATAATCCATGTCCCCGGATATGCTTAAATCCGATTTCATTTTGAACCAAGCGCAGCTCCTCCTGATATTCTTCTGTCAATGCAAGCCCCATTCTTCCGGTTCCCACACAATAATCTACATTATTGTGAAAAAAGCCTTTGAATCCTTTGTAATCACGATCTTTTTCTGTCATTCTCTGTTGCTACACCCAAATTTACCATGCATATATCTCCTTCTTCTAAATCATGTTCCTATGCAGTCACGCATCAGATGTCTGACCGCTGCACGATCCGCAGCTCTCTGATGACGATTGCCATATTAATCTGATACTATCGCATTGATCTAAAGTTTCCAATGATTTATACTATAAGAAAATTGATATATCCTCTGATGTATCAGAACGGAGATCCCAGATGACTGAAATTGAATTTGTCGGCTACAGTGCCGTTCACCCCTCAGATTTTATATATGATGTTCCGAATGGCTTTACAGGCTATCTTCTGCTTCTTTTCGACTCTCCCTCGGAGCTGCTCATAGACGGAAGACTAATGCGGACAGCCGCCAATTCTGCTATTCTGTATACACCAGGAAGCAGGATTTATTACCGTGCTGCCGGTGAAGAAACCATATCATAGGCTACTTGAATATAATATCTCTGACTACCCTGATTCACTACAAAATCAACCTCAAACTGCTTGCGAGTAGTTTTTCCATAATCATTCTTTGCATACACATCTACGATACCAACATCCACATTGTAGCCTCTAATAAGCAGTTCGTTATAAACTATGTTCTCCATAATATGAGTAGGTTCCTGCTGTCTGAAATTTAACCTAGCATTTCTAAGTCCCACATCTGAAAAATAATATTTTAAGTTAGCACCCACATATTTTCTTCCCTTAATATCATACCGTTCCGCTTTAGAAATCAAAAAGGCCTCCGTCAAATAATCAATATGATTAGATATAGTCTTATTGCTATAATTGATACCCCGTTCACTTTTAAAAGTATTTGATATTTTAGTTGGATTGGTTGGTGCGCCTATGGCAGAAGCAAGAATATCGACTAAAGTTCCAATTTCATCAACATTTTTAATGTTATTCCTCTCTACAACATCTCTGATATAGACATTGGTAAAAATATTTTTTAGATATTCTGCCTTTTGGCGTTCCACAGAAAATTGTGCTACCTGTGGCAAACCACCATATGTCATATACTCTTCCCAGGCTTCGTCATAATCTCCATCATACGCACTATAGAACTCAGCGAAAGATAATGGATAAATTCTTATCTCATCACCTCTGCCTCTAAATTCAGTTACAATATCACTGGATAAAAATCTCGAATTACTACCGGTCACATATACATCAATATTGCTAATTCTGAGCAAACTATTCAGTACTTCCTCAAATCGCGGCATAAACTGTACTTCATCCAAAATCAAATAATACCTCTGCTCATCTTTCATTGCATCCTTAATGTATTGATAACACTTTTTCGGATCCCTCAGTTCTTCGTTTTCGATACCATCTAATGCAATCGCAATAATATGTTCATTATCTACACCATTCTCTAATAAATAGTTCTTAAATAATACAAATAATAGAAATGACTTTCCACATCTCCTGATTCCTGTAATAATCTTTATCATTCCATTATCTTTTCTTATCTTCAGCTGTTCAAGGTATGCATCTCTCTTGATTTCCATTGTCACGCTCCTTGTTTTTGTGTATGGACACATTTTTTAGTAA
>VOFB01000288.1_pt1 | contig 13810 bp, 29 predicted proteins | sample 5384141 | NCBI WGS metagenome assembly VOFB01 (sample SAMN12384721, study PRJNA508395) | human gut metagenome | isolation source: healthy gut A | host: Homo sapiens | reverse complement strand
CGATGAAGTCCCTGGTGCTTGCTTTTTTCGCCCAGATCTAGGGTGGGTGCTGGGGTTAAGGTCTCCGGGCGAGGTGTAACGGCATATACCGACCGACCCGGTTTCCGTGGAGACCTGCTATTGTGCGACGGCTGTTGCGTAGCCTTTGGCTACCCAGACTGCGTACGAAGCAGGATATGAACCTGCATTGCGGTGCGCAGAATCGTGTGCTGTGTGCAGCGTAGCCTGCCTTGCGTGGGCCGTAAGATTTATCTTGTCTGCCGCCGTCTCTTTTTCATTTTTACAGTCAAAGGTTTTCCATTGGCGAAGACGGACCGCCCCGGAGGGAAGCCGGACAAAAAGAATAAAAGTCCAACCTCCGTTGGGTTATTACCATTTTCTTTCTGACAATTATAATTTCCGGAACAATTTCTTTCACGTCCTCCAGTTTGATGGCCTCCTCGGGAATGCTTGTGGCATTTCTCATTTTGCTGTTCATCGTCCTGCTGGGCATTCTTTTTTGATATCATTGGCGTGGCCGTAACCTCCGCAGAGGAGAAGCCCTTCCATTCCATGGCAGCCAAAAAGGTACCGGGTGCGGCAGAGTGCATCATGCTTCTGCGCCATGCAGACCGGGTTGCATCTATCTGCAACGATGTCATCGGGGATATTTGCGGCGTCGTGTCCGGCGCGGCGGCGGCCACCATTGCCGGGGAAATCCTGACTGCCTTTCAGTGGTCTGCCGGGCTTGGTGAGCTTGGCCATGTCTGCTCTGGTAGCAGGTCTCACCGTAGGCGGGAAGGCTCTGGGAAAGTCTATGGCGATGCATTCGTGTACATCCATTGTGTTTCAGCCGGTAAAGTCATCCACTGGCTGAAGTGCATTCCTCAATTGCTGTTGCCTGTGAGAGGCGGGAAAAAAGTAAGTAGGTTGTGTGGTACTTTTGAATATTCTGGAGCGTATACAGGGCCATGAGGATTTGGTGCGTTTGAGCCAGGTGGAGCAGGCCCAGCTTTGTGACGAGCTTCGCCAGTTCTTGGTGTCAAACGTAGCCCAGACCGGCGGCCATTTGGCCTCCAACCTGGGTGTGGTGGAGTTGACCGTGGCCCTGGAGACTGTCTTTTGATACCAAGGTGGACCGTCTGGTCTTTGATGTGGGCCACCAGTCCTATATTCATAAAATTCTCACCGACCGCAGAGATCAATTTTCTTCTCTGCGGCGTTTTGGCGGCATTGCCGGTTTCCCCAAGCCTTCTGAGAGCATAACAGACGCTTTTGTGGCAGGACATGCCTCAATTCGGTGTCCGTTGCCTTGGGCATGGCCCGGGCCAGGACCCTGCAAAGAACATTACAGCGTCCTTGCCCTCATTGGGGACGGGGCAACCACTGGCGGCCTGGCCTATGAGGGGCTGAACGATGCCGGAGCCAGCCATGAACCTCTGATTGTCATCCTAAATGACAACAAATGTCCATCGCTCACAACGTGGGGGGCGTAGCCACCATCTGTCAACTCCGCACCCGCCCGGGGTACTTTGGGATCAACGGGTTTACCGGTCTGTGACCAACAAAAATCCCCGGAGGGTTCCTCATCAACTGACCCACCGGATGAAAACCTGGATGAAAAACCGCCTCTTAGATACCACCCTCTTTGAGGATATGGGCTTTACCTATCTGGGGCCGGTGGACGGCCATGATCTGAAAGCGGATGATTTATTTGCTTCGGGTGGCCAGGGGCCTTCAATGCCCGGTGGTGTTCCATGTCATCACCAAAAAAGGAAAGGGCTACGGACCGGCAGAGGAGCACCCAGCCAGTTCCACGGTGTGGGGCCTTTGACCAGGCCACAGGAGCCCTGCGGGCGCCTCGGCGCTGACATTTTCAGATACCTTTGGAGATACTATGCTCCAATTGGGAGGCAGGCCGAGGCTGTGTGCCATTACGGCCGCCATGCCTGCCGGTACCGGCCTCACTGCCTTCGAAGCAGCTTACCCCAACCGGACCTTTGACGTGGGCATTGCCGAGGCCATGCCGTTTCCATGGCCGGGGGCCTTGCCAAAGGCGGGGATGATCCCCGTGGTGGCCATTTACTCTACCTTTCCCAGCGAGCCTTACGACATGATCCTTCAGGACGTGGCCATGCTCCCACCTCCATGTGATTTTTGCCGTGGACCGGGCGGGGGCTGGTGGGCGAGGACGGAGAGACCCACCACGGCCTGTTTGATGTGGGCTTTCTCCGTCAGGTGCCCGGTCTTACAATTCTGTGTCCCGGCTGCCGGGCGGGCTTCGGGGAGATGCTCAGTGGTCTGTGCAGAAGTGCAGCGGCCCGGTTGCCATTCGTTACCCCAGAGGTGGCGACGGCGCTTCCTTACAGGGGACGGAAACCCTGTTCCGGGTGGGACGGGACATCACCCTGATCACCTACGGCACCATGATCAACCGTGATCCCGGCGGCTGAGCAGCTGGCGGAGCGGGGGATTGAGGCAGAGGTTCTGCGCCTGCGGACCATCAAGCCCCTGGATATGGAGGCCATTTCCACCTCTGTGCGCAAAACAGGGCCGGCTTCTGGTGGTGGAGGCCGAGGGTGTGGGCAGCGTAGGATACGAGATCATTGAAAGCTGAGCCAACGGGGGATTCCCGTTGTTTACGCGGTCAGAACATTGGAGACCGCTTTGGACTCCATGGCTCCTTGCCGGAGCTGTATCATGCATTGAGCCTGGACACCGCATCCATTGTCCGGCGGGCGGAGGAGGTTGTGCGCCGTGAAAAATAAGGAGCGGCTGGACATGCTGCTGGTAGAGCGGGGCCTGGCGGAGACGCGGAGCAAGGCCCAGGCCCTTATCATGAGCGGCCAGGTGTATGTGGACAACCAAAAAGGCGGACAAGGCCGGCGCTTCCTTTCTGCACGATGCCGCCATTGAGGTCCGGGGGATGCCTGCCCCTATGTGAGCCGGGGTGGGCTGAAGCTGGCCAAAGCCCTTCGGGATTTCGGCGTGGATCCCACCGGCTTTTGTGCAGCGATTCCGGGCCTCCACCGGTGGCTTCACCGACCTGCCTCCTGCAGCACGGGGCGGCCAAGGTCTTCGCCATCGATGTGGGCTATGGCCAGCTGGCCTGGTCCATCCGGTCCGATCCCCCGGGTTGTAACCATGGAGCGAACCAACATCCGGTATGTCAAGCCGGAGGACCTGGGGCAGCCTCTGGATCTGTCGGTGGTGGATGTGTCCTTCATTTCTCTGCGAATTGTCCTGCCTGTGATCCGGGCCCCTTCTGAAGCCATCCGGGCAGGTGCTTTGCCTCATCAAGCCTCAGTTTGAAGCTGGGAAGGAAAGGTTGGCAAAAAGGGGTCGTTCGGGACCCGGAGGTCCACCGGCAGGTGCTGAACGGCTTTGTGGAGCTGGCCCGGCAGCTGGAGTTTGCCATTTTAGGCCCTCACCTTCTCCCCGGTCAAGGGACCGGAGGGAAACATTGAATTTCTGGCTCACCTGACCCGGGAATCCCGGAGGAATTTGCCCGGATACCGCCGCCATTGTGGCCGCCGCCCATGGCGCGTTGGGAGGTTGATCCGATTGAAAAAATTGTTCTGACACCCAATCCCTACCGGGATAAAAGAGCTTTAAATTTGTTTTGACGGCCCAGAGCTATCTGGCTTCCGCCGGAATGGAAACCAGGATTTGTCTGCCCTTTGATGTGGACAGAGGACTGGACCTGCCCGTGGTGTGGTGTTTTCCAATTTGGAGCAAGAGCTGCCTGGGGCGGACATGCTGGTCTGTTTTGGCGGGACGGAACCATCCTCCACGCCTCCAAGGCTGCCACCCGGTCCAACGTCCCGGTGCTGGGCGTGAACATCGGCACCATGGGCTTCATGGCGAGCTGGAAAGCACCGAGCTGCAGCTCCTGCGGCGGATTGCGGCGGGAGAATATGAGATTGAACGCCGGAAAATGCTGGATGTCATGGTCACCCGGGATGGAAATGTCCTGCAGCGGGAGACATGCCTCAACGACGTGGTGATCACCAAGGGCGCGGTGGCCCGGGTGGTGCGCTTGGCGGTGTACTGCGACCAGGTTCAGGCCATGGAATTTGGGGGACGGCGTGGTCATTGCCACCCCCACGGGCTCCACAGCCTACAGCCTCTCTGCCGGTGGCCCGGTGGTGGAGCCGGAGGCTGGTGTGATGGTCATCACCCCCATCTGCGCCCACGATGTGCAAAGCCGTCCCATCGTGACTTCTGACCGGCGGGTCATCTCCGTGCGGCTGGAGCGGTCCGGGAAACGGAATGCCTTTTTGTCCGTTGACGGCGGACGCGCCATCCGGCTGGGCGCCGGGGATACGGTCCAGGTGGCCTGCTCTCCCTATGAAACTCAGCTGGTCCGACTGAAAGACCGGAGCTTTTTGACATTGTCAATCACAAATTCAGGAATCTGTAAAGGAGCAGTGCATATGAAGACCCAGAGACAGGCCAAGATCATGGAGATTATATCGACCCGTGATATCGAGACCCAGGAACAGCTTCTGGAAGCGCTCCAGGATGAAGGATTTTACAGTACCCAGGCCACCATTTCCAGAGACATCAAGAGCTCCGGGTTGTCAAGGAGCTGACCTCCTTTGGAACATACCGCTATACCGCCTCGGCCAAGGATGGGGCGGGGACCTTCTCCGCCCGGCTGAACACCATCTTCCGGGGTGCATCACCAGCTTTGACTATGCTCAAAATATTATCATCATCAAAACCATGCCGGGTCTGGCCTCTGCCGCTGCATCGGCGGTGGACGCCATGAATATGTCTGTGGTAGTGGGGGACGCTGGCCGGCGATGACACCGTGTTTTTGGTTATGCGGGATAACAATGCCGCTGCCGCCTTCTGCGGAGAGATCAAGAATCTGCTGGCATAAGGAGGACCTTGCCATGAAGAACATCCTGTGGATCGGCGGCATATACGCCGCCTCCCTGTTGGCACAGCTGCTTACAGCGCTGCTTTTCCTGTTCTTGCCCTGGGACCCGTTGGTAGAGGCCGTAATTTTGTCCTGCCTGCTGCTGGTAGGCCAGGGCTGCGCCGTCCTAGGGAGGGGCGTCTGGAGCAGGCTGACAAAACAGAACGCCTTTTGGGGATTGTGTACTGGATCAGAAAGGTGATGAGCGCCATCTTTGCCGCGGCGGTATTCCATTTGGCGGTTATTGTGCTTGCCGGTGTGTTCCCCATTCCCGGTCTGGTGCGGGGGCTGGCTGCCCTGGTGCTGATTGTAACTTGCATATGTGGCGTGCTGCTCCTCTGGAGGGCAGGAAAGCCTGAGGAAGAGACTGCTGCGTCTGAGGGAGTTCCGGGAGCCAGGGGAAGATGCATAGGAGGAATGTGCCGTGCTGTCTGTGCTGCATATTGAAAATATCGCCGTCATTGAGCAGGCGGACATTGTCTGTCTTTAACCAGGGCTTTAACGTCCTTACCGAGTGAAACCGGCGCAGGAAAATCCATTGTAATTGACGCCATCTCTGCCATTTTGGGGGAGCGTGCCTACCGGGATATGGTCCGCACGGGTGCGGCCAAGGCCTCGGTCGGGCCCTGTTCCGGCAGGTACCGGAGCTGCCCTGGTTCCAGGGAAAACAGGGTGCCCTATGAGGAGGAGACTCTCATTCAGCGGGAGATTTACCTGGATGGGAAGAACGTCTGCCGGGTCAACGGGCAGCTCCTTTCCGTTCCGTTTTGCGGAGGCTCGGCCTTCAGCTCATCAACATCCATGGCCAAGGGACTCTCAGCAGCTCTTTGATGAGGGGTATCACCTGACCTATCTGGACGCCTTTGCAGGTAATGAGGCAATTGCTTGCCAGTTACGAAGAGAAATTTCACGCAGTAGCAGCCCTCCGCAGGGACATTCAGCGGCTGACCATGGACGAGGGGGAAGGCTCCGGCGGATGGAGTCCCTGAGGTTTCAGATTGAAGAAATCTCCCGGGCCCCAGCTAAAGTTCGGGAGGACAGAGCCCCTGGAGGCCCGGCGGAAGCTCCTTCAAAATGCAGAGAAGCTCTCTGACGGCTTGATGAGGCTGTGGCGGGACTTTATGGGGATGAGGACTGATGGTGCTGCCGCTTTATTAACCTCGAGCAGAGCGAGCTCTGGCCCGTCTGGGCCGGTTTGACGACTCTCTGAGGCGCTGCATGCCCGGGTGGCGGATCTAATGTACCAGGTTCAGGATGTGGCGGAGGAGCTGCGGGACCGGCGGGCGGACTTTGCCTATTCCGGGGAGGAGCTGGAGTCTATTGAGTCCCGCCTGGATGTGATTCACCGCCTCCGGCGGAAATACGGCGCTCCTGCCAGGGACATTCTGGATTATCTCGCCAAGGCCCAGAAGGAGCTGGATGAAATTGAATTTGCCGACGATGAAATCGCCAGGTTGAAAGCCAAGCTTCAGGGGGCGGAGCAAACCGCCTGGGAAGCTGCCGAAGCCCCTGCGGCAGGCCCGCCAAGCAGGGGCAGAGCGGCTGACTGCCCGATACTGGAGGAACCCGGCAGCTGGATATGCCCCGGGTTCAGTTCCAGTGCCAGTTTGCCAGGACGGAGCTGGGCCCCATGGGGGCGGGACGCCGTGGCCTTTTACATGTCGGCCAATGTAGGCGAGGCTCTGAATCCCATGAACAAAGGTGGCCTCCGGCGGCGAGCTGGCCCGGATTATGCTGGCGCTGAAAAAACGTCTTGGCCCAGCAGGACCAGGTGGCCACGCTGATTTTTGACGAGGTGGACACCGGAGTATCCGGCCGGGCTGCCCAGAAGGTAGCGGAAAAGCTCCGCTCGGTTGCCAGGAACAAGCAGGTTCTCTGCGTCACCCACCTGCCCCAGATTGCCGCCTTGGCAGATACCCATCTGCTCATCGCCAAGGGGAGCGGGACGGACGGACCTACACCACTGTAACGCCTTTGGACCGGGAAGGGCGCAAGCTGGAGCTGGCCCGCATCATCGGGGGCGCGTCCATTACGGAGATAACCCTGAAGAGCGCGGAGGAAATGCTCACCAGTGGGGTGTAGGTGACCGCCTGGCGGCGGCTAGCTGGAATCACGGTGTCGCTTGCCACCGGCAAGTGATGAGATCCCATGGCGCTTCGCCGTAACCGCGCTGGCGCTCCCGCGTCAGGACGGAAAAAAAATGCTGCTGCCCTGGGAAATCGGGAATTCAGCCTTGACAACCTCTGAGGTTACCTGTAAAATTTTTATAGCCGCTGCCTACTACAACGGGCGGCGGTTTATTTTATGTAAGGAGTGATTCTATATGATGAAGATGACGAAAAGGATGCGCGTATGGAGGGTTCGCGCCAAATAAGTCCCCCAAAGTAATTTGACCCGCTATGCGGAACCCTCCGAAATTTTGGAGGATTTTATGATTACCTTACAACCCATTACAGAAACCAATTTTTTTGACTGCCTCCGCCCTGTCCGTCTCTCCGGACCAGGGCCGTTATAGCCCCGGCGCCCATCATTCTGGCCCGGCCTATGCCTACCGCCGCCATCGGGCAAGCGCCTGGGGCGTTTATGACGGCTGCCGCATGGTGGGCCTGGCGCTGATGGAGGATTTGGACGAGGAGCCTGCCTGCTACCACCTGTCGGAGCTTTTGATCGACGAAAAGAGCAGGGCAAAGGCTATGGACAGGCCGCTCTGGCGCTCCTCCTGACCCAATGCCGCCGGGAAGGGAAGTACCGAAGGGTGGAGGTCTGTGTCAAAGGAAAGACGCGGCAGCTATCCACGTCTATGAGAAGGCCGGGTTCCGGGATACGGGCTACACCGATCCGGACACGCCAGACAGCCTGTGCATGGCCTGGAACCTCCCGGAAACCTGGAGGGGGATGTGGAACCCGTCTGACCTGTGAGGCAGATTTGGAGCATGTGCAGCGCCTCTGCCTACCCCATCTGTGATGCATTACGTGGGCTTTCCAGAGGGACTTCATGAGACCATGGCCCATCTGCGGGAGAATTGGCTCCCTGGGTTCAGCAGCCGCCCAAGCGGCAGCATTGGTCTGTGTACGCGGAAGGTGTGGGCTACTGCGGAGAGACGTACTACAATGTGGACGAAACTGGCTTGCCTGTATGGATGTGAAGCTTTTGGACTGCGCCAGAGGGAAGGGCATTGGCTACCGGGCCCTGTCCCATGCTCTGAATGCTGCCTTCCATGTAGGCGGCGCAGACCGTGCTTACGTGGACCCTCATCCGGAAAACGGGAAGGCTTTGGCCCTTTACGCCGCCCTGGGCTTCCTCCCGGCGGTGCGCCCCAGTCACCTGGAGCCGTGGGACAGCACCTACTTTGAACTGACCCGGGAGAATTGGGAGGCGCGCCATGGAATTTAAGTTCCGGAACGTGGTCCTGCGGGACATGGGGGAGGCCGACATTGAGGACGAAAATCCGCTGGAACACGGTGGAGACCCAGTGGGCCCAGTGGGACGCCCCTTGGGAGAGCCTGGAGGCGCTCAAATCCTTTTGACCCGGCGGCCCATCGCCGGACAGAGCTGGAGCAGCTGAAAAAGCCGAAGCCAGAGATTCGAAACACCCTGGAGCTGGATACGGAAGATGGTGTCCATATCGGTTCGGTTGCTTCCTATTTTGTGGACCAGGACTTCAACTGGATTTCAAAAACCCAGCCCGGGCAGACCCGGTTTCGTGCCCTTGGTCTGGATATCAGCGAGAGCCGTTACTGGGGAAAGGGCTGGGAACCCAAGCCCTGACGGCTTGGATTCTCTATTTTGGGGAGCATGGGGAGCGGGGCTGTACCTGCAGACCTGGTCCGGGAATACCCGTATGATTCGGTGTGCCATGAAGCTGGGCTTTCAGGAGGTTTGCCGGAAGCCCGGAACCGACAGGTGAGGGGAGAAACATGGGATGGTCTGACCTTTTGCCTGAACATGTGCGTTTCAGCGGTATCTCCTGGTAGGCAATTTGACGGATCTGGCTCTCACCTCAACCGCTCAAGAGGCAGTATTGGGCGCTTATGACGCCAGGCCCGGATTTTACGAGGCTGCTGCGTTGACTTCCTACGAAGGGAAGGCCCGGAGTTTCCATTTGCAGGAAACGTCCTCTGGACCGGCTGGTTCTCTGGTGCTGCCATATGACTTGGGCGCGGAGGCAATACGAGGCACGGGGAGTTTCTCACCAGGTGATCCTGGATACCTGTTCCGATATTGCCCTCCGGGCAAAGCTGTATGAGGCGAAAACGGGAAAACCGGGGCTGTCCAAAGATGATGTGATCTGGTTCCGGCACATTCACCATGCCTCCATATTCGGTTGGGCCCTTTGCAGTTCCAGCGATTTGAAATGGTCTATTTGGATGAGGAGGATGCGGGCAGGCGTACATGACCTTTGCATCGGAGCAAAAAGCACACCTGCCCCAGGGAACGCCAGTGATCAACCTCCATATTCCCAAAGACGCCAACTTGTCCCCAGCAACGGTAGCAGATGCCCTTGACCAGGCAATGGCCTTTTTTCCTCAGGTCTTTCCGGAACACCGCGCAAAGGCATTTCTATGCTACTCTTGGCTGCTGTATCCCGGACTTCAGGCGCTTTTGCCGAAGGAAAGTAACATTTTGCAGTTTGCCGCCCGGTTTCAGATCATTGACAGGCCCGGGACCCGGCCGAGTCCATACGACGGATCTACGGAAAGCGTTTTCCCAGAAAAAGAGAACTATCCTCAAGATACGCAGCTCCAGCGTCAAGCCCTGGGCCGGTTCTCCTTTCTTGGGGAAGCCTGCGGAATCTTGAGATCCCCGCCTCACAGGCACCCCAGGTGGCCCAATCATCACAAACTTAGTACGGCTGCCAGCTTCCCCAAGGGGGTGTGGGCGTACTGGTAAGGTGAACTCTGGGAATGATCCATATGGACGGCGTAGGAAATGGCCTTGGCCGTTCCGCCTCTCACGCCCAGTTCTCCCGAACACGCACCAGATCCCAGGTAGGGGCCGATGCCCCGGGGAAAGCCTGGGGTTCCCGTGCCGGTGCAAACCTTGCTGGAGGCGAGAATATTTCTTGACATTCCATTTATTGTTTGCTAGAATACACCCATAGTGCATGATACGCATTGAAGGGATGAAGTACCCGGCCCCCCGTCTTCAGAGAGCTTCCGGTTGGTGCAAAGGAAGCAGGCGGCCCCGGTGAAATACCTCCCGGAGCGGCCTGCCTGAAGATGCAGTAGGGCAGGACGGGTCGGCCGTTACAGCCCCAGGCATTGCCAGATGCCGTAAGGGTCTCGCCGCGAGGTGTGACCGAATCAGAGGGTGGTACCGCGTGTTGACGCCCTCTGTCCCCAATGGGGACAGAGGGCTTTTGGGGTAAAAGGAGGAATTTTATGATTGAGAAGTTTTCCGTAGACCATTTATCTGAATTGGTGGCCTATGCCTGCCGAAAAAACGCCAGCCGGGAAAGCGGATCGGCCTTTTGCTGCCAGACAGAGGCCTCAATCCAGCGGGATTTTTCGGAAACCCTGGACTTCGGCTTTGCCTGCCGGGAAGGGGATAGGCTGTGTGGACTCTTAAGCTGCTTTCCGGACTTGGAAAAGGGAATGTAGACTGCGCCCTTCTGGCGGACCGTGAGAACTACAGCGCCACTGCCAGGCAGCTACTGTCTGCTGCTCAGGCGCAACTGGGAAACCACTTGCGCTACACCTTTTTCTTTCCCAAAGAGAATGAAGCATGCGCCGCCTTTTTAGAAAGCATTGGAGCCTGCCGCCGGGAAAACGAATACCGCATGGTGCTGCGCCGGGACGATTGGCAGCCCCAGGAGGCTTGCCGGCGCCCCATCCTGGAGGAAGCCGCCTATGCTGCATTTGTAGCGCTGCATGACCGTGTCTTTCCGGATGTATACGTCTCCGGCCGGGATATCCTGGAAGACTTAGGGAAAAGCCGGTTTGTTTATACCCTGGAGGAAGCCGGAAATCTTGCAGCCTATGGTGTGCTGCATAGGGCTGAGGACCGGTTCACGGCCGAAATCCTGGGTGTCCGGCAGGAGCTGCGGGGGCGAGGGGATTTGGCCGGGCCATTCTGAACTGCCTGGCAAAGGGACGTTTTGCAGACACGGCGCAGCGGAACTGGATCTGATTGTAGATGCAGACAACACCCAGGCCTGAGCCTATATCAAAAGACTGGCTTTCAAATCCTAGAAGAAAACCGATGCTATATTTCACAATCAAAAATTGCAGCTGACGGAAGCTGTATGGAAAAAAAGGAGACCTCAGTATGAAAGTATATGACGAACTGGTGGCCCGTGGCCTCATTGCTCAGGTGACCAACGAACCGGAAATCCGCGAAATGGTCAATAACGGCAAGGCCACATTCTACATTGGCTTTGACCCTACGGCAGATTCCCCTCCATGTGGGCCATTTTATGGCCCTGTGTCTCATGAAGCGGCTGCAGATGGCGGGAAATCAGCCCATTGCCCTCATTGGCGGCGGTACCGCCATGATTGGCGACCCCTCCGGTCGGACGGACATGCGCTCCATGATGACCAAGGAGACCATTGAGCACAACTGCGAGTGCTTCAAAAACAGATGGAGCGGTTCATTGAGTTTGGCCCCGGCAAGGCCCAGATGGTCAACAATGCCGACTGGCTTCTGAACCTCAACTATGTAGAGTTTATCCGGGACATTGGCGCTTGCTTCTCGGTCAACAACATGCTCCGGGCAGAGTGCTTCAAGCAGCGGATGGAAAAAGGGCCTTTCTTTCCTGGAGTTTAACTACATGCCCATGCAGTCCTATGACTTCTACTACCTGTTCCAGCATTACGGCTGCAACATGCAATTCGGTGGCAACGACCAGTGGTCCAACATGCTGGGCGGCACAGAGCTCATCCGCCGGAAGCTTGGCAAAGACGCCCATGCCATGACCATCACCTTGCTTCTCAACTCCGAGGGGAAAAAAGATGGGCAAGACTGCCAAGGGCGCCGTGTGGCTGGACCCCAATAAGACCAGCCCCTTTGACTTTTATCAGTACTGGCGGAACATTGAGGATGCGGACGTGCTCAAGTGCATCCGGATGCTCACCTTCCTGCCCCTGGAAAAAATCGATGAGATGGACATCTGGCGGGACGCTAAGCTGAACGAAGCCAAGGAAATTTTGGCCTTTGAGCGCACCAAGCTGGTTCACGGGAAGCGGAAGCCCAAAAGGCTCAGGCTGCTGCCAGGCTCTCTTCTCCGGAGGCGGAGACGACAGCAGCATGCCCACCACAGAGCTGGGAGAGGAGAAGCTGACCGATGGGAAAATCGGCATTTTGAACCTGCTCACTGCCTGCGGCCTCACAGCCTCCAACGGCGAAGCCAGGCGGCTGGTGCAGCAGGGTGGCGTATTTGTAGACGAAGAGAAGGTGCCGGGTATTGACTTTGCCGTAACCGGGGAGCAACTCCGCCAGGGTGTCAAGATTCGGAAGGGCAAAAAGTTTTCCACAAGGTGGTGCTGGCCCGTGAGCTTAGAGGTGCGGATGCTTCTCACCGCCGCGCCGGCTTGGGCCGGCTGCTGATGGAGCGTCTCTTTGCTTTGGGCCGGAGCTTTGGCTGCACCGATGTACAGCTCACCTGCGACCCTCACAATGCCCCAGGCATGGCATTTTATGGGAGCTTGGGGATGGGGGTTAAGACGGTGCAGTATCAGATGAAGCTATCGTACCAATCCTGTGAGCCAAGCAAAAAGCCTGCAGCCCGCCCGGGACCCCTTGCGCCCTGCCTGCTGAAACATAGCCAGGGGGCGCTTAGCCGCCCCTGCAATGGAGTTTTACCAGATGCAGTACAATATGCCTATGCTGTGGTATTCACTGCATTGTCCCTGACCTGGCGGATGGCCTCTGTGATTTTGGGCCTTAAGCAGGAATCAAAGAGCTTAATAAATGCTCATGTGCCGTAAAGTAACACACAAGAAGTTGATAGACAACAACCCGCTATTCCGATATTGCCTTACGCACGCATCTTGTAACTTTTCGTTAAGACTATTGACTCTGATACCTCGAAAGAGATATAATATAGTTGCTACTTAGCAAGCCTAAGTAGCGAAACTAAAGAGAGGCGACGATATGAATAACAAATATGTCCAGCAATTCAAAAATATCTCTGAAATGATACTCTTTATGCCTAATCGGACGCAAGGAAACTTATGGATATGAAATTATAACCGAATTGAACAATAGTGCGTCTGTTTTGGGATATGCGAAAGAGGGAACCATTTACCCTATTCTGTATCGTTTACAGGAAGCAGAACTAATCAAATGCCGATTGGCTCCGGCTGCGGCAAATGGCGGCTCAAAAAGTATTTGCACAGCCCATTGTGGAGGAAAGGGGGATTTTCTATGACCTGCACAGAAGAATACAAGGAGCATATCGAGTACACGTTCCATGCCTTTTGCGTTGTCGTTATCCGCAACGCCAAGTACACCGCCTTGCGGGATTGGAGCCGGAAATACAAAAGAGAAATATCCCTTGAATACCTCACAGAAGAAAAGCACCACCCATTAGGCACAAATGATAAATGTTTTCAAGCCCCGGAGCCGGACGAGGAATACATACTGAACCTTTGCGGTGATACAGTTATCTTAAACAACGGGCTGCTGGTACAAGCCCTCTCCCGTCTACCGGTTGAGGAACAGGAAATGCTTTACCTGTCCTTTTACCACCGTCTTTCACAGGAGAAAATCGGGAAACGGTACGGGCGCAGCCGCAGCGCCACCGGCTACCATATCCGCAAATCCCTACGGCGGCTTTATGAGGAAATGGAGGGAATGACGCATGAGGAATAGCAGACTTCTCCCCTATGAAACAATCGTGCAGGCCGCCAGCGGCGAGCCGGAGGCGGTCAATACCATTTTGCAGCATTACCGGCGGCACATAT
>VOFB01003876.1_pt1 | contig 13811 bp, 29 predicted proteins | sample 5384141 | NCBI WGS metagenome assembly VOFB01 (sample SAMN12384721, study PRJNA508395) | human gut metagenome | isolation source: healthy gut A | host: Homo sapiens | reverse complement strand
ATGGCAGTGGAGCTGGCAAAGCTCTGCCATGTGATTGCATACAGTCATGAGGTGGATGAAGGGGATTTGCAGAAGCTCCATGCAAAATGTGTGGAGGAAGTCAGCCGTATCAACGGAACAGTCCTGTTTGAGGATGCATACCGGTATCAGAGGGGACGGGAATAAAAGTATATGGCAAAGCTGATTTTTACATCCCGCTATCTGCGGGATGTCCCTGCGCCGCGGATAGAACATTATGTCCGTTATATAGGAACACGGGAAGGCGTTGAAAAAATGGCAGGGGGACGGGATAACCTTCCGGCGACCAAAAACCAGAAACAATATATCGAGGAGATGGTCCGGAAAATCCCGGAGGCAAGGGAGCTGTTGGAATACATGGATTTTTCAGAGCATCCGACAATGGGGAATGCATCGGAGCTGATATCCTGTGCGTTGGAGCGTTATGTGGATTTTTCAGGGAGTATGGAAAATTATGTGGATTATATAGCAAACCGTCCGAGAGTGGAGCGGGTCGGGGAGCATGGTCTGTTTACTGACGCAGGGAAGCCTGTCATGCTGCGGCAGGTGCAGAAAGAGGCAGCGGAACATAAGGGCGTGATATGGACGCATGTCATTTCTTTGAAGAGGGAGGATGCCGCGCGGCTGGGATATGACCGGGCAGAACAGTGGATGGCGCTATTAAGGTCAAAGCGGGCGATGCTCTGTAAACATATGAAAATCGACAGCGCAGACTTAAGGTGGTATGCAGCCTTTTTCATAATGAGGGACATCACCCCATGTACATCTAATGGTGTATTCTGCAAGGGACAATGATGGCTATCTGACCAAAACGTCGATTGAGGCGATGCGGTCGGAACTGGCACATGACATTTTCCGGCAGGATTTTGCAAACATCTATGATAAGCAAAATCAGGCACGAACGGAAATGAAGGAGGAAAGTGCGGATGTCATAAAACAGCTGATGGAAGAGATGAAAAGCGGGATGGTAAAAAACATGGAGCTGGAAAAAATGCTTCTTGCTTTATCGGGGAAACTGAGCCATACAAAAGGGAAAAAAGTTTATGGATATTTGAAGCGGGACGTAAAAAATCTGGTGGACCGGATCATAGATGAGATTGCGGAAGATGAGCGTGTGGATGCGTTATACAAGGAATGGAATAAATGGCAGGGAGAAATCCGGAAATTTTATGAAAACAGCCCGGAAAAACAGGTGCCGCTGTCGCAGTGCGCTGCATTTAAAAGCCTTAAAAACCTGATTATCAGTGAGGCAATGCAAATAAGCCATAATGTGCGGAGTACCGAGGGATTCAGGGGAAGTTGCGGTCAGGAACCTTCTGTATTTTTGCTACAGTAAGGCTGATGACTGGTCTGCAAAAAATATTTCAGGAAGAGTTCCGAAAAGAAAACAGGACGGGAAGATATCATATTGACAGGAAACGGAGAAAAAAGCTGACTGAGAAACGGCGTGCGCAGGGGCATCGGACAGATGACCATGAACCAGAACAACAGATAGAAGGATAGGAGGCTGAAAAATGGCAGGTTTTATTTATTTTACAGAAGAACAGAAGCGGCGTGCCAATGAGGTAAATCTGGAAAGTTTCCTTTTACGGCAGGGGGAGCGGCTTTTAAAATCAGGCAGGGAAAAACGTCTTGCCAGCGACCATAGCATTACGGTGCGGGGAAACCAGTGGTATGACCATGCAATCGAGAAGGGCGGAGGAGCTATCGATTTTGTAAAAAAATGTTTTATGGGAAAGATTTTCCGGATGCAGTGACAATGCTTTTGGATGGAGAGCAGGGAGAAGTCTGTTATTCGGATATCTGTGAAAAGGGAAAAAGCAGGGAAGAAGGAAAGCCATTTGCCCTGCCGGAGAAAAATACAGAAATGCGGAGGGCGTTTGCCTACCTTTACAACAACCAGAGGAATCAGCAGGACGGTCCTGTCTGAATTTATAAAACGCAGGATGATCTATGAGGACCGGAAATATCATAATGCAGTGTTTGTTGGATATGATAAGAGCGGTGTGGCACGTCATGCCCACAAGCATGGGACATTTACAGGGGGAAGGCATTTAAGGGCAATGAAGAGAGCAGCGACCCGAAATACAGTTTTCACTGGACAGGTAAGAGCGGCAGGATTTATGTGTTTGAGGCACCGATAGACTTGCTCTCCTTTCTGACCCTATATCAAAAAGAATGGGAGCAGCACAGCTACGTGGCACTTTGCGGATTGTCGGAACAGGGACTGTTCCAGATGTTGGAAGATGTGCCGTACATCAGACAGGTTGCATTATGCCTGGACAGGGACAGAGCGGGGCTTCAGGCAGAAGAAAGAATACAAAAAAATCTGGAAGGGCGGGGATACCGGGAGGTGTTCCCGCTTTTTCCGTCAGGAAAAGACTGAATGAAGACTTGCAGGAGCTGATGGCTAAAGGAGGAGAGAAAACCTGCAGATGCAGTAGGGAAAAGTATGGGGGAAATTATCAGATTATTCTTTTTATTGTCGCAGGGATAGGGATGATGGCGCTTCTTGGAGGTTTGATGTTTTATCAAATCAATATAGCCTGAATGGGATTAAATCAAAGACGGTGGGCGACGGACAGTATGGGACAGCCCGTTTTGCAACAGAAAAGGAAATTCGGGAAACGTATGTGAGAGTGGCTTATGAACCGGAAAAGTGGAGGCGGGGGGAAAATCTGCCAAAAGCTCAGGGATTGGTTGTAGGGTGGCGGAGGACCGGAGGGAAAATTGACGCATTGATAGACAGCGGGGATATCCATTGCCTGATGATCGGGGCTGCGGGCGTCGGAAAGACGGCCCATTTTCTGTATCCCAATATCGAGTATGCCTGTGCATCCGGCATGAGCTTTTGACAACTGATACAAAAAGGCGATCTGTTCCGGAACTATGCGGGATTGCAGAGAAGTATTATGGATATCAGACTTCGATACTGGATTTGAGAAATCCGACCCGCTCTGAAGGAAATAATATCCTGACGCTGGTTAATAAATATATGGATATTTATCTGGAGGAACCGGAGAATCTGCAGGCGAAAGCAAAAGCGGAAAAATATGCCAAGATCACTGCGAAAACGATTATCTGTTCAGATGGCTCATCTGCAGGAAACTATGGCCAGAATGCATATTTCTATGATGCTGCAGAAGGGCTTTTGACTTCTGTAATCCTGCTTGTTGCGGAATATTGTCCACCGCCGAAAAAAGACATATCGTTTCTGTGTTTAAGCTGATTCAGGATATGATGGCTCCGTCACCGGTAAAAACCGCAGCCTGTTCCAGATATTGATGGACAAGCTGCCGGAGAACCACAAAGCGAAATGGTTTGCGGGAGCAGCCCTAAATAGCGGCGATCAGGCGATGGCGTCTGTCCTTTCTACGGCAATGAGCCGTCTGAATGCATTCCTGGACAGTGAGATGGAGCAGATACTCTGTTTTGACAGTACGATGGATACGGAAAGCTTCTGCACCAAAAAGTCTGCGATTTTCCTTTGTGCTGCCGGAAGAGGATAATACGAAATATTTTATGGTATCCCTGTTTTTACAGCAGCTTTACAGAGAAATGCTGATGATAGCGGATGAGCACGGGGAAAACTCCCGAACAGGGTCATGCTGTTTGCGGACGAGATTGGAACGATCCCGAAAGTCGAATCGATGGAAATGATGTTTTCCGCAGGACGTTCCCGTCGGATCAGTATGGTACCGATCATCCAGAGCTTCGCCCAGCTGGAAAAAAATTATGGAAAAGAAGGCTCCAGCATTATCATAGACAACTGTCAGGATATCCTGTTCGGTGGCTTTGCCCCTAATTCGAAAGCGCGGAAATCCTCTCCAAAGCGCTGGGGAACAGGACAGTCCTGGGCAGGGTCTGTTTCGAGAGGGAAGCATGACCCGAGTCAGAGCCTTCAGATGATGGGACGTCCCCTGATGTCCCCGGATGAATTAAAGACGCTGCCCAAAGGGAACTTCATTCTGGCAAAAACGGGATGCTGCCCGATGAGGACGCAGCTACCGTTATTTTTAAAGTGGGGGATTCACTTTGAAGAGCCATATGAGATGCCGGAAAAAGCAGCCCGTCCAGTGTTTTATGCAGACAGGTTTGAGCTGGAAGAGGAAATAATGCTTCGGAATGGTTTTTGGGAAGATGAGGAGGAAGAAGATGTAGATGAAGAGTGTGAGGAAGATTCGTTTTGGGAAGAGAGGCGAAAATCCCCGTTACGGACAGACTGAAAGGAGAATGCAGTGGGATATTTTCAAGAAATATATCAGGCGGAGATATCGCACCGGTGTGTGACGGTATATGTATCTGAAAGACCGGACAGGCAGGAAAGGAACCTGTTGGCCCGCCATCGGAACTATTGCACGCGACTTAGGACTGTCGCGCAGCACGGTAAAGAGGGCGTTGAAGGATCTGGAGGAAAAGGGATATTTGAAGAGGGAAATCCGTCACAGGGAAAATGGGGGTTTACTTCAAACCGCTATACTATTTTGTAATTTAAAAGGGCACACCTGGGGAGAAGTGTGCCCTGACAGTGAACCGGGGATAGGGGCAGGATGAACCGACAGGAAGGAAACAGGGGAAGAAAGTAATAGGGGCAGAAGAAAAAATTATAGGTTATGATACTTTAATCTGCCTAAAAATGATAAAACAGTAACAAAAACAAATACAATTGCCTCTAAAAATAAAAAAAGGCCGGCATTTTAAATATGAAGAACAGGCAGGCGATTGCAATGCTTAGAATGTAAGTAATGTTTGATTTTTTTATAAAAATATCGTTTTCAGAGGATTCGACCTCGCGATCAGGGTGGTCTACGGGACCGATCAATTTAAGAAGTCCAATCGATATAAGAATCAGAGAGATACTGATCATGGGAGAAATAGTAACGTGTTTTACAAGAAAAGACCGGAAAACAATAGGCAACAGGATAAAATTAAGCAGGAAATATAGTGGTTTGTATGGAAACCACCGGAATAAGAGCGAAGCGGGATAAAAAGAGAAAAAAAGAGAAGGCACTCCACTTCGGCATTCAGAAATACTGCAATGATTATGCTACAAAAAAGGCTTACAAGGACTTCAAGCAGGTATAGAAAACCGTACTCGTATGCGTCAGTATTTTCTTGAGAAATAAGCCCTTTTCTTAGAATATAAGCTGTTAATTTTTTGGATAAATAGTTCATGAGAAGCCTCCTGCATTGAATGAATTATTAATACTATAATAAAATTGAAAGAGATTCAAGCGTTCCATTTGCCCTGTTTTAATTCACATAGCTGCTTGGACATATCATGTTGACGGTCGGTACTGATTGAAAATAAGAGTTCTTTGCCATTGACAGCGAGAGTAATGGAAGTTCTATCCATCCGGCGAACATAGTCGTAATTTAAAAGATAAGACTGATGGGGCGTAGAAAGAAATGACCACTAGATTTTTAGTTGTTCCTCAATTTTATTTAGTTTGCTATAAAATTCTCTTCGTTCTCCGTTTCCAAGATACATATAAATGATACGACGATCACTTTCAAAATAGGCGATATCCCGAAAAGGAAAGCGGAAAAATTCGCGGTTGTATGTATATTCAAAATATGAATGCATTCCGGCAATTAAATGGCAGGCATCTAAGAAGCATTCAGATAGTTGGGAATAGTCAACAGGTTTGTCAAGAAAACGAAATACACCAACTTCAAATAGTTGTCGTAGGTATTGATCGTAGCTTGAAATATAGACTAAAAGCGTGGCAGGGTCAAGAAGGCGAAGCTGTTTTTGCTACAGAGATTCCGTCTATATTAGGCATTTCAATATCCATAAAAATAATATCATAACGGATGCCTCTGTGAAGTTCTGCTAAAAGACTGTTGCCATTAAAAAAAGTTTCTGTTTCCAGTGGTATGGAAAGCGAGGATGTTAAGGTGTGAGCTGCTCTTTCTATGCTTCCTGTAAAAGAAATATCATCATCACATATTGCCACTCTGATCATGTTCTGTTATTCCTTTAGTAGTTTTTTCGAAAGAATTTGTCAATATATTATTTTCCTGAATATTTTCAAGTTGCTCAAGCATATTTAGCATTGCATCTTGCATCAGTGGGTTAAGACGCTGATATCTCTGTAAAAAATCATGAAATTGCTCAAATTCATTCATTGCCTGAAGCTGACGGGTTGAATCTCTTTTATTATCTGAGAGGCAGAGGACATAATCTGTAGTCACATTAAAAAATTCAGAAATTTTTATGAGCATCTCTGACGAAATATTTCCAGTCCCGTTTTCTATGCGGCTGATTGCTTGCTGGGAGGAGTGGAGAATTTTAGCAAACTGAATTTGAGATATCCTGGCTTTTTTCGCAATTCTTTTAAACGGTTTGCGGGCATAATGATATTCCCTTCACTAAAAAATACTGTTTCTTATAATATTTTATCAGAATTGGACTATATTTATACCCGATTAAGCGTTTATGGAAAATACATAAATAATGAGTAAAATGGGTGTGAGAAGAAAAATTACAGATAAGGTACCTGAAAATGACAAGTTGAAGGATAAGATGAAATATCTGATATGATTATAAACAATGTTAGTTTAATACTTTTTATGCCACAATAAAATATGCGTTTCCGGGCACACTGTCAGATTGATGCTGAAATTGTACTGTTTCGTCAGTTTTATACTATGTGTGCCAGTTTGTAAGAATAGTTGGATTGTATGTTTTATGAGTTAAAGTATTAGGGGTTAAGGTTTATAACATTTAATGATGTGGCAAGAGCGGATAATAAAAATGAAGATAAGGAGTGTGTTAAATGAAAGAAGTAACAGTAGAAATGGTGGTGTCTGTTGTAAATGAAGTTATGGAAGATGTTGAAATAACAATGGAGAAACTTGATGATAATTTAGTAGAACTTGGAATGGATTCTATTGATTTTATACAGATTGTTGTTTCATTAGAGACAAAATTTGAATGTGAAATACCGGAATCTAAATTTAGTATTGGGGAGCTAAATACTATAAATAAAATGTTAGATATATTACAGACGTTATAAATAAAGATAATATCATAAATATATGTGCTATAGAGTAGGAATAAAGATACTTGAAGCAGTGATAGAAGTCTAACACTGGGAACAGGTAAGATAATTAACGGTAGAAAAATAATTTTGGGAGAAGATAGCATGAGTGCAGATAAATTTGAATATCGGGAATTGCGGCAGAGAGGAATAGAAGAGTTTAAAAAATCGATCATAATATTAGGCTTGGAGAAATGATAAATAAAACCTTGCCTTCAATCATCAATTTTAATACTAAAAAGCAGAGAAGAAATAGAAAAATATCAGCTGAATAAATTAAGCAAGTTGGTTGATTATGCTTTTGAAAATATTCCCTTATATAAGAAGAAATATAGTGAGGTTGGATTTAAGAGTGGTGATATAAGATCTTTTGCTGATTTCGAGAGGTTACCGATTTTATATAAAGATGAGTTGATTGATGGATTTCCATCTCAGATAGTAAAAATCTGGATGATTATAAATATTCGACACGTAGCTCTGGATCAAGCGGAAGATTTGTGACAGTTGCTGTTGATTTAAATGCAATTTATATTGATACATTACAAAGGTATAAGACAATTTCTCTTTCAGTCGGATTATCGGTTCACTCCGGATGATGTAGTATTGTTTATCTATACTTGTCCGTGGTGGATTACTGATATTAATGGAAAGTACAAATTGGATTTCCTTCCAACAACAACTAATCCATCGAAGGCATTAGATTATATAAAAGGGGATTCGCCCTACAATTATTTCGACCTATCCAACATATCTTCAAAGCCTTTGCGAACAAAGGATAAAGCTGTCAGATTATGGCGTTAAGTGCGTAATTGTTCATTCGGAACAATCTAATAAAAACTTCAGAGAAGAGATGGGAAAAATTTTAGATGTTTCTGTAATTGATGAATATAGTAGTGAGGAACTGACACGAATTGCATTGGAATGTAAAAATTCTAATTATCATTTAGAAGAAGATTCTTGTTATGTAGAAGTATTGAATCCTCAGAACAAGATAATCAGAAACGGTACGGGTGTAGTTGTTGGTACAAATTTACTTAATATGGCGACCCCGATTATTCGATATTATCAGGGGGATGTTGTTACCATTGATAGCAATAAAGAATGTAGTTGTGGACACCATGGGCGTATATTGACAGAAGTCCATGGGCGAGAGATGGATTGTATTCGCTCAAATGGCAAATTGATTCCTGCGAGTGCATTCATGGATTTGGCATATAATTGGTACTTAACTTATAAAATACCGGTACATGCGCTAAAATATCAAATTGTACAAACATGAGAAAATGAAATAGAAGTTCTCATTGCAAAAGGAGCATTTGAATTGTCGCAAGAGGATTTGAAAAATATTAAAGAATCATTTTATTCATTAGTAGAAAGAAGTATGCATATTAGCATAAAGTTTACTAATGATTTCATACAAAAATTCAAATAAATTTAAGCCGGTAATCAACATAATGGGAGAAGTGAAATAAATGAATGAGTATTCAGAGGCTTTAGAACTTGTTTCAAATAAAATAATGGAATTAAGGGCAGTGACTCCATCGAAGCAGTTTGATAAAGACAGACTGGCAGAGGTTGAAATTAATAAATTTTATTATGAAGGTAGAGCGGTTGACAGGATTATGATCGTTTTAAGAGCGTCAGGATGTGAGCATTATGGTAAAACTGGCGGATGTTCAATGTGCTCTCATTTTAATGGAACAGTTCAAGGGGAAAGATTACAGACTCAAATTATATCAATCAGTGGAATTCGGTGATAGATGGCTCCTGTTTAGAGGTACCAATCAGTAACTTTAGCTTAGATAATTATCCTGTGGTATGTCTCTATAATTTAGAAGTTTGTTAAATCCCAAAGAAGTATCAGTAAATGCTATAAAACATATTTTCACAGATTTGAATAAATTTAAGGGAATCGAGAAAGTTATTATCGAATCACGTGCAGAGTATGTGGATAAAAATATTCTGAATGTTATAAAGCAATGCTATTCTGGTTTGGTAGAAGTAGGTATAGGTGTTGAATCAACGAATGACACAATACGGGAACTTTGCCATCATAAAGGACTACAAGATTTAGAAATTGTAAAAAAGCGGTAGATATTTTACATGATTTTAATTATAAAGCACTGGCTTATGTGAATTTTAAACCTTGTTTTTGACAGAACAAGAGGCTATTGATGATGCAATTAAAACAAGCATCGATTGTTATAATATGGGATTCGATGCTGTATCAATTGAACCTACATCATTACAGGAGTATTCGTTAGTAAGTTATTTAAATAGTGCAGGTCAATATAGGGTTCCATGGCTTTGGAGTTTGCAGAAAATTGTAAGTGGAGTATACGAGGGAATGCATGCCCAGAAATTAGATATAAGATTAGGGGGGATATTTTGATGAAGAGGTTTTTAAGTGGTAGCCAAGGTGAGGGGTTTGCAGAAAGAAATGAAATTTTTCCGTTTGAAACTTCATCAAACTGTAGCAAGTGTTCAGGTAAATTTATAGAAAATATAAAATTGTTTAATATCACGAATGATATAGAAGTTTTATATAATATTGAGAAGTGTGAAACATGTTATGAGCAATGGGAAAATGCTTGCAGCATCAAAGATGAGAGAAGTATTTTGTAAAAGAATTTTTGATATATTGGGAAAGTAATGAGGTAAACATAAATACTTGAATTACTATTTGCTTCATTATTTGTTAGCTTGATTCAGGAGGGAAAATGAATAAGGAATTTGTATTAAAGGCCAATTTAATTGAACATGGTATAAGGATTTCACGTAATGCTAAGGATACCTTGGATAAACAATCAAGTATTTGGTGGTTAAGAAATGATTATGTTACAGCTAATGGGATTACATTGAATTTTGGAGAAGAGTATGTAAGCGTAGATCATAATCCTGATTCAAAATATGAATTGATAAAAGATGATAATAATTTCATTGTTTCAGATGGTAAAGAGGGTATTAGAACCTCTGTAATTGTACCACCGAGTTATATGCAGGAGGATATAGTGATTGATGGAAAGCATATAACGGATTATGTTACTACATCTACAGATCGTATAAGATTATTATTAATGACAGGTTGTGCCAATCATTGTAAATTTTGTAATGGTCCAGTTGATTTTAAATATGGGTTAAATAGAACAGAAAGTATTGATAAGGCACTTCAAATCGCAATGGCGTCAGAGAAGCCACGACATGGACATATATCAATAAGTAATGTGAAAACGGAGGAAGAGTTAAAAAGATTAACATCCACATTTGAATATTTTGGTAAAAAGTATCCTGGATTTTTGATATTATGATGACTCCGCGAGGATTTACAAGCTATGTTGATTCAACGCAATATAAAAGATTACCTTAAGTTCGTGAAAGATGTTGGTATAGGGGGGATTGCTGCAAATCTAGAATTGAACAATATTGATTATCTTAGATATTATTGTCCGGAAAAGAATGCGATTGGACAAGAGAATTATCTCAAATTTATTGACTATGCCGTAGATATTTTTGGTGTTAATAATGTTCGTTCTTTGTTGATTGTTGGTATTGAACCGTTGGAAGAAACTTTAAAGGGAGTTGAGAAGCTGGCACAACGTGGATGTAATCCGGTATTATCGCCATTATATCCATATGGTGAATGTGATAAGCAACCCACTGCCGAATTGTTGATTGAAGCAAAAATAAGAAGTTTAGAAATTTGTGACAAATATGGAATTCAAATGGGACCATTATGTAGACCGTGTTCACATAATACTCTTTAAATGGAATAAATATATTTGTTTAGAGAAAATAGATACATAGTATTGAAGAAAATAGAAAGAGATTTTAAATATACATAATTTAAAAGAAATCTTAGGTAATATTTGAAAAAGAAAAAATTGGATTGAAACGAGGAGGGAGCTGATGAAACGGTTATATATTGGCCCTAAGCGGGTGGCTATTGAAAATTGTAATTTTTTGATGGAGCGATTACATTATTTGATGAGGTAGCAACATTTGAGTATTGGAATCCTGATAATAATCAACGTGAAATTGATATATATAATGAAAAACTTGCTCAATTGGATTTTCCTGCTGAAATAATGGCTTACAATCCTAAACTTGTATCTCAATGTATATTCCCTGAAAATGTTTATCAGATATGTAAGAATTCAGATGAACTTTTAAATATATTAGATGACAAGATTCAAACCTCGTTCTTTTTTATAAAATCGTTGGTTCCCATGCTTGATTATTGTATAGTAAAGGGAAAAGAATTTTGACTATCATAAGCTTTGGTACTATTTCAAAAGATTTGGTTGTACAGTCAGCAATTGGAAGTGGGGGGGCTCAAGAACATTTATGTGCAATCAGGAGAATTATGGATTTTAAAAAAGATTGTCGATGAGGATTATTCTGTATCTGCATATCAATATAATAATGTACCATATAATATTCACTGTATGATAGGCAAGCAATCAGATTGTACTGTTTTTTACCATCATGTCAGAATTTGAAATATCAGATATATTGGAATATATTGGGAATAATTTTGAAACTTCAATTTCAATTCATGCTGAAAATAAACTTAGAGAATATTCTATTAAGATATGTGAGCAGTTACAAAAACAGGATATCGAGGTGTGTTAGGAATTGATTATATTTATGCTAATGGAGAGCTGTATTTTATAGAAATTAATCCCCGGTTTCAAGTTCGACGCGACAGCTAGATAATATCTTGAAAAGAAATGGATTGCCATCAATATTTGATTATAATTATCGGGCTTTTTACAGGAAAAGAACTACCAGAGGTGAGTGTGGGAGTGGAATAAATCTGTTGTGAATTGAAAGATAAGTTCAATGATAAATAATGACAGAACTTAATATTGGGAGGAAACATGTTAATTTTGATATTAATAAGGTGAGTAAAGATTTTGGCTTTGGCCCAATATTTGAAGATTTATCCTTTTCCTTAAATGAGGGAGAGAAGATTTCCATTATAGATCTAACGGCGGTGGCAAATCGACGCTTTTAAAATGATTGCGCAAATCGAAAATGTGATGGCGGAACGATTAGCATTAAAAAAAATGCAAGAGTGGCTTATCTGGACCAGACTTCTCCGGATCAGCAGGACGATCGAATAGTGGAAGAAATTTTAAGGGATGGCTTTGCTGGATTACTTAAGATTGAAAATGAGATAAACCGCATCTATGAAAACATGGCGACTATATCAGATATTGAAGAGTGTAAACCGTATGGCGAACAGGGTCAGCATGTTGCAACAAAAATTTCAGGATGACGGAGGATATGAAATTGATACGGAAATCAATATGGTATGTAGCGGTTTATTAATTCGGGAAGAGATGCGTTATCAGAATTACAACAGCCTGAGCGGGGGAGAAAAAACGTTGGTCCATCTGGCAAAAGGTTTGCTTGGAAAAACCGGATTTGTTTTTATTGGATGAGCCGACCAATCATCTTGATCTCAAAAAGAATAGAGTGGTTGGAAAATTATATTAAGACGTTTAAGGGGCAGTTGTGGTGGTATCCCATGACCGAAAATTTCTGGATCATGTGAGCAGCAAACTTTTGGAAATCGATAATGGAGAGGCAACGGTTTACAATACAAATTATTCAGGATATTTGATAGAAAAAGAAAGACGTTATAATTTGCTGATGGAAAACTGGGCGGAACAGCAGGCATATTTCAAGCGTTTGGAAGATAGAGCTGCGTATGGGCACAGGCTGGGATGGCAACGAACAGTAAGGTTATGACGAGGAAAGCAGGGGTCATGTTTGCCCGTATTGAAAGAGAAAAGGAAAAGATGTCCTTAAAAAGGCCCTATAAGGCGAGGAAGTTTAATATAGACTTTCGTGAGCAGGATAAGGGCGGAAAAAATGCCATAGAAGTCAGCCATCTTAAAATCTGTACAGAGAACGGTAGGATGATTGTTGACGATGCCAGCTTTTCTGTTGGCGTGGGCGAACGTGTTTTTATGATAGGGAATAATGGCAGCGGAAAAACATCAATCCTGAAAACTATTTTAGGAGAACAGGAGCTATCTTATCAGGGTGATATTATTGTTTCGCCAAATGTCCAGCTCGGTTATCTTCCTCAGATTATTAATTTTAGGAATAACAAGCAACAGGTATTAGATTATTTCCAGCATGAAGTTGGTATTGGTGAAGAAAGGGCACGTTCAATTCTGTTTCGTTTTCATTTTGATCAGGAAAATGTAAAGAAAAGTGTTGGGAATTTATCGGGTGGAGAAAGAATCCGATTACGGCTTGCTGTTTTGATGCAGCAGTCGATGAATACATTGGTCTTCGATGAGCCGACAAACCATATCGATATACCAACTAGAGAAGCATTGGAAGAAGCAATAGAAAATTTTAATGGTACATTGTTAGTCATTTCCCATGATCGTTTTTTTCATTGATAGATTTGCAGATAAAATCATTGAGATTGTAAATGGAAAAGCCACTACATATATTGGAAATTATGAAGATTATCAAACAAAGAAAAGCGGAAATATGTAATAGAGGAGGCACCGGCATTGGAACAGAAAACATCAAATACGGAATCAGGCAGGTGCTGTCAAATAATCTGTTTTTGTTAAAGCAGATAGGAAGGGTTTCTCTCCGTGGAGGATACCGGCAATTATGGTCGATGCGATGGCGGATTGGTCAAAGGGATTGATATTCCGGGTATTTGTGGTGGGATATGTGCTCAATAGCAATACGTAACTGAACGAAGTACAATGG
>VOFB01002511.1_pt1 | contig 13811 bp, 15 predicted proteins | sample 5384141 | NCBI WGS metagenome assembly VOFB01 (sample SAMN12384721, study PRJNA508395) | human gut metagenome | isolation source: healthy gut A | host: Homo sapiens | reverse complement strand
AATTAATTATAGCATATACTTGCGGCTTTTCCTTAAAAACAACGTATAATTTATAAATTTATTTAGAAAATGTTCGGGATTTATGCGGGAAAAGGGCTGTTTGCGGCTAAGACTGTAAAATGGGGGGCGGCTTCCCAGGCTCTGCCTTTCGGGCTGTGCCCGAAAGGCAGAGCCTGGGCAAAGGCAAAAGGGGGGCGGGCGTTCGCGGCCGAAGGCCGCGGGCCAGGCAAAGGCCCAGGCAGGCGCGTTTTACGCGCCTCCCGGGCAAGCCGCTCCCCCCTTTCGCCGCGTCCGGTTCCAAAGGAACCGGACGCGGACGCGGTTGTAAATTTCTGCCTGACCGGCGGAAAATCTCTTGTGCGCTCTGAGAAAGTATAAGCTGACCGTCCCTACGTACCAGAACGGCGCTCGCCCCTTCTATTGAATTAATAAGCTCAAGCGCCTGTTCTTCCCCCAGGAGCATGCATATTGTGCTTAAGGCGTCGCAGTCTGCTGAATTCTGCGAAATAACGGTGGCAGAGGCCAGAGAATTATTGGCGGGCATGCCGGTATCCGGGTCAAGAATATGGTGGTAGCGTTTCCCCTCCCAGGTGAGATACCTTTGATATATGCCCGAGGTAACGGCCGAACAGTCGGTTAGCTCTAAATATCCTACGACCTCCTGCGGGTTTTTCGGGTCGGCAATTCCTATGCGGAACGGCTCTCCCTGCCTGCTGCCCAGCGCGTAAATATTTCCGCCTAAATCCAGGAGCGCGTTTTCTTACGCCGCTGTCAATCAAATACTGCGCCAGTTTGTCCGCGATATAGCCTTTGGCTATACCGCCTAAATCCAGCTCCGTGTATTCCTCCAGATGGACGGCGTCTCCAGATATTTTTATGCGCGTATAGTCTATTTTTGCGGCGGCCTCCTTAAGCTCCTGGACCGCAGGAGGCTCGTGCTCGCCCTTGTCAAAATTCCAGAGTCTGCCTCAGGGGCAGTATGCTGATATCAAATTTGCCCCTGGACAGTTTTCCGTAATATACGCCCTTTTTTATAACCTCCAGCGTTTCGGCTGAAACCTTTGCGCTCTTATTTTTATTCAGCGAGTATATTTCTCCGTTTTCATAATGCGCGCTAAGCTTTTTCTCCAGCGACTGCGCCAGCTCAAAGCATGGCGTAAACAGCTCCTGATTTTCGGGATAGAGGTAGAGGGTGACAAAGGTATCCAGCATAAAGCGCGTCTGGGACAGCATTGCTTCTTCTTTTGCGCATCCGCTCAGGATGCAGAGCGTTAAAACCATACATGTCAGACAGAATAGCTTTTTAACAGCGTCATTTTTACCTTTCCTTGCTTTTGCCCCGCCCCGTTTCACCGGCGCCCCACAACGCGCGCCGGTGAAAAATCGGGCGGGGCGCTGCTGCAGCCGCAATTTTAATCAGAAGTCTCCAGATAATGCTTGCCGTTATGCTCAAACAGGGAGGCGCGGATGCCAAATACATCGGCCAGGGCCTGGGGAGTCAGAATGCTTTCAGGGCGGCCCAGGGCATACAGCCGCCCGCGCGCTGATAATAGCCATATTTTGGGAGTACTGCGTCGCAAGAGCTAAATCGTGCAGCACGCATACGGCGCATACGCCCTCGCTGCACAGCTCTTGTATTAGTGTTAAAAATTCATGCTGGAAGCGTATATCCAGGCCGGTTATAGGCTCGTCCAGCAGCAGATAGGGGTTTCCTGCGCCAGCGCGCGCGCTAAAAGCACCCGCTGCAATTCTCCGCCGCTAAGCCCGCGCAAGCTTCGGTTTTAAACTGCGCCGCGCCTACTCGCTCCAGCGCCTTATTTACCGCCTGAACGTCCTGCGCGCTTTCACGGCCTAAAAGGGGCATGCGGCTGTACCGTCCCATCATTACCGCATCGTAGACTGTAAAATCATATTCAGCTCTTGTTAGCTGGGAAACAAACGCAAGCTTAAGCGCTCTTTTGCGCGGGGGATATCTGCGGCGGGTTTTCCGTCTATAAGCGCCTGGCCTTTGCGCGGAGATATTTGGCCCGCCAGCAGCCTGAGCAGAGTGCTTTTGCCTGAGCCGTTGGGTCCGCAGAGGACGTTCAGTCCTCCTAAAAAGCTCAGGCTTATGTTTTCTATTGCTATAGTTTGAGGCGTGTAGCCGTAGCCGGCGTCTATTAATTTGAGCATTTTTTCTCCTTGGCGTGCCGGGTTTTGCCGTGCGCGCTTAGTATTGATATACGAATTGCTATATATTTAATAATATTCGTGCGCGGGCCCGCGTAAGCGGGGCCATACCCTTAAGCGATTGGCGCCGCCGCGGCGCCAATCGCTTACCCTGAGGCCCACGAGGGGCGGCTTTTGCGGCCCGAAGGGCCACCGGGGCCGGGCCGCAGGCCCGGCCCCAGGCAGGCGCAAAGCGCCTGCCAAAAAAAAACCGCCTACCCGCCTTGGGCGTATAGCGCAGCTTCCGGCTTAACCGGTTATATCAGCTTACTTTTCTCTGCGGCGGTACAGCCATAGAAAAAAGGGAGCGCCCAATATGCTGGTAAATACCCTATAGGTAATGAAACAGGCGCTGCCAGCGTGCGGGAAAGCAGGTCGGTCAGGGCCATCAAACGCAGCTCCTGCAATAAAGGACAGGGGTATCAGGCGCCTGTGACCCGGTCCGATGATAAGCCGCAGTATATGAGGGATTATCAGCCCTACGAAGGATATAACCCCGCTTATAGCTACCGCCGCGGAGCAAACCAGGGCGGTTAAAAGCATAACGCCCAGAGTGGCGCGCTTTACGTTGACTCCCATGTGGCCCGCCTGAGCGCTTCCCATGAGCATAAGGTCTAAAGGCCGCGCCAGCAGGAACAGCAGAATGCAGCCTATGATTATAATAGGCGCCGCCCAGGCTAATTTTTCGTAGCTTGAGGCCGCAAAGCTGCCCATGGTCCAGGACAGCACCGAATCCATCTGACTTTTGGCCAGCATCATTATTAGGGTCTGAACGCTTGTCAGCATGGAGGAAATGCATAAGCCCGCAAGCAGCAGGCCGGTCGTGGAGCCCCCTGCGCGCGAGCGGGAGAGCGCGTATACCAGTCCAACGCTCAGCAAGCCGCCGATGAAGGCGCAGAGAGTAACCGCTCCCGTTCCCAGCGCGCTGTTCAAAGAAAAGACTATAGCCGCGGTGGCCCCCAGGCCCGCCCCGGAGGATACGCCCAGCACGCCCGTGTCCGCCATAGGATTCTTAAACAGCCCCTGAAGCGCGCAGCCGCATACGGCCAGAGCGCCTCCTACCAGCGCTGCCGAAAGCACTCGGGGCAGCCGTATCCCCCCCACTATAATGTCGGCCGTCTGCGAGCTTTCAAAAAGCCCTCCTATAAAAGGCAGCCGCTTGAGTATAGCCCCTGCGGCGTCAAAAAAGTCAATATCGGCGCTGCCCCAGAGACAGGCAAGCACCATTATGATAAACAGGACCGCGCCGCTTATGATGAGCGCACCTGTATAGCTAAGCCGGGAACGCATAAAAAATCATTCTTCCCATATTAATTTTGCAATTCTAAGCGCTTCCTCCATCATGCGCACAGTAGGACGGCTCATAATATTGCCGTCGGCAAAGATAACGCTTTTCTCCTTTACCGCCGTAAGCTCGCTGTAGCCCGTAGCGGCGGCAAGGTCATCAATAGAGGCTATATTGCTGTCGCAAATGATTATTTCAGGGTCAGCCGCGGCTAAATCCTCTATGGCGAACATAGGGAAGGAATAATCCATGCCCTGGGTTATAAATTTAAGGCCTGCCATGCTCAGCACATCGTAGATAAAGGAGCCGGGCCCGGCGGACCAATCGCCGTATTCGCCGTATGAAAGTATATAATATGCGCTCTTTTCTCCCTTGGCCTGAGCTTTAATTTGACTCTCCAGTTGGTTTATTCTTGCGCTCAGCTCTTCTATTTTGGCCTGCTCCGCGCCGCCCAGAGCGCCTATAAGCTGAATTGATTCAATAAGCTGCGCGTAAGAGGTGGGCTCGGAGGCCGCTACAGTTATTCCGGCGTTTTTGAGCTGGTCTATAAGCTCGGCCTGCAGAGTATTGCTGGCAAAAACTATATCGGGCTGAAGGGATATTATCTTTTCAATATCAGGGGGCGACGTAATCACCGACAATGGTAAGGTCCTTAACTGATTCGGGATAGTCTGAATATGCGTCCACTCCTATCAGACTTGTCCTCCAACCCCAGCGCGCACAGCATTTCGGTATTGCTGGCCGTCAGAGACTATTTTTTGAGGCGCTCTCTCTAAGGTCAGGCTGTTGCCTAAAAAATCAGTCGCGGCAATGGACGCGGGCTGCGTGCCCGAGGCGGACGCAGTTGGGCCGGCGCTGCCAGAAGGGGACTGCTGAGCCTGGCCGCAGCCGGCCAGAGCACAAACGGCTAACGCAAGCGTTAATAATAGAATCAAGACCTTTCTTTTCATATAAATAAACCTCTTTCCGCCTCGTCACAGCTTGAGCGATAATTAAGAACGCGGAACAAGCTGCCTGCAGGGCGCGAAGCTTAAACAGATTGAGGGAAAAAGGCAAAACAACATAAAAAGGCATATTAGCAAGCATCAAAATTCCATAAAAAGGTAACTTAAACAAACCGCATTGCATATGCGAATTTTTCAGCGCTTCTCCCTCCGAGAAACCGCGTTTTTACCCCGCGGCGGCCGCTTTAAGCGGGCCGCGTCGCAGGCAGGTCTCCTGGCTTGGGCATTTACCGCGCCTTCCCGGCCCCTTGGAGGCTAGTGACTGCGCTTTAATTTAAGCGCTGCGATAAAATTGCGGCGCGCCTTTTAAAAAAGCGCGCCCGCCCTTACAGTAGCGGGGGCTGCGGCGGCCTTTAACCGCCTTCCCTTTTCACCCTCCCATTTACGGAGGACACCATGCTGAGGCTGTTCAATTATTTGCCTTATTAAGGCATATTATTATGTTATCATACAAAAAGGCTTGTCCAGATATTTTTTGCCCCCGGCGTTTCAAGCATGCTTGAAACGCCGAGAATTTTCGGGCGCGTGCGCGGACGCCCCAGGCTTTGCGCGTGCGCGCAAAGCCCGGGGCAGAGGGGCGACTCAGGCAGGCATAAATGCCTGCCTGGGCCGGTGTTCAGGCCCGGCCCGCGGCCCTTCGGGCCGCTGGGTCGCCCCCGCCAGGCGGCTTTCCGGCTTCGCCGGAAAGCCGCCCCCGCCCGCCCGAAAATTATTCGTCCCCGCCTAAGATAAAGCAATGCTTCCCTCTTTTACGCACTCCCCTATGCCCCGTCTCCTCCTAGCGCAAACGCTAAAGGTCGGACAGCCTGCCTGTGAACTGCTAAGCTGCCCTGCCTGCGGCGTCTGAATTAAAAATAAAAAAGGCCGTCGGCGGTTTATGCGGCCCGTTTCAGTACCCAGCCGTCCGGCTTGAACCGAAAGTAAAAAAGCCGGGGGCCATTTAAAGGCCGCCGGCAGTTAGTTATCAAGGGTTGAAAAAATATTAACGGTCCTGAACGGTTATCTGTGCTCCCAGCCCCTGTAATTTCTGGTCTATTCGCTCATAGCCCCGTTCAATATATCTGCCGCCCAGAATGGTGGTGGTTCCTTCGGCCATAAGCCCGGCAGTTATTAGCGCTGCTCCGGCGCGCAAATCGCGCGCTTCCACACACCGCCCGTACAGCTTGTCTACTCCTTCTATTATAGCTATCCTGTCCTCTACCCGCGCTTTGGCTCCCATCCGGCGCATCTCTTCAAGATGCCGGTAACGCTGCTCGAATATGGTCTCGGTTATAACGCTGGTTCCCTGCGCCATGGTAAGCATGGCCGACATAGGCTGCTGAAGGTCGGTAGGATAGCCCGGATAAGTCATGGTCTTGAGATTAATGGCCTTGAGCTGGCCGGGCGCGCTGACCCTATCAATCGTCTCCCTCAGTTATTACTGCGCCCGCGTCGCTTAATTTGGCTGAAACCGATTCCATATGTATGGGTATGCAGTTTTTTATCAGTACGTCCCCGTGCGTGGCCGCCGCCATTATCATATAGGTGCCCGTTTCAATCTGGTCGGGGATAATTGTATAGCTGCAGCCGTGCAGCGCTTCTACGCCGGTAATGCGTATGGTATCCGTGCCCGCGCCCTTTATGCGCGCGCCCATGTTGTTTAAAAATTGGCCGTATCTACAACGTGCGGCTCCTTGGCGGCGCTGTAAATGGTAGTGTTTCCCTTTGGCGCGGCATGCGGCGAACATTATATTTATAGTGGTGCCTACGCTGGCCTCCGCGTGTACCTCGCCCCCGCGCAGCTCATTAGCTTCAATAGAAACCAGGTTGCCCTCGTCCACATCTGCGCCCAGCGCCCTAAAGCCCTAAGATGCAGGTCTATAGGCCGCGCGCCTATGCAGCAGCCGCCCGGCGGCGGAACATTGGCCTTGCCCCATTTGCCCAAAAGAACGCCCATAAGATAGCTGGAGGCGCGCATGCGGGATACCATGTGCTCGGGAGGAGTCTTATTTTCCAGTCCGGAGGAATCAATAGTTATTCTGCCGCTGGGCGAAAGCTCCACTCTGGCGCCCATATGCTCTATCAGCTCGGCCATTACCACTACGTCGGATATATAGGGCAGATTGTCTATAACGCATACGCCGTCGCACAGCATGGCGGCGGCCAGTATTGCGGCCGCAGCGTTCTTGGCGCCGCTTATTTCCACCTCGCCCTTTAGGGGCCGGCCTCCCTGAATAATAAACTGTCTCACATTATCTCTCCAGCTTTGATTTTTATGGTTGCTCCAGATTGCTTAGACTGCTTGGGTTGTTTATCCGGCTGCGGCAATTTTGCCCTACGGCTTAAAAGCGCGAAAGCTAGCGCCCGCAGCCTGAGCAGCCGGCGCAATGGCCCGAGCAGCCTCCCTTGGCGCTCGACTGATAGCATTTGCCCTCATATACTCGTTCGGGCGAGCCCTCGCCGCATTTAGGACATACTACCTTGCTCAGGTTTTGAGTGTTTTAACCAGTTCGTCAAATTTATAGCCGCATTTGCGGCATTTGAAATCAAAACAGGCATGCTTTATGCCTCCTAAAGCATCTTTTTTCTTCTTCATTATATAAGCTATGATTGCGCTCAAACCCGCCGAAACTCCTAATATAATCCAAAATCCGTATCGGTTGCCCGAAAGGGGCAGAGGCACGTTCATTCCCCATATGCTGGCGATAAGCGTGGGGATGCTGATGATTATGGTGATGGCGGTAAGCATCTTCATCACTATATTGAGGTTGTTGGATATAACCGAGGCGAAGGCATCCATTGTGCCGCTGAGTATGTCCCGGTATATATTACACATCTCAATAGCCTGCTTGTTTTCTACTATTACATCCTCAAGCAGGTCTACGTCGTCCTGGTATTTTTAATATAGCCCAGCTTCATCATTTTATCCAGCACCATTTCGTTGCTGGTAAGACTGGTGGAAAAATAAACGAGGGATTTTTTCCAGCGAAAGCAGCTGGATAAGCTCCTTGTTTTCATAGATTTGTGCAGCTCGTTCTGCACCGCCGTGCTGGCCTTATCTATCTGCTTCAGATACATAAGGAATCTGGTTGCGTTCTGATAGAGCAGCTGCAGGATGAAACGGGTTTTTAAAGGTATAAAGGATTTTACCCTTCCTTTAATAAAATCGTTTATTATGGGCGATTCGTTTAAGGTTACTGTAACAATCGCTTCATCGTTAAAGAGAATGCCTAGAGGAATTGTGCTGTAGACAAAGCTGCGTCCCTCCGCTTCTACTCTGGGCACGTCTACTATTATCAGAGTGGCTCCGTCGTCCCATTCTATACGCGCTCTTTCCTCTTCGTCCAGGGCGGCGCGCACCCAATCCAGGTCAAAGCCCAATTCGTTGGCTACAAATTCAATTTCGCCCTCGGTGGGGTCGCATAAATTAAGCCAGCAGCCTTTTTCGGGATGTTCCAGGCTCAGAAGAGCGTCTTCTTCGGTTTTATAAATGCTGAGCATCTGCCGGTACCTCCTTATTTTGATTATGCCCTGAAAACGAGCGCAAGGGAAGCATTCTCCGGAGAGCTTCAGCCGAAAATGGATAGCTTCCCCGACGCGCGTCGCAAGGGAATGTTATTACTGCCCGCAGGGTCGTCCATCCGTTTTTGCACCTCCGTAAAGTAAAAGTTGATAGCGTTGGCTTTTATTCTCAGCTTAAAAGCAGCTATAACGTCTGATAACAGATTAATTTCTTCATTTTCCGCATTATCCCTAATGAGCGCGCTTGTTAAGGCGGCGCTTGGGTTGGCTGCCGTGAAAGTGAAGAGGTTCTCTCTGATTGGGACTGCAGAGCCAGGCTGCATGAAATTTCTGCTGCGCAAAGCGCGCTTAAATAACGCGTACCCGATATGCTCGGAGCGCAAGCAGCGCTTTAGTACGCGAATCAATGCATTCTGACCGTGCAGCCGACTGCAAACTGAGGATGCCATAAGATATAATAACACTTTGTTGTTTTTTCGCAATAGTTTTTGCTTGGATTTATTTTCCGCTGTATTGCCCCTTAATTCGGGCGCGTTTCCGCACCCGAATTAAGGGGCAAGCGCGGTGGGAACCAATGGGGTGACGGGCGATATATAGCAGGACTTAGATGCGGTAGGGGCGGGTGGGCGGGGGAGAAAAGCGGGGATATTGACGAGGCGGGGACGAAGGCGGATGGCGGGGACCAATGCGCCGAAACAGCGGAAAGCTTTAAAGAAACTAAAGAATTGCGGCGCTGGGCATATAGTGCAGCAATACCCCGGCCGCAGGAAATGCAGAAAGCATTAAAGATGCAAAAAGCCCAAAGCTTAGGAGATAAACCGAAGCTTTGGGCTGCAGAGGTAATAGTCAATTTAACGGAAACTAAATTCTGGCAGACGCCGCAAAAGTCCGAAATGTCGGAGGGAGGATGCGGGGATAAAGTCCCCCTCCACCTATAACGCAATTTCAAGCTTTTTTGCCTTACATTGCGCTTTTTGCCCAGCGCCGGCTGCCCAGCGCCAGCGGTCTGCGGCCAGCGGCGTCAGCGTCCCGCAAAGCCTGCGCGGCGGCATCAGCAGCGCCCACGTCTCGCAAAGCCCGCGCCAGCGGCAGCATCAGCGCCTGCCCGCCGCCCGCCGTTCGCATTCGCTGCCAGCGGCTTCTTTTCGTCGCCAGATGTCCGCTGCCAGCAAAAGTCCCTTTCGGGGCCAGCGGTTTGCGGCCAGCGGCTTTTTACGCTGTCAGGCTGCAGTGGCCCGCAGCGTCTTTCCATCGCTCCCTAACGCTTTCCGCCGCTAAACGTCGGCTTCTAAACGTCCTGCCCGCCGCCGGCTTGCATCCGCCTTTGCAAAATTTCAGGACCGCCTTACCGCGAAAAAGTAAAATATTCCCAGAATGAGCCTACCATGGAACCTATCAGCGCAAAGGTAATAATAAATATTATTATAACCAGGGCTATTCCTACTATAACTCCTATCAGCGCGCCCTTGCCCGCCGATTTGGCCTTGCCCGGCTCGGTATCTTTCCATACCAGATAGAGAATAAGCCCTACAAGGGGGAAAAAGAAGCAAAGCACCGCTATTCCAAGGCTGGGCTGGTTTTGTCCACCACGGGCGCAGAGGGCGCCGAGCTGGCCCCGCAGTTAGGGCATACGGCGGCGTTGTCGGGTACGGGCATTCCGCAGTTCCTGCAATACATATTTTCATAGCCTCCTTTTTAAATATACCGAGCTTTTTGCCGTCCGGCTGCTGTTTAAGAAAGGCCGCCCTGCGTCGCAGGCCGTCAATTATTTCAGCGGCAGGCAAAAGCCTTAAAATATTATATTATACCGTTTAAAAATTTCAAGTATCGATTTATAAAAGCCTGAACGCACGGCTTGCCTCCGGCGTTTGAACCGGGGCCTGCGGAAAGGGTTCAGGCGGTTTTAAGAGTTGAAGCAGGGCGGCTTTAATCAAGCAGGGTTTAAACGATGCAATCAGAGCACAATGCGCCGCCGAGCGGGTGAATTGTTCAGTTTTGCCGCGTTGCCGTCCTTGCCCGGTATTGCCGCGTCCTGCCGCCTTGCAGAACCGGAAAATTCCTTTTTCTCTGCGTGGATTTTTGCCTAAGAACCCGCTGCATGACGCTAAGCAAAGCGGAAGCGGCGGGCTCTTAAGCAAAAACGCATTGTATTTTAATTGTATTGTCTAGTCCAGCTTTATCAGACGGTACTGGTATTCCGAGGCAGGCTCTCCGCAATGCTCCACGTTGAAGATAGGCTCGTATTTATCCCTGCCCGCGTCATAGGCGCACTGCCAGTAGTCGTTGCCGTATACCGATTGGTCTACTCTCCTCCAGCCCTCAGGCGTAAGCTGCTCCAGGGCGTAATTCCTGTATGAGTCAAGGCCGGTAAAGACTAAGGGCACATAGCTGAAGCCCCCTCGATAATTATATGCGCCTGCTGGGCTGAATCCGCTTCTATTGTGATAGGATAGCTTCGTGTAAGGGTGCCCTTGATGGCCCGGCATTGGTATCTGCCCGCCAGAGACGCGGTGCGCCAGCCGGAAAGTATTGAATTCCTGGCTGGGCACAACCCTCAGGACCCCTGCTGGGGCCGTAATAGTATTCCTTTTTCACGGGCAGATTTACATATTCTACCGTTCCGCAGATTACGCTGCCCGCCTTTATAATGCTGCCCGCCTCTTTTTCGGGAGCCAGCTCGGCGGCGATGCAGGGGACGCCGTAGTCGTGCGTTACCCGCAGGTTGACCGCCGGCTTTTTAGAAACGGCTCCGTTTATAGTTGCCGAATAATCCAAAAGATTTATAAACCGGTTGGCTACCGGACCTTCCTTACAGAAATTGGTCTTTTGAGGCTCAGCCTTGAAAAAGCCTATGAATAAGCCTCTGCCCGGTACGGATATGCGCTGCATCTCCCCGCCCGTAAGGCTGTATTCGTCCTTATCCGAAAGGGGCGGCTCAAATTCTCCCGAAAAGGTCTGCCCTCCAATGGCGAAGGAGATGGGCCCGCAGTCGTTGCCTATGGCCATGGTTCGGTAGATGTTGTCGTTGTAGCCGTCCGCGCCTAATTGGTAAAAGGCCAGCCGGGTAAAGGGGCGTCCTTTAAAAGGTGTATTTAAAGGAATGCATGGCTCTGGAGCAGTCGTCCGTCCTGGGCAGAAAGGCGGTCAGCTCAAAGCGCTATGCTCTCGTCGCTGGTAACGGCGGTATACAGCACCTCGCATAAATTAGGCCCCTGCTTTTTAAAATATGAGCGCACTCTTTTTAAGGGTACGCGCGCGCCCTCTTTTTTCGTATACCAGGAAATTGCCGCCGCCGTTGCAGCCCGTCCAGTTATAGCGGGGCTTTTCGGGGTCGTTTAATTTATATACAAGCAGAGGGCGGATATCGTCTATAAACGCGCGGCCGTGCGCGGTTTCGGGGTCGTAGCAGAAGCTCTCGCCAAAGGAGCCTATGGCGCTGGATTCCCATTGCTGATAGTTTCCGCCCCAGCCCGCCAGGCAGAGCTGCGCATGGCTGGAAGCGAAGGCCCCGCCCCAGGAGGCGAAGGTGCAGTTGTAGAGGTAATTTTTTCCGGCCCGCAGGCAGCTTAAAGAGGGCGTAGGCGTGCAGCCACGGACCCTCCCAGAAGCGCTTGGGATGGTTTTCGGGCGCGTAGAAATAGCCTGCCTCGGGATTGCTGTTCAATTTATGCCAGTTTTTTAGAAAGCTGTACGGCTATGCCGGTGGGATAGCCCTCCTCGTCCCGTATAAAAGGGCACAGTCCGGTTATAGGATAATTTTCCTTTTCCTTTTTAAAGCAGACGGGCAGCAGCAGCTCAAGAGAGGAGGGGTTATTAGGGAGAGCTTAACCTGCTCGTAGCGTTTGCGAGCCTCCTCATTATTAAACTGCTCCTGGCCCGGAGGGGTCAGCCCTGAAACGTCCACGCAGAAATATCCGCGCGAATCATATGAAACCTCCAGCTCCCGGCCGGTATGCTGGTCAATTGCGCTTAGCTGGGCCGAGCGATGGGCCGTGAGCGCCCGGGCGTCCTCCAGGGAGGGGCGTAGAGTATGCTAAAGCCGTTAAAGGTGCCCGCTTTGAGCTCCACCTGCGTCTCAAAGATAATTTCATTCTGCGCAGTACGGGCATGGGCGGAGGAGACAAAGGCGTATTCCTGAGCGTTGGCCTTTACCAGGGTAATATCTCCCAGCTGGCCTGCCGGCGTCAGACCGTCCAGCTTCAGGCTGAAGCGCACGTCGGCGCTCCGGCCTGTTTGGAGCATTGTCTGCTGGTCGGGCACATACAGCCATAGGCTTATGGCCAAATGACGCGGAAAGGCGGCGCATTCCAGCCTGCCCTTTAAGGGAGAGGAATTAAACCGGTAATACATGACGTCCATGCGCTGCACGCTCACGCCCGATTCAAGTATGCGGAAACCGCCTGCGCGTCCTGGTCTATAAAATCCAGCCCCTCTGCGGGCGTGTATTCGCCGTTTATGCGCACGGCGAATTGGCTGGAGCAGCCGGGCAGGGATAAAACCGCGGAATTATCCGCGCGCATGACCTCCTCGGCCCTGGCGGGCGCGGTTATCCTGCCCAGCCGGTTTATTTCTCCTGAAACGGTCTGCACGGACAGGCCGTAGCGGCCAGTTTGGAAGAGCATCTCCTTATCTCCCTTATTAAAGCCGTCCTTCCACCACATATATGTATAATCGTTGTAAGCTCTGTTCATAAAAAGCCTCCGCAATAAAAATTCGGTACTGTTTATACGCCTAACAATGATATAATAAAACCCTGAAAAAGGGAACGCACTATAATAACTAAAGATAGAATATAATTAACCTTTTATATTAAAATGCGCCGCCGGCCTTATTGGGGAGAGGGCGCAAATATAGGAGGGGTATCCGCGTGCCATGAGGCGAATAAGCGCGCTGGGCAAGGCCCTACAGGCAAAATTTGCTGCGGCATTGCAGTCGGGACGGAGAATGCCCGTTGTATTATTTAAAAGACTGGAAAAATATCAGTTTATAATGTATAATAACAGAGAAGCCGTAAAGGCTGCAAAAATACTTTAGAATTAACGGAGCTGAAGCTATGCTGATTTCTATTATAGTTCCCTGCTATAACGAGCAGGGAGGCGCTGCCATATTTTTATAAAGCCATATGCGACGAGGCGGAAAAGCTCAGGCCCAGAGAGCTTGAAATTATATTTGTGGACGACGGTTCAAGCGACGGTACTGCCGATTGATAAAGGAGCTGGCCCGGAAAGACGGCAGGGTAAGATATCTTATATTCTCGCGCAATTTCGGCAAGGAGGCGGCTATGTACGCCGGCTTGGAGCATGCGCGGGGAGTATATAGGCATAATGGACGCGGTTGCAGGACCCGCCCGAATTGCTGGAGGAAATGGCGCGCATACTGGACGAGGGGGAATACGACTGCGCCGCTACAAGACGGGTCACGCGCAAGGGCGAGCCGCCTGTGCGCTCATTTTTCGCGCGCTGCTTTTACCGGCTGATGAGAAAAATTTCCAAGGTGGAGATAGTAGACGGCGCGCGGGATTTCAGGCTGATGAACCGCAAAATGACCGACGCTATTTTAGAATTGCGCGAATACAACAGATTTTCTAAAGGTATTTTCGGCTGGGTGGGCTTTAAAACCAAATGGCTGGAATATGAGAATACCAAACGGGTGGCGGGAGAGACCAAATGGTCCTTCTGGAAGCTGTTTAAATATTCCTTTGACGGAATAGCGGCTTTTTCCACCGTGCCGCTGGCCATAGCTTCGTTTTTGGGCATAGTGCTGTGCATAGCGTCCTTTCTGGGCATAATTTTTGTAGCCGTGCGCCAGCTAAT
>VOFB01002515.1_pt1 | contig 13831 bp, 11 predicted proteins | sample 5384141 | NCBI WGS metagenome assembly VOFB01 (sample SAMN12384721, study PRJNA508395) | human gut metagenome | isolation source: healthy gut A | host: Homo sapiens | reverse complement strand
CCAACACCAAGGAAGGCATCAAGACCAGCCCAGACCTATCTGGACAACGGTATCGACCACATGCTCGCGCTCCGCGGCGACATCCCCTTTGGCTGGACCGGCACGAACGGCGACCTGCACTATGCCACCGAGCTGGTGAAGTTCGTCCGCAAGGAATTCGGCGACAAGTTCACCATCGCCGTCGCAGGCTCCCCCGAGGGCCACATTGCCTGCCGTTCTCTGGAAGCCGACATCTCCTTCCTGAAGCAGAAGCAGGATGAGGGCGCAGACTACATCATGACCCAGCTCTGCTGGGATATGGACCAGTTCCGTTACTGGATGGACGCCATCCGCGCCGCCGGCATCTGGATGCCGGTCGATGTGGGTATCATGCCTGTCCTCGACGCCGCCGCCACCATCAACATGGCGCTCTCCCGCAACGGCTGCGTGATGTCCCGCGACCTGTGCGAGATCATCTCCAAGAACTGGATCTTCCCGAATCCGTTCGCTCCGAACGATCCGAGGAGTCCATCGCTGCCAAGAAGGCGTCCTTCAAGCGAAGCCGGATCGAGTATACCATCAAGCTCATCGATGAGTATCGCGTCTGCGGCCAAAATCAACGGCATCCATCTGTATGCCCTGAACAAGTACGACGATGTCGCCCGCATCGTCAAGGAGTCCGGCATCGTCGACCCCATCATCTGATTTTTTGGCAACACGAACTGATTATCCTGCTGCCGGGCGGCTCCGCCGTCCGGCAGTTCCCCCACACAAAGGAGGTTTCCCATGGCCTATACCATTGCTGTCGCCGGAAAGGGCGGCGTCGGAAAAACGACGGTCTGCGGCATGATGATCGACGCCCTCATCAAGGGCGGCAAGGGTCCGCTGCTCGTCGTCGACGCGGATGCCAATTCCAATCTGAACGAGGTCCTCGGCGTCGAAGCCGGTGTCTCCCTCGGCCAGATCCGCGAGGAGATCGCGCAGGCGGAGCTCCGCGGGCGATACGATCCCCAAGAGCATGACAAAGGCGGATTATGCCGAATACCGCTTCGAATCCGCACTGGCGGGAGGAGGACGATTTCGACATGCTCGTCATGGGCCGCACACAGGGCAAGGGCTGCTACTGCTACGTCAACGGCGTGCTAAGACCCTGCTCGACTATATCGGCGCTTACCGCTATGTCGTCATCGACAACGAGGCCGGTATGGAGCACATCGCCCGCGGGACGCTCCCGCATGTCGATGCGCTGCTGCTCGTCTCCGACTGCTCGCGCCGCGGCGTGCAGGCCGTTGCCCGCATTGCCGAGATGGTCCGCGAGCTGGACCTGAAGCCCGGCCTCATGAAGCTCATCATCAACTCGTGCGCCCGGCGGCGTTCTCTCCGACGGCGTGCGCGAGGAGATCGAGGCTCATCATCTGGAGCTCGCCGGCGTCCTCCCACAGGACGATGCCGTCTACGAAGCGGACTGCGACGGCAAGCCCAGCTCGAAGATCCCCGATGCCAGTCCGGTCAAGCGGGCGCTGCACGGGATCATGCAGGACCTGAGCCTGTGAGGCAGCCCCTGCGCAATCGCATGCTCCCGCTGAATTGTGCGGCGCTGCCGTAAAATCCATTTTTCTTTCTTATCGGAGAACCAACGGAGGCCCGGCCGTCCGGTCCGGCTTCCCGATCAACCATTTCAGGAGGAAAACACAATGTCTTTTGAACCCAAAACGCAGGCGTTCAATTCGTCGATCAGCTCTGTTACCATCGGCACTGGTGACAAGGCAGTCACGCTCGGCGGCATTAACGTTCTGCCCTTCTACGCATTCGACGCGCCCATCACCAATGCGCCGAAGATCGGCGTAGATCACCGACCACGGCATGGCGGCTTATCCGCAGGCCGGTCTGCAGGAATTCTATGCCGGACTGCCAGACCGTGGCCGACATGGCAAAGCGCGTGGAGACGATGCACGGCGCATCGTTCATCTGCCTCCACTTCGAAGGCGCTGACCCCAACGGCGATAACCGCTGTCGAGGAGTGCGTCGAGATCGCCAAGTCCGTTGCCGATGCAACGGATCTGCCCCTCGTCATCATGGGCTGCAAGAACATCGAGAAGGATGCGGAGCTCTTCACGAAGGTCTCCGAGGCCCTGCAGGGCAAGAACATCCTCGTCTTCTGCCCGTGAGGAGAACTACAAGTCCGTCGGCGCTTCCGCCGTCATGGCCTATGGCCAGAAGGTCGGCGCAGAGTCCGCCGTCGACATCAACCTTGCCAAGCAGCTCAACGTCCTGATGACGCAGCTCGGCGTCGCCCCGACGTCCATCGTCATGAACGCCGGTTCCGCCGCAGCGGGCTACGGCTATGAGTACGTTGCCTCTACCCTCGACCGCATCCGTGCGGCTGCCCTCGCCCAGAGCGACACGCAGCTCCAGATGCCCATCTTCACGCCCGTCTCCCCCGAGACCTGGTCCGTCAAGGAATCCATGGTCAGCGAGGCCGATATGCCCGAATGGGGCAGCGCCGAGGAGCGCGGCATTGAGATGGAGATCACCACGGCTGCCGCCTGCCTCGCCGGCGGCTCCGATGCCGTCATCATGCGTCATCCCGCGGCCATCAAGGCCATCAGCGAGATGATCGAAGCGCTGGTCTGAGCGGAAGGAGGAACATACAATGGCACTGAAAGGCTTGGATATCTTTAAGCTCTCTCCCAAGAAAAACTGTAAGGAATGCGGCAGCCCCACCTGCATGGCCTTCTGCATGAAGGTCGCACAGGGCGCCGTCGCTCTGGATAAATGCCCGTACTTCTCCGAAGAAGCCAAGGCAAAGCTCTCCGAGGCCACTGCGCCTCCCATGAAGACCATCACGGTCGGCAATGACATCAAGCTCGGCGGCGAGACCGTCCTGTTCCGCCACGAGAAGACCCTTGTCAACCGCAACCGCTTCGCCGTTCCCGTCTGCACCTGCATGGACGAGGCCGCTGCCGATCAAAGCTGGCCGACATCCAGAAGGTCGACTATGAAGCGCATCGGCGAGCGCGAGTACATCGAGTTCGTCATGGTCCGCTGCGAGAAGGATTCCGCCGACAAGTGGGAAGATCTCGTCAAGAAGGCCGCCGCGACGGGCCGTACCCTGATCCTCAACTGCACCTGCCCCGAGTGCGCCAAAAAGGCCCTTGCCATCTGCAAGGACGGCAAGCCTATCCTCAACGGCGCCACGCCGGAAAACTTCGAGGAGATGAGCGCCATCGCCACTGAGGCGGGCGTGACCCTCGGCGTCCATGCCGACAGTCTGTCCGAGCTGCATGACCTCATCGCCAAGCTCGAGGCCGCGGGCAACAAGAACCTCATCATCGACGTCACCGGCAAGACCGTCAAGGAGACGTTCGCCAACACCGTGCTCGTCCGCCGCACCGCGCTGAAGGACGGCGACCGTACCTTCGGCTATCCCTCCATCGTCGATCTGGCCAAGCTGGCCGCGGGCGACGAGCACCTCGAGACCGCCCTGGCCGCCGTCTTCACCCTGAAGTACGGCTCCATCATCGTCATGGAGCGCCTCGGCTATGCAGAGGCGCTGCCGCTGTACGGCCTGCGTCAGAACGTCTTCACCGACCCGCAGAAGCCGATGAAGGTCGCGCCCGGCATCTACCCGATGAACGGCGCAACGCCCGACGATCCCTGCATGCTGACCGTCGACTTCGCCCTGACCTACTTCCTCGTCTCCGGCGAGATCGAGCGCTCCAATGTGCCGGTCAACCTGCTCATCACCGACGCCTCCGGTATGTCCGTCCTGACGGCGTGGGCCGCCGGCACAAGTTCTCCTCCAGCTCCATCAAGAAGTTCTTCGATGAGTTCGAGCTGGACAAGAAGATCAACAACCGCACGCTCGTCATCCCCGGCAAGGTCGCCGTTATGAAGGGCGAGATCCAGGACAAGCTGCCCGACTGGAACGTCGTCGTCGGCACCCGCGAGGCCGTTGAGATCGTCAAGTTCCTCAAGGACGGCGAGCACATCAAAGGCTGCTGAGGCCGTCGCCGCCACGAAGAAGCCGAAGGAAAGAGAAGAAGGAAGTCGTCGACGCGACGCTCCCATCGACTATTCCAAGCTCGTCATTCCGGAGATCCCGCACAAGGATCTCGGCGTGACCTACAAGCAGCGCAATGTCGAGTCCAAGAAGTTCGTCACCATCGGCGAGCGCATCCACTGCATCAGCCCGGTCATCCGCGAGGCCATGGCCACGTTCAACCCGGATCCCATCCTCGAGCGTGCCGCGCAGCAGATCAAGGCCGGCGCCACCTATCTGGACGTCAACATCGGCCCTGCCGAGTCCAACGGCCCCGAGCTCATGACCTGGGCGGTCAAGCCCTGCAGGAGAACTTCAACAATGTCCCGCTGGCCCTCGATACCGCCAACAAGAAGGCCATCGAAGCCGGTATCCGCGTCTATAACCGCACGAACGGCAAGCCCATCGTCAACTCCGCCGATGCAGGCTCCCGTATCTCCAACATCGACCTGGCAGCCGCCAACGACGCCATCGTCATCGCCCTGTGCTCCGCCGACGGCATCGCCAAGGACAACGACGAGCGTATGCACCACTGCCACACCATGCTCGACCGCGGCATGGCGCTCGGCATGGAGGCCGAGGATCTGTGGTTCGACCCGCTGTTCCTTGTCGTCAAGGGCATGCAGGATAAGCAGATGGACGTCCTGAACGCCATCAAGCTCTTCGCCGATGAAGGCCTGAAGTCCACCGGCGGCCTCTCCAACAATTCCAACGGCGCGCCGAAGGCGGTGCGGCCGGTGATGGATTCGGCGCTGGTCGCCATGGCGATGATGCAGGGCCTGACCTCTGCCATCGTCAACCCGAACGACCTGCGCCTGATGGAGACGATCAAATCCTGCGATATCTTCAAGAACAACGAGCTGTATTCCGACAGCTATCTGGAGATCTGATCCGCAAACCCTGTCACCCAGCCCCGATTTTTTTTCGGGGCTGGGTGCACCGCATTCTCGGAGCATGGAGAAAATGCAGGAAAATGCAGAAAAAAGCCCGCATTTTCCCCATGCCCCGATGGCTTTCAGCCGGGGAATGCAGATGCCCTGCCTTCCACCCTGCGCCCCTCCCCGGACGCGGCAGGTTTCCTGACTTGTCATTGCGAGCCTTGCGGAGCAAGGCGCGGCAATCTCGCAGTACTGGCCGGAACACGGGAAAGCCTCCGGCGGACACGGAGTATTCATAAGGTAATTGACAGCCACAGCAGTATGAACTACTGCAGCAGTGCGTTGCGAGCGATACTTGGCTCTCCCTTTGGGAGAGCTGGCGGCAGCCGCCTGAGAAAACTTGGCTCTCCCTTTGCTTGCTGTTACCGTTCGAACGCGCCTGCAAGGCCCTCTCAGTCACCTTTGGTGACAGCTCTCCCAGAGGGAGAGCCAAGGGCCTGCAGCTGAACCATAATGATGCGGGAGGGAAGCGCTCTCAAGCTTGCTCTTGCGTCCCTCCCCAAAAGCCTGCGCAGGTTCAGCCGGATATCCGGCCCTTTTCGATGCCCTTCTCTTGCGTTGCAATTTGCCCCGCGATGCGGAAACGCCCGCGGGTCAGAGAAATAAAACATACAGTGCGTGGGAGGAATAATTATGGCAAGATCGAAACTAAGGCTACTGTGCACAAGCATGTTGGTTGCTATACTGCTATTTCTATATGCTGCCCTTCTCTGCTCCTGCAAAACCGCAGACCCCGAGATCAGCGGAACCATGTGGGTGGAGCTGTCGCTGGACGGACAGTATGCGCTGACCAACGCGGCGGGCCAGACGCTCCGCTATTTCGATCTGCTGCAATATGACGGCACGATGCCGGTGGAAAAGACCCACCTGAACGGCGGAGAGGCTGCATACTCTGCGTCGCTTTGCGTGCCGCGGACGGAGACGCTTACCGTTGAAGTCACAGACAGCAGCCTGTTTTCGGCCTCATGGGAGGACGAGAGCCAATTCCCGCAAAATCGAAGGCAGCGTCCGGAAGATCGTCCTGAGCGACAAGACGACTTCCGTCGAGACTGCCGGGGAGGCATACACCCTGACGGTCCGCATGCCGGGCGACAACGGAAACCGCCTGCTCGTATCAACTGCCGGAGATCTTACGCTGACGCAGAAGGAAGAGGCTCTTCTCCGCGGCGATGCCGAGTATACCTGTACTCTGAAAAACGGGAACGGCGATATTGTTGCCGAGCAGACCTATCCTGCCGGTGCAGAGGCGAGCATTTCGCTGGAGCGCGGCACCTTGTCAGATAACGGGTGAGTGATATAATGTGGAGGAAACCGAATGAAAAGAAAACACATAATCCGGGCTTGCCTCCTGCTTTTCTGCCTTCTCTTGTGCACGGCCTGCCGAAGCGAATCCAAACCAAAAGAGACGCGGTTCAGCTTTGTGAGCGAGGACAGCCTCACCATAGTCAATGCGGAGGGGCAGGAGCTTCATTTTGCAGACAAAGTATGGAGCGGTACGATGCCGGTGCTGGACGGCCATTTCACAGTGGACTTCGTGCCGGGGTCGACTTCCGTGCAGGTCCGCTTCAGCGAGTCGTTTTCCGTCCGGTTTGAACCGGAGCGGGCGAAAGACCGCTCGATCTGCCTCTCCTTCGACAGCGACGATTTCCGCGCCGTGGAGGGCCCCGGCCTTCAGAACGTGGAATACACCCGCTCCACCGTCGAGGCGACCGGCGAAAATATGCAGTATGAAGTGGGTATTTCGACCGGCACGAGAACCTATCTGGAGGTAACGGGCAGCGGCGAGAGCCGCGTCCGCTATGAGCGGGACGGCAAAAAGGGATATTTCACCGCGCAGGATGCCCCGTTTACCGTCGTGCTCCGGGACCGGGACCAGCAGGAGCCGCTGGATACCATGGATTTTTCCGCAGGGGAGACCTGCACGATCCGCATTCGCGACGGCGTCCCGTCATTTGCGCGCTAGATCGCGGCTTGTCATTGCGAGGCCCCAAAGGGGCCGCGGCGCTGAGCGCGGGCGCGGGAAGTGCCCTTGGGGTGCAATCTCGCAGTACCCAGTAGGATCGCGGGGAAGCTATCGGCGAAATCGTGACTGCCTTCCCGAGATTGCCACGTCGCTTCGCTCCTCGCAATGACACATCAGGCGGTGCTGCGCTGGAAACGGTGCGCTGCACCGGATTGGCCTTACGTTTGCCGCTTCGCGGACGGGCGGGGCATGCCCCGCCCCTACATAAAACGCATTATTTAACAAATTGTAACATCTGATTTGCACCCGCAAATTTGATATTTTTCATCAGGAGGAAACCGAAATGAGTGTATTAACCGATCTCATCTATGGCGGCTCGCATGCCGTAGCCGGTCTGACTGAGGGCGCCGTCAACGACGCAATCGCCAAGCACGGCGCAGACAAGGCCATTGCCTTCCCCGACACGGCCTACTTCTTCCCCACCATCTACGCCGCAACGGGCGTGAAGGTGGCCAAGCTCGGCGACTTGCCCGCCTGCGTGGGCGTGCTCAAGAGTCTCATCACCGACCAGGAGGACCTCGGCCAGGCGCTGAACGCCGGCCTCGCCACTGCCGTCGGCGCGGAGATCATCGAGGGCCTGAAGTATCTGGACGGCGCGGACCCCTATGCCGCCGAGACCGGCATCGGCTTTGTGCCCGATCCCGTCATCCGCTCGCTGGGCGTCCCGCTCGTCACGGGCGATATCCCCGGCGTGGCCGTCGTGCTCGGCAAGGCCGACAATGCCGCTGACGTCGTGTCCGTCGTCAAGGACTACCAGTCAAAGGGCATCCTGACCTTCCTCATCGGCGGCGTCATCGACCAGTGCGCCGAGGGCGGCGTGAAGATGGGCCTCGAGCTGCGCGTCGTGCCGCTCGGCCATGACGTCACCGCCGTCATCCACGTCGTCACCGTCGCCATCCGCGCGGCCCTGATCTTCGGCAACGTCCAGCCCGGCGACCTGCCCGGCCTGCTGAAGTACACGAAGGAGCGCGTCCCCGCGTTCGTCAATACGTTCGGCGCGATCGACAATGTCGTCGTCTCCGCGGGCGCAGGCGCCATCGCCCTGGGCTTCCCGGTCGTCGTCGACATCGACCTCGGCGAGAATCAGGTCCCCGGCGCGCTGGAATCCGTGCTGGACCACAGCCTGACCGTCAAGCACTCCCTCGAGCTGCGCAACATCAAGATCAAGACGAAGGAGCTGCCCATCCCCGTCGCCTTTGCGGCCGCCTTTGAGGGCGAGATCATCCGCAAGGCCGACATGCACACCGAATACTGGTCCGGCAAGAACGCCACGGCCGAGCTCGTGCTCATGCGCGATCCGTCCGAGATCGAGGACCACAAGATCACCATCCTCGGCGACGATATGGACGGCGGCGAGAAGAACTACGCTCTGTGCACGTTCATCGAGGTCGCGGGCGCGAAGATGCAGGCCGATTTCGAGTCCGTCATCGAGCGTAAGATCCACGCCTGGTTCAACTACATGGAGGGCGTCATGCACACCGGCCAGCGCAATCAGGTCCGCGTGCGCGTCTCGAACGACGCCTTCGCCAAGGGTCTGCGCCTGAAGCACTTCGGCGAGGTCCTGTACCATATGATCATGGACGAATTCGACGCCGTCGTCGATAAGTGCCAGGTCACGCTCATCACGGACGAGGCCGCTGCCGAGAAGTTCCGCGACGAGGTCGCCATGCCGCGCTACAACGAGCGCGACGACCGCCTGCTGTCCATGACGGATGAGTCCGTCGACCGCTTCTACACCTGCATCCTCTGCCAGAGCTTCGCCCCGGCGCACTGCTGCGTCGTCACCCCGGAGCGCCTCGGCCTGTGCGGCGCGGTCTCGTGGCTGGACGCCAAGGCGACCAACGAGCTGAACCCGCAGGGCCCGTGCCAGCCGATCTTCAAGGAGGGCTGCCTCGACGAGCGCACCGGCCGCTATGAGTCCGTCAACAAGATGATCCAGGAAGCCACGCACGGCGCGGTCGAGAACGTCACGCTCTACTCCATCCTCGAGGACCCGATGACCTCCTGCGGCTGCTTCGAATGCATCTGCGGCATCGAGCCGGTCTCGAACGGCTTCATCGTCGTCAACCGTGAGTATAAGGGCATGACCCCCGTCGGCATGACGTTCGGCGAGCTGGCCTCCTGCACCGGCGGCGGCGTGCAGACGCCGGGCTACATGGGCCACGGCCGTCACTTCATCTCCTCGAAGAAGTTCATCGCCGCCGAGGGCGGCATCGAGCGTATCGTCTGGATGCCGAAGGAGCTGAAGGACGACGTCGCCGAGCGCCTGAACCGCACCGCCAAGGAGATGTACGGCATCGACAACTTCACCGATATGATCGCCGACGAGACGATCTGCGAGGACTGCGAAGCCCTCATGGACTTCCTGACCGAGAAGAACCACCCGGTCCTCGGCCTCGAGCCCTTGATGTAAGACCCGCAGCGCGGCGGGCGGCCCATCCGCCCGCCGCGTTTTTCGAAACATGCGCACTTTGCAGGGGAGGGGACAGCCGGGCCCGGCGCTGCACCTGCGCAAGAAACAGGCTGTCGTTAAAATGGTATGCACCGATTGCGTCTGCAGCGGCGCTCGTTGTGCAAGGCCGCCGCGCGAGAGAAAAATGTAGCGGCGCTCAGCGAGCGCCATGCAGGCTGACGTTGTTTGCGGTACAAATTCAGCGGCGCAAGGCTTCCAAGTTTGTCATTGCGAGGCCCCGAAGGGGCCGTGGCAATCTCGCAGAACCCGGTTGAATCGTGGGAAAGCTCCGGCGAAATCGTAACTGCCTTCCCGAGATTGCCACGTCGCTGCGCTCCTCGCAATGACACGTCAGGGTGGTGCCATGGTGCACCAGCGCCCTTACACAGTTCAATTACCCTGTACAAGGCGGTCACTACCCGCAAGGGGCACGCCGCATCCGTAAGGCGGCAAAGCCGCCAACGGCTGCGCAGTGACCGCCGCTACAGGCCCCACCGGGGGCGTTTGCCATTTTGACGGCGGTTTGTACGGACTGCAAGTGCGTCGCCGGGAGCGGCATGCCGCTCCCCTACACGGCGTTTGCGTCCGCGTATCCCACAAAACCAACCCACCAAAGGAGTTCCATTTATCATGCTGATCGATTTTCGAAGATCGAAGAAGTTCGCGTTCCCAATTTTAAGGGCGGCGAGAAGGAGCTGCTGAAGAAGGCCTATGCCGACGGCCGGAACTGCATTATGCTCGACCGCCTTATGCCCGGTGCTTCCATCGGCAGGCACACCCATGAGACGAACAGCGAGATCATGTACATCGTCTCCGGCACGGCCACGTTCACCGTCGGCGACACCGTCGAGACCGTGCAGGCCGGGCAGTGCCACTATTGCCCGAAGGGGCGGCACATATGCTCCAGAACCGCGGCGGCGAGCCGCTCGTGTTCTTCGCTGTCGTTACGGAACAGTAAGGGCAGCACCACATAACGGAATGATGCGGTGCTGCTTAACCGCGCGGCGTGCCTCCGCTGCGCAAGACCCCGCGCGGGGGACCGGCCTGCCGGTCCCCTTGCCGGGGATACCCAAAAGGAAAGAGATCGGAGGATATTAGGATGAGAGATCCGCTGCCCCGCGTGCAGCGCGGCCTTGCCGCCGCCCTGCGCGACCGCCGCACCCAGCTCAGCGCCGCTGCCTTTGTGCTGACGGCGCTTGCCTGCTATCTCTATGTGCTGGTCGGCAACATCAATAACTACGACAACATCGTCTGCACACCGGAGGGCTACGGAACGGGCCTGCGTTCCGGCCGCTGGATGCTGACGCTTCTGGGTGATACCGTCGGGCACGCCATGGGCAACTTCAACCTGCCCCTGTTCAACGGCCTGCTCGGTCTCGTCTTTCTTGGCCTTGCCTGCCAGTTCCTCTGGCGCGCGCTGCATTTGCAGAAGCCGTGGCAGTGCGCCGTGCTCACGGCCATCACGGCGGCATGGCCCGCCGCGGCCTCGGCCATGCTGTTTTCCTTCACCGTACACTATTACCTCTTCGCCGTCCTGCTGGCGGCCGTGGCCGTCTGGATGGCGGACCGGAGCGGCTGGGGCTGGCTTGTCGGCGCGGCGCTGACGCTCGCCTGCTCCATCGGTGTCTATCAGGCCTATTTCCCCCTTGCCGCCGCCCTGCTTGTGCTGCGCCTGCTGCAGCAGTGCCTCGACAGCGAGACCCCGTGGAAGACCGTCGCCCTGCGCGCGCTGCGCTTTGTCGGGGTGCTCGCGGCGGCAATGGTCGTGTATTTCCTGCTGCTGCATCTGTGCCTGCGCCTCTATCACGAGACGCTCACGGCCTATCGCGGCATCAACAACATGGGCAAGCTGAACTTTGCCGAGCTGCCGCAGATGCTCGTGCGCTGCGTGCGCTGCTTCTACCTGCTGCCGAAGACCGGCTATGCCTTCCTGACGAATTCGCGGCTCATCCGCTGGGCCATGTGGGCCTCCCTGCTGCTGTCCGCCGTCAGCCTTGCGCTGGCATGGCGGGACCGCGACTGGAAGAAGATCGTCACGGTCGTGCTCCTGCTGGCTGCCCTGCCCATTGCGGCAAACGGCATTTTCATCATGGCCCCGGAAACGGCGACGCATACGCTCATGACCTACGGCGTCGTCACGCTGTTCTACCTGCCGCTCATCGTGGGCGACGGCCTGCGCTGGAGGCGCGACGCCGTGCGCCGGTGGGTCAGCCTGCTGACCTGCCTGTGTCTTGCCGGTGCGTCGGCAGGGTATGCATGGTTCTGCAACGGCTGCTACCGCACGAATTACTATTCCAATGAGATCATGGCGAGCTATTACACCTCCATGCTCACGCGCGCGCGCTCGATGGAGGGCTACACGCCCGATCTCGAGATCGTCTTTGTCGGTCAGTATGTGGAGGACCCGACACTGTGCGACCTGTGGAGCGGCACGCCGTTCATCATGGGCGGCCGCAGCACAGCCTCCGTCCAGATCAACGAATACGGCCGCCTGCGCATGATCGTGATGTCCACCGGCATGGGAACGCGCTACGCCACAGACGACGAGCTGGCGCGGTACGCAGACAGCATTGCCGCTGCCCCGAACTACCCCGCCGACGGCTGCATGTGGATCGAGGACGGCAAGCTGTTCATCCGTCTCTGCGACCCGAGCGCGGTATATTATTATTGAGTCCCGGCGTCGTTTCCCGGTTGACAGCCGCCCTGTCCGATGCTATAATCAGAATCGATATAACAGTACCGATATTGACGCCCCGGCTGCACCTTGTAGGGGAGGGACGCCAGGCCCGGCGCTGCACGGACGGTTGGCACAGTGTATCGTTAAAATGGTGACAGCCCCCGACTTGTCATTGCGAGGAGGCCGTAGGCCGACGTGGCAATCTCGGGAAGGCAGTGCAGCTCGTACAAGCTGTCGTTAAAATGGTGTGCACCGATTGCGTCTGTAGCGGCGCTCAGCGAGCGCCTTGTACAGGGCAATTCAACCGCGTGAGGGCACTGGTGCACCGCTGTACCACCCTGACGTGTCATCGCGAGGAGCGAAGCGACGTGGCAATCTCGCAGTACCCGGCAGAATCGTGGGAAAGCCATCGGCGAAATCGCAACTGCCTTCCCGAGATTGCACCCCAAGGGCACTTCCTCGCGCTTCGCGCTCAGGGCGCCACGGCCCCGTTGGGGCCTCGCAATGACAAATCCGGAAATCTGTGCATTCGACGATGCCGCCCTATAACTTGCCAGCCTGCAAGGCGCTCACAACCCGCAAGGGGCACGCCGAATCCGTAAGGCGGCAAAGCCGCCAACGGCTGCGCAGGGAGCGCCGCTACAGTCAAATCTGGCGGCGTATACGGTCGGCGATGCCTTTCCCATTCCGGCAGTGCCTTCCCGAGATTGCCACGGCCCCTTCTGGGCCTCGCAATGACAACACGGCTGGCGGCCTCGCTCAACTTTTCCATTTGCCTCTTCCTGCATAATCTGAACCCTCCCGCCCCGGCGGAATATAGAATTTAGGAGAATCACCGATCATGTTTGAACTGACCTTCCAATTTGAAAACGATGAAAAGCCCGTTGTGATCTCGGTCTCCCCGGAGGAGAGCGTGCTCGACGCCGCGCGCAAGGCCAACGTCGCCATCGATGCGCCGTGCTCCGGCAACGGCTCGTGCGGCAAGTGCCGCGTGAAGCTCGTCTCCGGCGAGCTGACCGGCCCGCAGACGGCCCATATCTCCGACGAGGAGTATGCAGACGGCTGGCGCCTTTCGTGCTGCATGCACGCGGCGTCCGACGCCGTGGTGCTCGTGCCGGACATCGCCTCGGCCTACCGCAGCCGCATGAAGACGGCCGACCTGTCCAGCGGCGAGGAGATCCGTATCTTCGAGGAGCTGCTCGCGGGCGTCCAGGGTGCAGGCATCAGCCTCGGCAACGGCTTCCGCGCCGTCGACCTTCAGCTCGAGGAACCGACGCTCGACGACACCATGCCCGATAACGAGCGCCTGACCCGCGCGCTCGAGGCGCAGGACGGCATCGACGCCGTCCGTCTGCCGTGGTACGCCATGCGCCGCCTGCCGAAGGCCCTGCGCGACAACGCCTTTGCCGTGCGCGTCCTCGGCGAGCTGCAGAACGGTATTTTCACCGTTTTCGACGTGACCGGCCAGAACAACACCCTCCCGCTGTGCGGCGTCGGCATCGACATCGGTACCACGACGGTCTCCGCCGTGCTGTTCGACATGAAGGACGGCCGCCTGCTGTCCAAGGCGTCCGGCGGCAACGGCCAGATCCGCTACGGCGCGGACGTCATCAACCGTATCATCGAGCAGGGCAAGCCCGGCGGCCGCAAGAAGCTGCAGGACGCCATCCTCAAGCGAGACGCTCGTCCCGCTGATGCAGACCCTGTGCAAGGATGCCAA
>VOFB01001972.1_pt1 | contig 13831 bp, 19 predicted proteins | sample 5384141 | NCBI WGS metagenome assembly VOFB01 (sample SAMN12384721, study PRJNA508395) | human gut metagenome | isolation source: healthy gut A | host: Homo sapiens | reverse complement strand
TAATAAGCATTGAGTGGTGCTTATGAATCTACATATAACAAAATCCAAAATGCAGAATCCTTTATATTGCAAAATCTTATACCAAAGCCAATGGCAAAACATCCTCTGTCATTGTCCGTAAACTCGGCACTTTGAACCAGCTCATTGTCGAACATGGACCAACCCGGGGACGACGTTCTTGCATGGGCAAAAAAATGAAGTTAAGCTTGAAACCGAAAAATATAAAAAAAGATCAGCAGACAAAAAGCTGTCCAGATAACCTTCCATTCTGATCATAAGTTAGATTATGGCCTTGGGTTCTCTACCGTGGCGGTTATCTTTTCCCACAGACTTTTTATTACCGCCTCAAGCGATAATATCTGCCGGAAACTCCGCGATAAATATAAATTTAAGTATGATATCAACGCGATCCTATCTGATCTCATCTATGCCAGGATCTTAGAACCTGCCAGTAAACGGTCTTCCTATAAAACAGCTTCTGAATTTCTGGAAAAACCATCCTACCAGGCGCATGACATCTACCGGGCACTCGACGTTCTTGGAAATGAATGTGATTTTATCCAGTCGGAAGTTTATAAAAACAGTCATCTTCTCGGAAAGCAGAAACGATGCTATCACCAGCCTATTATTATGACTGTACAAACTATTTCTTTGAGATTGAGCAGGAAGATGGGGACAGAAAAATACGGCAAAGGCAAAGAACACCGTCCCAACCTGATCATCAGATGGGATGTTTATGGACGGTGATGGGATACCTCTTGCTTTTTCACTTTTCCCCGAAACGCAAATGAACAGAACTTCCTGAAACCGCTGGAAGGAAAAGTCCTCAGGACTTTGGCTGTACAAAATTTATTTACTGCAGTGATGCCGGACTTGGTTCCGAAGCCATCAAAAAGATAAACCATGCCGGTGAACGCGCTTTTATTGTCACCCAGTCCATTAAAAAGCTGAATAAAGATGATAAAAAATGGGTTCTGGACAAGACCGGCTTCAAACGCGTATCAGATGATATGCCTGTTGAACTTTCAAAATCCCGGAAGACGATAACGGATTGTATTATAAGGATGAGCCTTATACACCCCACACGCTGCACCAGCGTCTGATCGTAACCTATTCGCCCTAAATTTGCAAGATATCAAAAAACAATACGTGATCTTCAGGTAGAACGCGCCAAAAAAATGGTCGGTCGGAAACATAAAAAAAGAACGGAGAAATCAAACGATCCGGCACGTTTCATAGGAAAGACAGCGTAACGGAAGACGGTGAAGCCGCAGACATCCGCCATTATCTGGACACAGACAAAATCGAAGATGAAGCACTTTATGATGGAATGTATGCAGTTACTACTGATCTGTTGGATGATGATGTAAAAGACATCCTAAAAAGTCAGTGAAGGGCGTTGGGAAATTGAAGAATGTTTCCGCATCATGAAAACGGATTTTGAAGCAAGACCTGTATTTGTCCATGCTGACGCACGCATAAGAGCACATTTTCTCATCTGTTTTCTTTCCACGGTGATATACCGGTATCTTGAAAAAGATCTGGGACAGGATTTTACCTGCGAGATGATCCTGGATAAGTTGAAGTCCATGAATTTCGCAAATATACAGGATCAGGGATTTATCCCACTTTATACACGATAGACTGACAGATTCCTTACATAAGATCTGTGGTTTTGATACAGATTTCAAATTTATCACCAAAAGCCAGATGAAAACCATCCAGAAAAAAAAAAGTAAAGGAAGGGAATAAAATACTATAGTTTAAAACAACAGTCAAAATCGCTACAACGCCTATATTTTCTGGCGTTGCAGCGATTTTATTTTTGAAACTGTCAAAAACAGGATTTTAACATATGAAATTCATTTGTCAATATTTTCAGAGCATATCCCACTTTGAAAAATCTTCGTGATTGTCTTTTGCAAAAATAGCAATTGCAGTCATCAGTAAAATTTTAAAATCCAGAAACAGGGAATAGTTTTCAATATACATCAGATCCCATTTCAGTTTGTCCAGAAAACTTGTGCTATAATTTCCCATCACCTGTGCATATCCGGTCAGTCCGGCTTTTACCTTCGTGCGAAGTACAAACTCCGGGATGTCCTCAACGGCTTTTACAATAAATTCCGGTCGTTCCGGTCTTGGACCTACAAAACTCATATCACCTTTTAAAATATTTACAAGCTGTGGCAGCTCATCTAACTTCGTATTCCGAAGGAAACGTCCTACCCGTGTCAGCCGTTTGTCGTGCTTTGTGGCAAGTCAGCTGCGGTCCCCTGTTTTTCTCCGCATCCGTGATCATCTTTGCCGGAACTTGTAAATTTCAAATTTTTTTCATGTCTCTGGTACAGCGGACCTGCCGGTAAATCACACTGCCGCCGTCCTCGCACTTAATGCAGATTGCAATAATCAAAAACAATGGAGAAAGAATCACCAGAAACAACACCGAAAAGACGAGGTCAAAGCATCTTTTTACCGCACGCTTGGAAATTTCCATTCCAAAATGGTTACAGAAAAAGACCGGTGAATCGTGATACTGTGTCAATCCTGAACCGCGTATCATAATATCTGATAATTTTGTGTTGCAGTAAACCTGCCTGTCCATATAGTAACAGAACTTGAGCAGTTCATTCCGCTCGTCAGACGGCAGATCTTCCAGAAAAACAGAATCGTGCACCCTTATTTTCTCTTTTGCCGCCTCTAAAGTATCAGTTCTGGTGATCACGCACGCTGTCGTGATCTGAAAATGCTCCATGATTTTCTTATAAATCTGAAAAATACCTGCAAATGTAATACACTGGATCGTACTGAGCAGGATCAGCTTCCATAAAACCAGAAGAATGCCTGCAAAATGCACTGTTTTTGCTCCCACAAACAGATACCAGACTACATTTACAGCGGTCAGCCTTCCCCACAGTTCCATATAAATCTCATAACGCCGGTTATTGTTATTTCCGAGTTTCCGAACCACACACAGATAAAGTAAAAAGAGGTACGCAACAAATACCCAGGGATCAAACCGCATCTGAAACTGATGTTTCAGGAACCAAATATATTCGCATATCCAGCCACCCCACAAAACGGTCTGCATCAGGATATAATTAATCTGTCGTTTCATAATACATTTGCCTCAAATTCAAATTTCTTCTTCAGTGCTTTCAAATAAGCTTTCTTGTTTCCCCTGGCTGCCAGAATCGGTGCGTAGGCATCCCTTCCGCTCACACAGAACAGATATGGATACCCGGAAAAATGTTTCTGGTAATCACGCACAAAATCCAGAATACCACTCTGGATCTCTTTCATTCCCTCCGTTTGCATCCACCTTTCCGAATAAATACGAAACCTCCCCGCTCGCTTCATCCAGTTCAAATCCAAGGAACTGCGGTGTTGGTGAGGAAAGCGACAGTTCAAAAAAAGATATTGTCATCCGTGTTAGGATCATGTTTTTCCATAAGTCACGATTGAACGACTGCGCATACAGATATGCTGCGAGTTTTCCATTCTGTAAAAATATTTCGCTTGCATCGACTTCAAAATTATGAACGGAATTAGTGCCCGCGATCGCCCCGGTAATGCTTTGCACGGAAGCTTCCACACGTTCTGTACCAGATAGTCCAGCGCTATCGCCCCACTCCCTGCCCAGCAGATATCCACCGCAAGAGCATTCCGGCTGTCGCCCAGTACTTTTTATAGTATAATTCCCGCACTTTGGATTCCCTGTCATAAACGGCTGTCACATCCTGCCAGTTTTGCTTCCAGAAAACGTTTTACCTGTCTGACGTTCCCACTTGTCAGATATGTTTCATTGGGTAATTGCTGTAACAGACGATCCAGCAGAAATTCCAGCCGCATGGATTTTAAAATCTGCTCTAAAGTATAAGTTCCATCCGCTTTATGATACAGATACCGTCTGAAAAAATCATAGCGGTTATAACGCGCCATCAGTTTTGTTGCCGCAGCTCTCGACCAGTAAACATACTCTGTTTTCTCCTCCGGGAACAGCACAGCATATGCCTGTCTTAAAATATCCCCATCTCTGGACAAAAACAGTAATTTATCAATCCCATGCTCTCTGGCATATGTATGAATAAAATTGCAGTACCCAAGCACAAAACAATCCGCCATAAATATAGCCGTACTCATACTCCATCGGCAGCTGCTCCGTGCCATTGTATAGCTTATTATTTAAATTCCGCGATACGCACCGCCGACAACTGCCGACATATCATATGACCGGTACAAAAGTGCATTGCGGTTCACATTCGGATAATAAAACACCTCAAATCCGTGTTTCTTTGCATTTTTACATCGCTCACCGGATTGTCGCCCACATGGATCATAGAATCCGTGTCCGGGTATGCCCCTTTTACAACTTCATAACGAACCCTCTGCCTTACTCTTTTTTCATATTCACAGGAAACATAGAGTTCCTCATATCCGCCATAGCCGTTTTTTTGCAGCAGCTCCGATAAAAAATGCTTTTGATAAATACATGTCCGAAGTGATCACGATCCGCTTCCCATGTTCCCGCAGCTGTGTAAACACCTGCTTGCATAAATGGATTGGCATAACAGAACTCCATTTCCAATGCCTGCTCCATCTGCATTCCTGCTCTTTTGTGACACCAATTTCATTCTCTAACCTGCTCCAGATGTCAGAAAGTGTGATTTCATAATGCTTCTCTTCTTTATACTTTTGTGTTCTTGCATCTGCTTCTGCCTGCATGCGGAGTCTCTTAAAATCCAGAATCCCTGTTTTTTTCCCCGAGAAAGAAAAAAATAAATCCGTCGGCTCTGAAAACGGTCTGAAAATGAGCGTATCAAAAATATCAAAAGATATCACATCATACTGCATCAAAAAGGAAACCGTTTCTGATACACTCTTTACGGTCATGGTTTGCCAGCACGGACTCACTCTCTGCGCACGCGGTTTCTTTTTCCTCGTAAATCGGAAACTCTGTCTGTTCTCCAAGGAATCTGCAAAACAGTACATAATAACAGAAATTCAGCCCCAGCAGATAAAACCATGAAACCACCTTCTTCATCCCTGCCGTTCCATCATGAAATCTGTGGTAACGCTGCCTGATCCCCGGTTTTCTGTTCACTAAAAATGATATATCTTCGCTCTCAATGTCTTCTCCATGGTTTGTTTAAATAGTATTTTATATATACGTTTTAAACATGACTTTTTGAGTAACATTGTAGCGCATAGAGGGGAGATGTCAATTTGTGGAAACAGACACCTCCCCTCTATTTTTGGTCAGTAACTCCTTTTACAATACCACCACTTCCTTTGGATGTTCCTCACAAAACAGTTTCAATTGTAATTTTTCGGAAGAATACCTTCTTCCCATATCCGTTGGCATTGCTTTTACAGAAATATTCAAATTCCGGCGCACAGAGTTTTACATTCGGTGCAGATTTCAGCCACTGTAAGACCATTCGAAAGAAAACATCCTCACCTGCCCACAAACTCGCCTGTAAACTGATAATCCCGGCATATGTCACATAGACGGTATGTACTTTTTCCAACTCCCTCTGTCTGTTATAGCGGAACAGAACAAACAGGGAGGAGATGAAAACCACAACGCTCTCTCTTTCCGGATTTTCTAATCCGAAATCATGGAAAAATATCCGGTTATATCCCTGCGCCATTTTACTTCGTTCTATCTGGTCTAATGCTTCTTTTTGAAGAAAAGGAAGGTTTCTGGCGAAAATAGCGCGTCTCGGCTGTTTTTCCATGCAGACTTTTACCAGATCATCGCACCTGTCTGGAACGAAAATGTTCTTCTCTTTCATTTCCTCTATGACATCCATCGCCTTCTGATACTTTAAATTTGCAATGTACAAATACAGGATTGAACGATACAGCCCAATCTGCGCATAGCGCGGTGATTTTTCCAGCATATAACGGTTCCACTCCACGCGTTCCTCATAATTTTCATAATCTGCACAATCGATTTTTAACATTTCTTCCAGCTCTTTTCTGCGCATCACATCATCCCGAACTTCGCCCTGCACGCCTGATACTTCCGCATCGAATTCCATGGATTTTTCCATGAGATAATGTCTTCAAGCACGTACTCCATATAAAACTGGGTTGTCTGAAACATCGCATCTGGCGGGGCGCAAACACGTCCTTATATAGCCGTGCATTCTTTCCGTTTTCCATGCCGCAGATAAAATCCTTTTAAAATATGAAATGTTGCAATATCCTTATACTTCCAGAAAGCATCTTCATATCGGCTCTGTGCCACCTCAAGTTTTCCGTACAGCTCATCTTCAAATCCAAGTTCTTGCATATCCGAAAAAAGGCCGGTTCATATTGTTTTTTCATTTCCTCATAAAAAAGAAACATCTCCTGCAAAAACACACTATCCAACACAATCTGCAGTATCCGTTTGTCCTGTATGCACTGCTCGCTATTGTTCTTTTAAAATGTAAAATGATCTCATGGTAAATCCGCTGGCTCTCGTTCTGATTGATATGTGCGATGAAAGACGCACGATTGACTGCACATACATAGCGGACATATTCTTTATCCTCCTTTTCAATCCGTTTAAAACTTCATCTGCCACCGTGTGTTCGTAACAGGCATCATTTTCTGCCTTCAACATCTGCAACAGGTAACTCTGCTCATCCGAATATCGTTATGGATTTTCTGATATTCCTCCTCAAATGACCGGTAATCCCGGCAAAGAAATATAACGTCCTCAGATAGTCCAGACCACTCTGCCTGTAGATACTGTGTCTGGCTGTCTCATCAGACGTATTCATGACATACTGAAACCGGATACGCGCTTTTAACAACGCATTCATATCGACCTGATGTACCTTTGGATTTTTAGCATATCTTATCTTTTCCTCTGCAATCGCCAGATAATTTCTTTGCGAGCTCCTCACAGGCAGACCAGCGTCGGCTTCAGTTCATATGCACGCATCAAATATTCCACGGCATCCCCGTGTTCATGAAAAAGCTGGCCTGCCGCTGTTCCAAGCCAATAATAAGCCACATGCTGGGAATCAAGATCCTCATATTCCGCCAGATTGCGCAAATTGTAGGTATCCGGATTAATATAAGATTGTTTCAATTTTCCATACACATTTGCAAACCGAAACTTTTTCTTCCTCCGTCCGTTCTCTTTCCCCCATATACCGGAATCACTCCCTTCTGCTCCTCGCAGTCCGGCAGTAATTCAGCATAACAGCATACAATCTCGTAAAAAGCCGTAATAATCCCTTTTTTCCTCCACAAAAGATTCCAGTACTCTCTTACATTCCCCAAATGCCCGAAGATTCCAAAGCACCTGCCCATACATGAAAACAAGTTTCTTTTTTCCGGCAGCGATCTCCGGCCGCAAAAAGTGCCTTGCTTATCATATCTTTTACATATTCATCTTCACGTAGAAATCCATAATACCATGCAAGTCCACAGAGAATCTCAATCTGAAACCCCGGTGTTTTCTCTTCAAAATCACTTTTTCATAAATCGGCAGATACAGCTCTTGCAATTCTGTATAATTCTGGCTCTCAATCAGCTTTCTTCCTGCGAAACAACTTTCTCTTCTTCCCCAGACAGTTTTTTCTTCTGCCTCCGGCAGTTTCTTCAAAGAGAGGGTATCCAGCTCGCTGTCATATAAACAGAAGATCTCCTGTAAAATCTGATGTATCGCCTGCTGATGCGTACATTTTCCCGCTTTGTACAAAAATCGCCTGCACGCCATATTCTTTGCCCAGACGTTCTATTTTCGCTCCATCGACATGTTCCTCAAACAGAATATAATGTCTCGCCTGAAAACGTTTCAACATTCTTTCAAACATTTTCGCAAAATATTTATCATCAAACGAAAATCCCATAAATAAAAACGTAAAATGTGTCCTCAGATGCTGAAACTCCTGTTCAAATTCGTCTGAATCATATAGTTTTTCATAAGAACCTCTGGATAATACAATGCTTTCCGGTTCCGATATTTGTCCATGCAATGGAATCACAACGTTATTGTAATGCCTTAACGGAAACTGATTGACTGCAATCCCGGATAATTCTGACAGGTAAAACGTTTTCTTGCCGGATATCTCATTCAGATACTCGTCATAATTGGTTGTCATAAAGCGCAGATTAGAAACCTTCGCAAAGTCTGTATAATTATTTTCCACTTCTGTCACAGCTATTTTCTTCTTTGCTGCTTTCATGCTTTCCGCAACATACTTTTTTTGCAGTTCAATTTCTGATACACCATGTTCTGTTATGACATCAACCGGTGTCAAAAATCATATGCAGCCAGCTGTTTTTTTCGATTTTGTCCTGATCTTCCGATGAAAGATGAAAAATTCCGCCGCATCCAAAATCAGTTTTTTCCAATCCGGCAGTCCAAACGGCATTGATAAACCGCTTCCGATCACTGGGATCAGTAAGCCTTTTGAATACAATTCCTGTAAATCTAATAGTGTTTCCTGTTCCATTTTTACTCCCTTGTTAAAAATCAAATTGTTCGTGCATGTCTGGTTTCTTTCTATGTTATATTTTATCTTACATCTGCCTGCATAACAAATCCATTCGATACAATGTAAAGCCTTAAATTTGTATAAAAAATCAGCCCTGCTAAGCTAATGCCCGCAGGGCTGATTGTGAATCTTTCTAAAACATATCCATAATTTCTATTGTCCAAATATTCTTAAAAGGAATAGTCCTTCTCTCTTACCAGCTACAAGTTTCTAAATGAGCATCACCTTTCTTTTTGACAAGGATTTCTGTAATATCTTTATATACATCATCTGATTTAATGAATACCCAATCATCAAAATATGCAAAAATTTTATGATATTTGCTAAATAATTCGTACATAGACAGCTTGCCATCACATTGAATTTCTTTAAAAACTTTTTCTAAATCATACCCTTTTTTTTTATAAACTCATTAAAATCAGAATAAGTACATCTATATTCATCAAGTATATATTTAAGTAATTCGTCTTCCAATTTTCTTCGATATTCAAATTCGTATCCCGCCTTATCCAGATTATTTTCACCAATTCCAGAGGCACTTAATACGAAACGGTCCCGGAATAATATAATACCATTTATGATCCAAATCATAAAAATACCCATAATCAATCAATTAATTTTACTGAAAATTTCACGTTCCGTGTCACCTAACCAAAACGGTCTTCCTGTTGGTGCATTCGTTTCCATAATGGAACATCCACCATTTTCACTCCCAACTCTTCCGACACATGCAGTCTGCCCTGATCCTTCAAACTCTTAAATTTCCATAAACAAACTCCCCTGCCTCTTGTTTTCCTTATCATATATTGTAAATTTAATCCATGCATATCGTTCTCCCGGTATATTACCGGTTTCCTCCGAATAATACAGACTCTGTGTAACTTTCCCATTACACAAGAACGGGAGGATTTATCGGAAGCAGATACCGGTGTTTCTTCTTTGTTAAAGTTTAACAATCATGCTGAAACCATCCAGCGGATATTAACCATGCGTTACAATCCGATTCGGAAGGAGGTTCGATCAATATGTGCAGAGCATTTGAAGAATGGCAGGAAGAATGCATTCAGAAAGGCATCCAACAGGGCATTCAAACTGGAATTATAGCTGCCTTTAAAGCTTACAAAAAATGTTCTTTTTCAAAAGAGAAACTTTCAAAAAATATCATAACCGATTTTTCTTTATCCGAGGAAGATACACTGAATTATATGGAAAAATATTGGTAAGATTCTGCAACCGATGAAGACCGTGCCAACCGAATTGATTACTGGGCACTGGGCACGTCTCTTTACCGCAACTACATGGGAGGAAATCAAAATGCTTGCCCAAAATAATGATTTTATTGCTTCCGCTTCTCAATCTCTCTATGAATCGAATGCGAATGAGGTTACAAGAGATGCCGCACCCGTGAGAATTATATGTGTCTGGAGCGAAAACTTGCTGAACAGGAAGGCTGCGCTTTCTGAAAAACAATGCTCTCGCTGAAAAAAGACAAACTCATTAGGCACCTCCAAAAACAGCTTGCCGAAACTCGCACTACAGATTAATACGGAAAAATACAAATCAGCAAAAAATACAATCAGTACCACCCGTCAAACGGGGTGGTTTGCTCAGCGGCTATAAGCCTTTGTTACCGGCCAGCGCCTAAAGACGCTGGCTTTCACTTTCGTTCAAGCTACTGCTGCCTTTGACTCGTCGCTGCCCTTAAAAGGGTGTTTGTATTACTCGCCACCCTTAAAAGGGTCTTCATATTCTCTTACACTTAATTTATCTAGTGCGATATCATGCTTTTCTTGGTCTTCTATATATTTTTTTATTGTTGCTTCATTTAATCCTACTGTGCTTACATAGTATCCTTCTGACCAGAAATGACGATTTCCAAATTTATACTTTAAGTTTGCGTGTCTATCGAACATCATCAGCGCACTCTTTCCTTTTAAATATCCCATAAACTGTGATATACTATATTTCGGTGGAATACTTACCAGCATATGTATATGATCTGGCATTAGATGTCCTTCTATAATTTCGACACCTTTGTATTTACACTAATGTTTTGATAATATCTCTGATATCTTCTTTGTACTGATTGTATATTACTTTTCTTCTGTATTTTGGTGTGAATACAATATGATATTTACATCCATTTTGTATGTGCCATATAATTTGTTTGATTTGCCATTAAAATCACCTTTCCTTTCGTTAAATAGTAGCCTGAACAACTCTATTTTAGCGGAAAGGTGATTTTTTTGTATAACAAATTTGTTGCACCACCCGCAAATAGCAGGTGGTTTATTGTTTCGCACATCTCCATTTCTCCGTTGGGAGAAACTTATAAAGGGCTGTACGGATTCTTCTCTTTTATACCATTAAATTTTATATCCCGCAGCATTCATTCTCTTCATGAATTCGTCTTCTGTAATCCCAAGTTTTTCTGCACCACGTTTGGGATTATAGTCACCTTCCTGTACGCTTAAAAATATTTCATTCTCGCGTCCTTCTTCGTCCTTCTAAACGTCCCTCTTCACGCATTTTGTAATCTCTCTCATAAGTAATGTCATATATTCCAGCCTCCATTCCTCATGATTTCTAGCTTGCTGAACTGCATCATCCAGTTTTCTGACCAGCTCGGTTTTGCCCCTGACGTCCGCTGACCATCCATTCTAAAAATTCCTTCATCTCTAGTGACACATCATCAGCATCTCCTCCTGCACACAAAAAATCTTTGTTACTTCATCCTCCAGCGTTATCTGGTAATTCTTTGCAGCAGGTCTTAAACGTATACTTGTGCAGACCCTTGCCTTAAATTCATCAAACGGACAGATGAAAATGATGTAGCTTTTCTTCAGTTCACTGTAATCCGCACCTCTCTCTATGAGGTTCAGATCTATCATCCCCCTGATAATATCTTGCACGTTTTGGGAGATTGCTGTTATCCTTTGTCTGCATCTCGCAGTCATAGACAACATTTTTGGTCGTCCTCGCTGTACACGTCAAACCGGACTCCTTTTCCATCCGCCGTAATCTCAATCGGTTTCTGCTGATCGAGCCTCGCAAATGCTCCAACCTTTTTTCCGATAATAAGTTCCAGCAGTTCGTGACACAGTCTCCGGGTTTGTTGTCAGCACCTTACAGAACATAAAATCATCTGTAAAGCTCAGTTCTTCATATTTGTTCATTGATTCCTTTCTTCTCTCCCTAACCCATCTGCATTATAACATTGAAACAGAAAATGGGCAAAAAAGTCAAACATACCTTTGGGATTCTTAATTTTATAAAAACTGATTGCTTTTCTCCCCATATATGTTACAATACATTTGTTCGCAGAACTTCCCAATCTGCAACATTGTTATTGTTTTGCACGAAAAAATAATTGCCTGATTGTCGCAAACATAACAAAAATCTTTTTGAATCTGGCTGTTGCATATCGCAACCTTTTTCAAGAAAAAACAATTCAATCATCATTTCTACACAAGGAGGATTTGCCTATGGCAGAAACAAAGAAGCTTTACACCCTCGCTGATATTCTCGGTGAACCAATCACGGAGCAGGAAGCACAAAATCTCATCCGCAAGGAAACAAACTCAGATGAGCAGACTTTCCAAAACTATGTCAATCTCAACGAAACTTATCGTAATAAATTATTGCATTTTATTATGGGTAAAATGGACTTTCCATCACTTATGACACAGTTTTCCGACATGTCATGCTTCCGGGAGGAGACACCAAACGGCTGGAACATTTTCTTTCAATCATTTTTGACCAACCAATACACATTAAACAGATTCTTCCATGCGAAGGCAGCCAGATTGTTGAAAATGGCAGCTTTGTCATTGCAGATATTATTGCATCCCTTCATTTCACTTGACACTTTCCGCTCAGTAGTTCAAAATATAGATACGGAACAGAAAGCATGGCTGAGTTTTTCTTACCGCAGATGATCCGGATAAATCGTTCGTCTCGTCAATGCCTATCCGAATTTCTTCCATGCTATCGGGATATTATTTCATTTCGAAGGAGGACGAAAAGATTTGATTACTACATTTTCAGATGCACTTCGTGAGATGGATCGCAATACGGAAATCTATATGTTTGAGCAATTAGCTAAGGAAGTTCAAGAGAAAGATCATGCTCTTGCTGAAAAGATAATGCCATTACTGAAAAGACAATGCTCTTGCCGAAAAAGACAATGCCCTTGCTGAGCAAGCAAAACTTATCGAGCAGCTCAAAAGCGGCTTGCCGAAACTCGTTCTACAGATTAATATAGCAAAATACAACTAAAAAAAGAAGAATCCGCACTGCCTCATCTATAAATGCAGTACGGATTCTTCTCTTAGTTTATACTATTAAATTTTATATCCCGCAAAGATTCATTCTCTTCATAAATGCTTTTTTCTGTAATCCAGAGTGTTTAAATAGTATTTTGTATATATGTTTTAAACACGACTTTTGAATAACATTGTAGCGCATAGAAGGTGAGATGTCAATTTGTAGGAAACAGCGCTGATAACCATCTAATCCTTAAAATTCTGTTCACACTGTATTCGATCTCAGCAGATTGATTTATAACAAAGAATTTGATAAAATCCAAAGTACATACATGAATCAGAAGTTTGATACAGAACTTAGTCTGGTGATTGGCACGATCACAAATACCAAGTCATTTATTAACCATGCGTTACAATCCGATTCGGAAGGAGGTTCGATCAATATGTGCAGAGCATTTGAAGAATGGCAGGAAGAATGTATTCAGAAAGGCGTCCAACAGGGCATTCAAACTGGAATTACACAGGGTGAAATTATAGGTACCCTTAAAACCTACAAAAAATTTCTGTTTCAAAAGAGGAAACTCTCAAAAATATCATAACCGATTTTTCTTTATCCGAGGAAGATGCACGGAATTATATGGAAAAATATTGGTAAATGACAAATCAGCCCAGCTAAGCGAATGCTTGCAGGGCTAAAAATCTCTTGCATATTTATTCCTGCCACATTATACTAGTTGTGTGATATATTATTATTTTTTCTATCTGCATATCGTTTTTCAACCTTGTAACTTATCATTTATTTCCCTCTGCACGTTTCCATCATTAGTGAGGTATTCAATGAACACAATAAAACCAACTACATTTTTATCTTATTTAAATGCAACCGGTCTGATTCCCCTATGGAATGACAAACGATTACATGTTCCGAATCATCCTTGAAAAAATAATTATGTTCTGAAAGGGCTTATCTGTTCTCTTCTTTCTTTTAAACCTGAAGAAGTTGTTTCAGTTGAAATCCAGAATCCTATTTTACTCAATGAAGCTGTCGACGACAAAGAATTT
>VOFB01001693.1_pt1 | contig 13835 bp, 20 predicted proteins | sample 5384141 | NCBI WGS metagenome assembly VOFB01 (sample SAMN12384721, study PRJNA508395) | human gut metagenome | isolation source: healthy gut A | host: Homo sapiens | reverse complement strand
ATGGGATTGCCGGCAAAGGTGCTTTGATAAACGGCGTCCCAGGTTGTGCCCTGCATGGGTACGAAGGTTATGCTTATGCCGTATTCATCCTTAAGCTGGTTATAGACCGAACCCCTGTGCTGGCCTACCAGCCCGTCGCTCAGAAATGCTTCGTCCTCCCCTTCAGGACCGGTATACCACCAATGGTACAGCCGGACGTTGGTGCCTGGCTTGAGATAGGAGAATTCGTCCTCCTCGCCCTCTACGCGGAATATACCCTGGCCCATATAATCCTCTTGGCTTACGGGCGTAGCCTGAGCGCTCGGGCTGGCGCCGCCGGTAGGCGCAGGAGTTGCGGTCGAGTTCGTCTGACCGTCCCCGCAGCCGGCCAAAAGGCATACGCAGCAAAAGCAAGGCCATAAGCATTACCGCGCTTTGTTTAAATATGCGTTTCATTTAAATTATGTACCTCCTTAAAAATTCATTTCCTTACTTGCATTATATATAAGTTTCTCTGTGCATGGAATGCACATAAGTAACTCATAAACTAGACAAAACTAACTGCACGGCATGAATGTTTTAAGGAATTAACGTATAGAAGGCCGCTGACTGAAGGACATATTTTTTTATCTGGGTACGAAAATATCTGTAATCCGCAATTATTTTCCTTTTTTTTCACTTGTTATTTAAAATACGCTATGATAAAATAAGCTTAAAATTATGCCCGGCCGCATGGGCGGCAAAGGGTGGAACGGAGCCGGTCAAAGCTATGATAGGGTTTGATAGGGAAGCGGCCGAGTATATAATCAGCGCGCTTAAGGAGGACGGAGAGGAATTGGATTACTCTCTAATGGAGCGAGTGATATTTTTAGCCTTTGAAGGGGAACTGGCCTATCTTGAAAAGGAGGGCATGCTCAAGGATGGGGAGCTTTTGAGGGCGAATATGACGAGGACGCCGCCTTTGACATTATGATAGAGCATGTTTCGGGCGCGCTGCCCGGCGAGGACGCGCATAAATTAGTGGATATGCTGGATTTATATATAGAATATCACGACGCTTATATGGAACAGAAGGGGCTGCTTGAGTGGAATTAAATATTAAGGCGCAGGCTATGGAGAAAAGATTCCTGGAGGCGCTTGAACCTTTTATTGTCCGTTCAGGAGCGGGTTCTGGCCGCAGTTTCGGGCGGCGCCGATTCGGTATGCATGCTTTATTTATTTTTAGCTGCGGGCGTCAGGCCGCATGTGGTGCATATACATCATATGCTGCGCGGCGCCGAGGCGGACAGGGACGCGCAGTTTGTTCGCTCCCCTGGCCTTAAAGCTGGGTCTTGAATGCGAGGTATTGTATAAGGATGTGCCCGCGCTGGTAGAAAGGGAGGGCCTTTCATTTGAAGAGGCTGCCCGTGCTTTAAGATATGAGGGGCTTTTTTGAATGCGCAGAAAGACTGGGCATAGCCAAAATAGCTGTGGCGCATAATTTGAACGACCAGGCGGAAACTGTTTTAATGCGCCTGGCGCGGGGAAGCGCCCTGACCGGTCTGGGCGGCATGCGCGAAAGGAGAGAGGACGGAGTTATTCGTCCGCTGCTGGAATTCTCACGGGCGGAAATAGAGGAATACTGTTTTATAAGAAATATTGAATATATTCAGGACAGCACTAATTTTTCTGAGGATTATTCCGTAATTATATCCGCAGAAGCGTTATTCCGGCTCTGGAGCGGCTTAATCCCTCCCTTTGCAGGACGCTTGCGGTTAACGCGCGGCTTATGGGCAGGGATGAAGCGTTTCTTTCCCGCCTGGCGGCGGAGGAATATAAAGAGGGCGTCGCGCCGGGACGGCGAAGTGTTTTTGGAGGCGGACAGGCTCAAAGCAATGGATAGGGCGTTATCCGCAAGGGTGGTGCGCATGGCTGTGGCGGAGGTGTGCGGGCTCAGGGACGTTACGTCGGGGCATATAGAAAGGGTGCTGGATTTGCTGACGGCGCCTACGGGCAAAGAACTGCCCCTTAAGCGCGGAGCCCGCGCTCAAAGGAGCTATGAGCGGCTGATTATAGGCGTTCCGCGTGTGAACGGTGAGTTTTTGTTTTCCTTTGCCCTTGGAGAATTTGCGTCGGACGGAATAAATATAACGGTAAGCCGCGCGGAGGAATTTACTAAGCGCGGCAAAAACGAGGAATATATTGATTTAGCCAAGGTGCCCAACGGCGCCGTGCTCAGAAACAGGCGGCCGGGGGACAGAATATTTCCCCTGGGAGCGCCGGGCGAAAAAAAAATTAAAGGAGTATTTCATAGATAAAAGGTTCCGCGAAAGGAGCGGGAAAGGCTGGTGTTTCTGGCCTCGGGCGAAAGAGTGCTGGCTGTTATAGGGATGACTGTTTCGGCTGAAATAGCCGTCAGCGATAAAACAAAAGAAATTGCGGTTATAAAGGTGGAGGATAATTATGCTGGAAAAGGATATTGAAAGGGTGATTGATAGACCGGGAGGAGATAGAGCGCCTGCTGGACGGGCTGGCCAAGAGGCTTAACGGCGATTATAAGGGCCGGAAGCTTATTGCGGTTGGAATTTTAAAGGGGGCGGCGGTATTTTACGCGGATTTGGTTCGCCGGCTTCAGGATATAGACGTGCGCTTTGATTTTATGGCGGTCTCCAGCTACGGCGCAAGCACTAAAAGCACCGGGGCCGTCCGCATTTTGAAGGATTTGGACCATCCCATAGAGGGGGAGAACGTGCTTATAATAGAGGACATAGTGGATACCGGCCTGACACTTAAGTATTTGGTGGACAATCTCACCAAGCGGGGAGCCAGCTCGGTCAGGATATGCTGTTTGCTGGATAAGCCCGCGCGCCGTAAGACGGATATAGACGTGCATTACGCGGGAAAGGAAATCGAGGACGCTTTTGTGGTGGGCTACGGCCTGGATTATAACGAGCACTACCGCAATCTGCCGTACGTAGGCGTTTTAAAGCCTGAGGTGTATCAAAAATAAGCATGCTTCAAGGAATAATGCTGAAATGCGGCGCATAAGGCTTAATGTTTCTTGGGCCGTCAGGCCGCGTGCGGCCCGGGCTGCGATAAATTAAAAAATTAAAATCGGGAGGCTATTATGGATAAGCATTAGGGAATTTAAAAATCCGCCGGCGGCGTACCGGGGCAAGCCCTTCTGGTGCTGGAACGGCAAATTGGAAGGGGAGGAATTGGAGCGCCAGTTGGATATTTTGGAAGATATGGGCATGGGCGGAGCGTTCTGCCACAGCCGGACCGGTTTGAAAACCGAATACCTTTCGGACGAGTGGTTTGAGCTTATAAACCGCTGCGCGGCTAAGGGGAAAAAAGACGGCATGGAGATATGGCTCTATGACGAGGACCGTTATCCCAGCGGCACGGCGGGCGGCATGGTAACGGAAAACCGTGAATTAGGCATACATTACCTTCGGCAATAAGGCGCAGGGCGCGTTTAAATGGGAGCCGGGAATTATAAGCGCGTTTATTCTGGAATTTAAGGAGGACAAAATAATTCGCAAGGAGCGCATTTACGCGGACGCGGATGCGCCTGCGGGCTGCGAAATATGGTATTTTACCTCGGAAATAATGAATTCGGGCTCCTTTTATAACGGCAATCCGTATGCGGATAATTCTAATCCCCAAACTGTAGAGCGCTTTATAGAGCTGACCCATAAAAAATATGTGGAAAAATGCGGGGAATATATAAAGGACGGCACGATAAAGGGCATATTTACAGACGAGCCTCATCACGGCGGGGTTATGAACGGCTTTGCCATTTCCAATCCGGACGGCTCGCATCTTGTGCCTTACCCTAAGGATTTATTCAGGCATTTTGAAAATGAATACGGCTATAAGCTGGAGGATTTTCTGCCAGAAATATATGCGTTTGACGCTTTAAACAGGGCCGAGCAGGTAAAATGGCATTACATGCTGCTTTTGCAGAAGCTGTTTTTGGAGACCTTTATGGGCAAGATAAGGGATTACTGCCATGAAAACGGATTATTGTTTACAGGGCATGTGCTGCATGAGGATTCACTTACGGCTCAGGCGGTTATGCAGGGCTCGGTAATGCGCTGCTATGAATATATGGACTGCCCCGGCGTGGATGTGCTTTGGGAGGAGAACAGGGATTATCAGATAGTAAAGCAGCTTTCTTCTGCCGCGCGCCAGTTTGAAAAGCCCTGGCTGCTCAGCGAGCTTTACGGCTGTACGGGCTGGCAGACTAATTTTGCTTCCTATAAGGCGATGGGAGACTGGCAGGCTTTGCTGGGCATTAACATGCGCTGCCAGCATTTAAGCTTCTATACCATGCAGGGGAATCAAAAAAGAGACTATCCGGCCAGCATATTTTTTCAGAGCGCCTGGTATGAGCGCTTCAGCGCGGTGGAGGACTATTTTTCCCGCATAAACGTTCTGAGCATGGGCAAAGCCCCTTTGCCGCACGCTGGTAATAAATCCTGTAGAAAGCGTATATACTCGCATACATCCGGGCTGGGCCGTTTTCCTTAACGCTGTGGACGAACAGGTATGCAAGCTGGAGAACGAATATAAAAACGCTGTTCTATATGCTTATAGAAAATAAGATTGATTTTGACTATGGAGACGAGGAGATACTCTCCCGGCTTGCCTGCGCGGAAAACGGAGTGATGAAGGTGGGCGCGGGAAGGTATGATATAGTGATTGTGCCTCCGTGCCTAACATTACGCTCCTCTACCTTTACGCTGCTGGAGCAATTTGCGGCTCAGGGCGGCAGGCTTATTCTTATGGGGATATGCCTTTAATGGAAAACGCGCTCAGAAGCGACAGAATTGACAGGCTTGACGGAGAGAGGATTCCCTTTGACCAGGAGGCGCTCATTTCCCGTCTGCCCGCTCCTGTAGTATCTGTTAAAAAGGACGGAAAAAACGTTAAGGAGATATTGGCCCGCGTTACCAAGACGGACGAGCGCTTGTTTATATATCTTTTAAATAACGACAGGACAAATTCAACAGGACCTGTGAGCATTGAGGTTGAAGGGAGGGCGTTTTGGAATGCTGGAATGCGCGCACGGGCGAAATAACCCTTCTGCCGGGAGGGCTGAGGCTGGAAAAGGATTTTGCGCCTGGGAGGAGATAATACTCTGCCGTTGCCCCCAGAGCCAGGCCGCTTTGCCTGAAAAAAATTGAATTGGGCGAGCAAAAGGAAATAGATGAATTTGCGTTCAGGCTGGAGGAGCCGAACGTATGCGTGCTTGACCAGGTGAGCATGAAAGTGAACGACGAGGAATTTATGCCGGCTCAGGAGATACTTAAAGCGGATATTTATTTAAGGGACCGTTTTAAGCTGGAGCGCCGTTCGGGCGAAATGCTTCAGCCCTGGTATAAAAATCCCGCGGGATAAAGGATGAAAGCGTCTGCCGGCTTACTATGAGCTTTGAATTTGAATGCGAATATATTGCCGATATGCAGCTTGCTCTGGAGACGCCTGAATTATTTGAAATAAAGCTTAACGGCGTGGAATTGCATGCGGGCGAAAAAATGGTATGTAGACCCAAGCATAAGGATAGCGGATATTCCGGCGGGCGTGATAAAGCCCGGCGTCAATCAAGTAGTTTTAACGGCTGATTTTAACGGCGGCGTAAATCTTGAGGCGCTTTATCTGCTTGGAAATTTTGGAGTGCGTCTTGAGGGGCTGCGCCGTATTATAGAAAAACTGCCTCAAAAGCTTAAGGCGGGGGACGTCTGCGCCCAGGGCCTGCCCTTTTACGGCGGCGTCATAGAATATCTGCTGCCCGGAGAATTTGCCGGCAGAATGCGGGTGGAGGCCCTCTTTGACGGAGCGTGCCTTGAAACGTGCAGCGGAGAAAATAATTCGCTTATATGCTTTGCGCCGTATTATACGGATATTAACGCTCAGGGCCGGCTTTCGCTCAGGCTTTATTTGACCAGAAGAAATACCTTCGGCCCGCTGCATATGAAGCCGGCCACAGCCTTTTCCTACGGGCCGGAGAGCTTTGTAACGCAGGGCGAGAGCTTTGACTATACCGGATATATGCTGCTGCCCGCGGGGCTTAAGGCTCCGGCGCGGCTTACGGTCTTGAAAAATAGCTTCTGTATTTAATTGCCCTCGGTTTCTTGTAAACTGAGGGCAGAAAATAAAAACAGGGCGCATGGCCTTTATTTGGCTGTACCGCCCGGGCGCGCCGCAAAAGCTGCGGGCGCGCTGTTTTTCAGGCGGAAGAGACGCCGTTCCGTTTCTTCCGGCTGTTATTTTATATTTTTCATTGCTCTCTGCCTGGCGGCTTCGTATAAAAAGACGGTCGCCGCGCAGCCGATATTTAAAGAGGACGCTGATGAGGAAGGAGCCATGGGAATGGTAGCCAGATAGTCGCAGCTATTTTTCAGGGCGGCGTTCAGCCCGTAGGTTTCGTTGCCTATCATTATCAGGGTCGGGCTTAAAAAACTGAGATTATAGATACTGTGCTGCTTGTGCGCAGTTGTGCCTATTATCTGCAGCTCGGGATATTTTTCCCTGAGCCGGCTGATATATTCGCTAAGGGCCTGATTGTCGTAAATCCGGACGCAGTTTACGTTAAAGAAGGAGCCCATTGAAGCGGCGATTACCTCAGGCTCGTATAAATCTACGGCGTGACCGGTTATAATTACGCCGTCTGCTCCGAAAGCGTCGCAGGAACGAAGTATAGTGCCCAGATTTCCCTTGTTGGAGGGCCTGTCCAGCAGCATTATAAGCGGGCTATGTCCCAGAATTATATTCTCAGGGTTGTCTTCGCGCATTTTTATTACTGCGAGCAATTCGGAGGTATCCTCTTTTCCGCTTAAATCCGCCATAAGAGAGGGAAGAAGCTGATAATTGGTCTGGGTGCGGACATTTCTAAGCATATCCTTCGCCCAGTCGGACCGGCTTAATTCATCGCCGTAAATAAAAAGGCTATTTCCCAGCCGTTTTTAACCGCCTGGTTTATATTGCGCACGCCCTCCGCGAAAAATTCCTTATGTTTATATCTTTTATTGCGGTTGGTTTTAAGCACCTCAAATTTTTGATAAGCGGCGTTTTTAGAATAAATTTTACTGTCATTGCGAGAGCCTCCTATGCGCTTTGCGTCCATACGCCTATTTTATGCTTGTGTTAAATCGGGAACAAATTCAGCCTCCCTAAAGGCTTAGGAGGCTACCTTTTACAACAAGCTCTTTATTTAAATATAACATTTTTAATCTGAATTTTCAAGTTATATATGAAAATAGAGTTATCCCGAAAATACGGGATAACTCTATTTTTATGGTATGACAAAAATAATATCGACACACCTAAAATCATACCACATAAAAATGCAGTTAAAACTTTGTTTTTAAGCAGTAAACACACCGAAAGTATGTCGGTTATTCCTGCCTTGACTTAAAATATTCTATAAAACTCTGTTTATAAACCTAATTTGTATTAGTTTTGCTTTTCTACATATTCGATTAACTGTCTTAAATCATTTATGGTCCACTCATCATTATATCTTTGATTTCGGTCGATCAAAAAAGAAGTTAAGCCTTGTTGTCTTGCTCCGTCAGCTTCCGGTTTGTAATCATCAACATAGAGACTTTCTTCTGCTGTTACACCTTGTGCACTCAAAGCTGCATTGAAAATAATAGGACTTGGTTTCCCTGCACCCACCAACGAACTTGCAGTAAATGAAGTAAAATATTTTGCTATACCTAATTGTTGCAATGTAAATTCAAGTGACGGCGATGTATCACTAATAACTCCTATCTTATAACCGTTTCTTTTTAAAGTATTCTAATACTTCTATCGTTTCAGAGAAAAGTTTTCTGTCACCATTACACCACAATTCATTGAATAACGTCTCTGCTCGTTCTTCAATATCCTCAACGACGCTTTCTTCAACAAGTAAATGCTTATAATATCTTTTGAAAAAATTACGTTCATCGTCAAGAGTTTTTATACCAAGGCTTTTTACCTTCGCTTGCCAAATTAAAAAAGTTTCATCATTTTTTCATAAGATAATTCAAATGGTTTACCAGTCCACTTGCTAATCTGATTATCTCGCCAAATTTCTTTTTCTTTACAAAAATAAGTTATTGTTCCGTCTCTATCAAAGAAAATAGCCTTATACTTCATCCATGTGCCATCCTATAAACATATTACATTTTAATTATAACATAAAATAGCAAAATATCTACACAAACAATTAAATTTGTCTCTATTTTAGCACAAGCATAGCATAATGCCGGATATATATCAACGCGGTATTTTTTTTTCGGCGCTGGGCGGCGTGCTTCGGGGGGGAAGGGGCTTGGACGCCTGGCGGCGTGCTTTGCCTGAAAAAGGGTTTGGATTCTGATTCCGGCCGGGCTTTATTATTCCTTACCAAAGTGTAAGATTTATGGGCGCAAATGTAAGCTGTTTGGCTGGCGCTAAAATCGGGTTTTTGGTATAATATAAATACAGCATGAGCTTTCGGGCGGAGCATTCAATTATAATTGCGTCGCTTGAACCTGTTTTATACGGCGGCTGATTCTTAAAATTCTTAGGCGGTGGGCTTTAAATGAAGAAAAAACTGGTACGGTTTTAAAGATAATTGTTATTGTTATACTGGCGGTTATGTTTCTGCTGGCTGTAGCGGCGGCTTATTTTACCATTAAGGGCTATAAAATGTACAGCGGGGGCTGTGGCGGAGACGCCTATAGCTCAAAAAGGTTGAGGAAATACGGAGCATGGAGCATTTTACCTGTTTTGAGGAGCTGCCTGAAATATATGTGGACGCTGTGGTTTCGGTGGAGGATAAGCGTTTCTGGAAGTATGACGGCGTGGATTTTCTGGCCATATGCCGGGCGGTATGGAAGGATATAACCACTCTTTCCTTTGCCGAGGGAGGAAGTACCATTACTCAGCAGCTTATGAAAAATCAATATTTTACTCAGGAAAAGAAGCTGGAGCGGAAGGTAGCCGAGGCGTTTGCGGCTCTGGCTCTGGAAAAGGAATATTCAAAAGAGGATATTTTTGAGTTGTATGTCAATACCATTTATTTTGGCAGCGGATATTATGGTATTTATGATGCGGCGCAGGGCTATTTTGGAAAAGAGCCTTCTGAGCTGAACGAATATGAGGCGGTTATGCTGGCGGGCCTGCCTAACGCGCCGTCGGCTTATTCTCCTGACAGCAATCCCGAGCTTGCAGCTCAGAGAATGAATCAGGTGCTGGAGCGCATGGTGGCCTGCGGGGCGCTTTCCCAGGAGGACGCGGACAGGATATCTAATCAGGGCCTGAAGCAGGCGAACGGGTAAAAATGTTCCGAGCCGGCGCCCAGGCGGAGAAAGGCGCTTTTTTAAAATTATTTTGCGTCGTCGCGGCGGCTCTGCCTGGTGCAGAGCCGCTTTTATTATTATATGGCCGTGCAGTTCCTTGTAAACTGAGGGTATTATTTATATAAGCTTGTTAATTCGGCTGTACTGACGCTTAAACTTAGGTTATATTTTTTTTTACCGCTGTCCCTAAATGTAAATATACCGTCATAATCGCAATTTAATGCTTCGGCTATAGCGCGCAAAATCTTTTTTCGGATAAATTGTCCCGCGCCAGCTTGTTGCTTAAATTATTGCCGGTAGTGCCGAGCTTTTCGGCTAATTCTTTATATATTCATATTGCGTTCTAAAAGTATAATTTTTTTTTTCAGAGCCATGCCCATCTCTATCAGCCCTCTTTCATAATTGTAATAACAGTATTATTATAGACTAAAAAATGTTATTAATCAATTAATAAAAACATTTCAAATTTAAAAGTGAAAAATACAATTTAGGGTAGATAATATAATCGGAGCACAATTCACCCCTCTGCGGCGCATTTTACTCTTCTTTATATGCCTTGAAAATGAAAGAATTTTTTTCGTTTGAGGTTACAGAATCAAAAGGCTTAAAATTTGCGCCAGGTAAAAGCGCGCTTGAACGAGAAATGTAATAACGGGCGTACATGGAATCAAAGCAACGCGGCAGTACGCGAATTTTATGCTTTCTGACCGTCTTCCTTGCAAACTGAGGGTAGCCGGCTTGACCGTTTTTATCGGGTTGTGTATAATAATCGGCGGAAGCGCGTTAGCCGGCATAATGCTGAATAGGAGCTTTTTAGGCAAAAGCTTGCGGCGCCTTTGGGAAGGATGCGCCCTTTGCGGCGGACGGCGGATTTTAGCCGAACGCAGACGAAACCTATGACGCTGGGGCTTAGCCCGGACGCGAAGTTTTTTAGCTGGGAGGAAATATGAATTTTATTTTGGAGCATTTTGTCCAAGCGGTTTGAGAAAAAGAGGTGCTCAGGGATATAAGCTTTTGCTTTGAAAGCGGCAGGATATACGGTTTGCTTGGGCGCAACGGCGCGGGTAAAACTACTCTCTTTAACTGCCTTAACCGGGATATAAAGGCGGACGGAGGAGATTTTTATCTGGAGGAGGGCGCGTCAAAGCGGGAATTGAAAGCGGAGGATATAGGGTATGTGCTTTCCACTCCTACCGTGCCTGAATTTTTAACAGGCCGGGAATTTTTAAAATTCTTTCTGGATATTAATGAAAAGAGCATAGCTTCTCCTATGCTGATAGACGATTATTTTGATATGGTCAGTATTGCGGCCGAGGACAGGGATAAGCTTTAAAGGACTATTCGCACGGCATGAAAAATAAAATGCAGATGCTTATAAATATTATGGCTCAGCCAAATATTCTGCTGCTGGACGAGCCGCTTACTTCTTTGGACGTGGTGGTGGCCGAGGAAATGAAGCAGCTGCTGCGTTCCCTAAAAGCAGAGCGGATTATTATATTTTCTACGCATATTCTTGATTTGGCGCTGGATCTCTGCGATGAAATTGTGCTTTTGAATCACGGCGAGCTGGAAAAAGGTGGATAAATTTAATTTGGGGAACGGCGAATTTAAGGAAAAGATTATCAACGCGCTGAGGGAGGAAAGCAATGCATAAATATTCTGCCTTCTTAATTTTATGCGTTTTTAATGGAGGGCGGGGTATGAATAAAACGCTGAGAATCTCCTTTTCCTTAAAAAATACCTATAAGGTAAACAGCATATTGTATTCATTAAAGCAAATGCCTTTGCTGAAGCGGGTTCTGCCCGAGCGTATTTACAGCGTCAGGGGTTTAAAAATCTTTGCTAATATAGTGTGGATAATATGGGAGAGTGCGTCGGCTTTTTTTAGGCAAGCTTATATATTTTGCAGCTATGATAGCGGGCGCCGGAACGCTTTATCCTGACGGACTAGACGGGAAAATGTATCTTAACATACTGTTTTTTCTTACTGTCATAGGGGTTTTATTAAATACCTATATTTTCAATCCGACCAGGGATAAATATTACGCAATGATACTTATGCGAATGGACGCCAGGGAATACTCTTATCAATTATGCCTATGCATTGCTCAGACTGATTATAGGTTTTATGCCCTTTCCATAATCTTTGGCCTGAATACGGCGTGCCCCTTTGGCTCTGCCTAACCTTATTCCCCTTTTTCTATAGCGGGCATGAAGATGACTGCCGCCGCGTTATCCCTTTGGGACTATGAGCGCGCGGCCGGGCGTATAACGAAAACAGGCTGGGAGGCTATATATGGCTGTGCGTAGGAGTACTGCTTTGCTGCGCGTACGGCCTGCCGGCAATAAAGCTTGCGGTTAATGAAATTATTCTGACTGCATTGTTTATTTTAGGCGCGCTTTTGGGAGGATTGTCGCTGAAGAGGATACTTTCCTTTAAATATTACCGCGAGGTTAATAAGCAGCAGCTTTTCAGGCTGTTCAGCCAGATGGATACTACCGCGGCGCAGGCGGCTAAGGCCCAGAGCCGGAAAGCTATAAGTACTGAAGAAAATATAACCAGCAGGCGCCGCGGCTTTGAATATTTAAACGAGCTGTTTATTAAAAAGACATCGGAAAAATTCTTTGGAGCGCCGTTAAAAGATTGCGGCGGTATGTCTGTTTTTGGTTCTGGGCGTTTTGCTTTGCATTTATCTTGAGCCTCAGCTTAAGCCGGCGGCTAATGACATTCTGGCGGGCTCGCTGCCGTATTTTGTGTTTATTATGTATGCTATAAACAGGGGCACGGGCTTTACCCAGGCGCTGTTTATGAACTGCGACAGCAGTCTGCTGACTTATTTCCGTTTTTAAGAGGCCGGATATGGTGCTGAGGCTGTTTAGGATACGCTTGAGGGAGATAGTAAAAATAAATCTGCTGCCCGCTCTGACTATAGGCGTGGGGCTGGACGCCATTCTTTTTGCCTCGGGCGGGGGAAGCGCCTTGATTACGCTGTTATTCTTATATCCATACTTTGTCTGAGTATATTTTTCTCGGTGCATTATCTTACTCTCTATTATCTTTTGCAGCCGTACAACGCCGGAACCGAGATGAAAAGCGGGACTTATAAGCTGATAATGTCAATTACTTATATAGTGTGCTTTGGTTTTATGCAGATGAGAATGCCCACGCTGCTTTTCGGCGGGCTGTGCATTGCTTTTTGCGTGCTGTATGTGATTATAGCCTGCATATTGATTTACAAGCTGGCTCCGCGCACCTTTAAGCTGCGGGCATAATAGTCCTGCCTGCCGGGAAAACAGGCGGCTCCTATATTTATTAGAAAAAAGCCAGCCTTTCCGCGTTTAAGACGCGGCTGGGGCTGAAGCTTTTTGCGAATTATCAGCAATCAGCTTTTAAAAAATACGGCTGACCAAATTTACAGACGGGATGAATTGGTATCGGCTGCTACGCCTTAAGGTTTTTATATGCGTTGTGCAGATAATAGTAGGGTATAGCCAGTAAAATCGCATTGATTATTATAAGGGCGATATCGTTTTTTACATGGATGAATGTGATAAGCTGGGGTATAAAGAGCAGCACGCCTAAAATTACCGTGAACAGGGATTTTTCTTGAAAGCAGCAGACCGAAGAGTCCGGCCAGTATTTGAAAGGCATGTCCGCAGTAGGTAAGTATCAGCGTCAGCAGAGCGTGTTCTGCCGAAATCCCCGAATTGGATATGTCGCCCTGACCGATTAGGAAATAGGTCAGCAGTATGCCGCCCAGGCCTAGAATAATTTGAATGGCGCTGGCTATGCGCAGATGCTTGGTTCCGCTTCTCATTAATTGTATCCTCCTATATTTTATTATGCTGTTCCATACCCCAGTTCCCTTGCAAACTGAGGGTAAAGCCGACTAAAGCTATATTAACATTATATCGTTATTTGTCAAGAGCCTTGTATCAAATAAGTATAAGGAGAAACTTAGAAAAGAGCTTTTGCGTGCGGCGAGTAAGTATATGGAGTTCATATCTTTGTGGTGGCGCAGAGCAAGCTGAACAAACGTTTTTAAGGGCGGTAAGTTTTTTTTACGCTATATATTTCCATATCATTTGTATCAGAAAGAAAACTACTGATATTAATTCGTTTTCCAGTATACTCACTCCATAAAATATCAAAATTTATGTCAAAACAAATTTATCAATAGCATTTACCTTTATATCCCTAATAAACTGGGGTATAAAATAATCTGTAAAGATAATTTACCTGTTTATTCTTTTTCACTTAACGCTACATTAAAATCATAATCATGTTTTTTCAAAACATTGTTAATTGTTATATTGATTATAATAAAAATAAAATGGCTAAAAAAATATATATGTTAGCCCAAAATCAGAACACTAGAAATCATTAAGATCTGTATAATTGAAGTTATAACGGAGAGGATGGTATTATTGCAGCTTTCAACTACATTACAGCAATTGCCAAAAGCTCGGTTATATTTAAGCATATGATTCAGATTTATCAAAAAAGATAAATCCAGGCATATTCCCTTATTAGCAATA
>VOFB01002126.1_pt1 | contig 13850 bp, 23 predicted proteins | sample 5384141 | NCBI WGS metagenome assembly VOFB01 (sample SAMN12384721, study PRJNA508395) | human gut metagenome | isolation source: healthy gut A | host: Homo sapiens | reverse complement strand
TCAACAAAAACGACTATGTGGGCGAGACCTACCTGATCGAATCCTATACTCCCTCCGGCTTCGTCTACACCCGCGACCGGTACGACGAAAGCGACCTGTTCTTTGCCGAGGATGCGCAGCTTGAACTGGTGCGCGTCACCTCCAACCTGGTGTCGGTGAAGTTCTCTCCCGTTCCCAAAGAGTCCCTGGCCGGCAGGGCCTATAAGCTCGCGGTAGAGGATACAGGCGGGAAAGAGGTCGGCGTGCGCTATGTGAGCAACGATTTCTTCAACGAGGATTACGAGACCATGATACAGTCAGCGGTCGGCGGCTTGCAGCCGGAGACCGACTATGTGCTGAAAGTCTACGCGGTCAATCCCATGTATAACGACGATGTCAAGGCGCCCGGCACGTTCTACTCGAGCCGCTGCGCATATCCTTTACCACGTCGGCGGCATCTGTCGGGGAGCCGACGGCGGACCTTTTAAACCTCTCCGTCGACGCGGAAAACGAAATGGTCTCCGATATCTCCCCGAACGCCATGACCGTCAAGGTCTACGGCTCTCCCGCCTATTCGTATGACGAAACCATCGGCATGGACGTCGTCACCTTCCCGGGCAGCGCTTCCCATGTCGTCAAATTCTCCGACTATAAGGACGACGCGGACGACATGTCCTACGGCTTTACCATGGAGGCATACTTCAAGGTCAACGAGCTTCCGTCGTCAAGCTGCTCGCCGCTGTCCTCGCAGCAGGCGGCCGGCTTCGGGTTTGACGTGAACGCGGCAGGAGTGCTCGTACGAGGTGCACAACGGCAGCTATAAGCCGCTCACCAAGACCATCCGCAGCACCGACCTGTATTACCACTGGGTGTGCGTGTACAACGGCGAGACGCTCACCTGCTATGTAAACGGCAACAAAATCGGCGCCATTTCCGCCGAGGCGCCGCTGCTCTTCCCGCAGGACGCCGGCAAGGTTCTCTTCCTCGGATCAGATACCACCGACGCCGGCAATCCCGAGCGCGCGCTCAAATGCTCGGTCGCCATTGCGCGGCTTTACAGCCAGCCGCTCACGGAGAGCCAGGCCAAAGCGCTCTTTGACGAGGTCAAGGATAAGCGGGACCCCGCGCTGTATGCCGGCGAAGATGCGGATCCCGAGTACCTGAACTGGACTGCTGTGGACGATCTGGATACCGGATACGTCTCCTTCGTCGACGCGTCCGGGACGGCGCACAGTCACGCGGACGACAGTACGTCTGCCCCCAATGTCATGAACGGCGGCCAGCTTGAATACTTCCACGGCGGGCACCTGTACAAGTCGTACAGCCATACCATCTCCGGCGAACTCCAGTGCAAACTCAACTTCACCGGCACCGCGTTCCGCTACGTCCTCTATTACCGCGGCCCGTCCGGCGACTACGGCAGCGGCGTGGACGTCTATATCGACGGCGAGTTTTACAAGACGGTTACCGGAATCAACGGCCAGAACCTTACCAGCCGTTATGTCGCGCTGGAAGTGCTGGGACTCAAGGACAAGCGCCACGAGATCACCTTTGTCTCCCACGACGGCCGGCGGGTCATGATGGACGCGTTCGATGTGGTCCTGGGCACGGGCTCACAGGACGACGGCAAGCCGATCCCCGAGCCCGAAATCGAGCGGCCCGACAACGACCTGTTCAAGCTGAACTCCTGCAAGGACGGCGGCTTTATGGCGTTTGAACCCACGGCAAGCAACGGCTACGCCGCGTTACTATATGCGCGCGAAGCTGGACGCCAACCAGACATACACGGTGGAATACGACGTCATCTCCAATGTCGAGGGCATGGAAATACTGACCGACCTGGAAGGGCAGGGCGGCATCGGGGATCCGCGCGCAGCCACGGTCTCCGAGGCCATGACATGGGAGCATAAGAGCGTGAGCCTCACGCCTACCAGGCGCTGGCAGGACAGCGCCAACGAAGACACCGCCAAACTGGGCTGGCCCCTGCGCGTGTATGTGAACACGCCGCTCAAGGCGCAGGTGTTTATCGACAACATCGTTGTAAAGGATGCAAGCGGCAGAACCGTTCTCTCGCAGGACTTTGCAACATCGGAAATCAAGGATGTAGTCACCTGGCTCGGCGGCAGCGCCACTCATATCCCCCAGGGGCTATGTGCCCTACAGCGAGGGCGAAGTGCTCGGCTACAACGAGATTATCAACGGCGACTTTGAAAGCGCCGAGCTCATGAAGTACTGGTGGAGCAGAAGCGACTGGAACGGCGGCGTCTGGCAGCGCGAAGCGCAGGCGCCGGGTTCGGCGGCAGTGCCGGCCTGGTCGCCACCGGCAAGGCGACGGCTCCCTCCATCTACAACGCCGGCTGCTTCTATACGCTGGCTATGTCCTCACCTACAAGGTGTTCCGCCCTGCAGGAGTGGATGCGTATACCTACATCGACATCAACGAAGGGCAGGTCGTCACCGCCGCGGCGTCGGAAAACGGCGTGTGGGAGACTGTCACCGGCGCTTCGTAGCGCCCCCGGCGGCGCGATTAAGTTCAGAATCGTGGCCGGCGGCCTTTGCCGATGGCGAAAAGGTGTATATTGACGACATAGAACTGCGTCAGGTCGGCGGCGATCCCAGCGGCAACCCGCAGACGGGCGACGCCGTCCCCAGCCCTGCTGGCCGCAGCCTGCGTGGTATCGCTGGGCGCCGGCGCGTTCGCCGTCCGGAAAAGCGCTTTAGCAGGTAGAACGCCCGCGCTTTGTACGGGAATGCTTTTCACAGACCCGGCGCAAAAGGCGGGGATCCAAACGGATCCCCCTTCGCAATGCTCTGTTTCCGCGCGCCTGCGTCCGCCCCCAGCTTAAGGCATTCCCTTAATACACCGGCTTTGCAATGCTTCCCTTTGTAATGATATACGGTTCAAAAATCAGGTCATCCACCTGGGGTGCGCCGCTGTCCGTAAGAATCATATCGATCAGCGCGTTGGCGGCCGATTTTGCAAGCATGGTCTGGTGCTGGCACAAAGTCGCCGTAAGCTGGCCCGAACGCAGGTATTCTCCGTCTGCGGCAGCAGGTCCATCCCGATCACGGGTGCCGATACGCCCATTTTCTGCAGCGCGTCGCACCGCCCAGGGTAGCAGGTGGTGAGGAATACGCCCGGTTTTGGCCCCTGGCAGGGAAGCGCTCTGCGGTTGCGCGCGCTGTGATTTCCGGCTGGTCCTCCGTATAGCCGATGTCGGAGATCTTCATGCCGTAGCCCTTGACGGCGGCGGCAAATCCGTTCGTATACCGCTGGTGGATGGAGGTACAGGAGCCGGAAAGCACAAAAGGACCTCGTCGCATCCCATCAGGTGGAACATGTCCGGCGGCGATGGCTCCCCGCGGCGTGCGTCCACCCATGCGGTGCAGCAGGCGGAGAACAGCTTGGTTTTGTTGCCCATGGAGATCACGGGGATTTTGAGCGCGTTGAACTGCTCGTATATATCGAAAAAGCACCGTTCCTCGCTCATGTCGTCCAGTGCGAGAATCGCGCCGTCATAGTTGGACTTGATAATGTCCTGCAGCGCAGCGTACGCGTGGTCGTCGACGTCTCGTACTCGTAGATGGTGCACTCCAGCTTGCCGCCGAAAAACTCGTTGACTGCCTCCCGTATGCCGTTTTTGAACTTGTTGCATATATAGGCGGGAAAGGCCGGCAGCACCACGGCGATCTTGATATCGCTTTTTCCGGAGCGCCCTGGCCTGCAGGCTTGGGCTGTAGCCCAGGTCCTTTGCAACGGAGGTGATGCGGCTGCGCAGCTTGTGGCTCAGGTTGCCCTTGCCGGAAAGCGCCAAGGGAAACCGCCGCGGGCGAAAACCTGCAGCATGTCCGCCAGCTCCTTGATGTTTATTTTGTTGTTGGCGATAATGCTGGTCTGGCATATAACGTCGCTCAATGAATCCACCCCTTTGTATCCAATGTTACCACAATACAGCGGCGCTGTCAAATGCATCGCCTTTGTTGAAAATGTACAAAACAATCGGGAATGCATAGAATTGCCTTGACAAAAAAAAGGCAGTTACTATACAATAAAAATACGGACATTGTAAATCGTTTTACGAATTTAAAGGAGGAAAACATGAAAAGGATACTATCAGTGCTTTTGGCGCTGGCGGCGGCAATATCCCTGAGCGTTGCGGCTGTGGGCGCGGAGGGCGGAATCTGCTGAACAACGGCGATTTCAACTCCGGCGCGCTGGGCGGCTGGTGGATGCGGGCCGACTGGAACGGAGGCACCTGGGCCTATTCCGAGACCGAGGGCTATGAGGGGCGGCGGCTGCCTGATCGCGACCGGCGCCGGCGACGGCGGCTCCACGTACAATGCGGGGCTGTTCTACACTCTGGAGGAGGGCAGCGAAACGACGTTTGTCCCCATGGCAGGGGAGCAGTACCAGCTTTCTTTTATGGTGAATTTTCTGGACGGAACCACCAACAACGTGTACATGGATATAAACGAGGGCGCACTGGGCCGGCGCCGCGAACCACACCGGCGGGTGGAGAAGGTGTCCTTTACCTTTACCGCGCCCAGCGCCGACCCGCTCAAAATCCGGTGCGTGGTAAACGGCCTGCCCGAGGGCAAGCGTGTGGGCCGTGGACGAGATTTATCTGATTTCCCTTTCCGGCAAAACCATCAGCCGGACGATGCGGCGGCGGCACAGAGCGGCGTGGATAAGGAAACGACGCTGCTCGGCGACAATCTGCTGGACAACGGCGATTTCAACAAGGCGTCCATCTCAAATGGTGGTGCCGTACCGACTGGAACGGCGGCTACTTTATCTGGGCGGACGCCGGCGGCGTGGACGATACCGGCTGCCTGAAAGCCATCGGCGCCGGCGAGGGGCACGGCCGCCTCAACGCGGGCGTGTTTTACAGCGGCACCGAGGGTGTGGAGAACTATCTGCAGCTGGAAGCGGGCAAGACCTATCAGATGGACGCGTCCTTCTACCGCCCCCGCTGAAGTGACCGGCTCTGTGTATATAGACGTAAACGAGGGCCAGTGCGGCGCGGGCATGTGCTCGACACACGACGAGTGGGAAACGGTGTCTTTCCGCTTTGTTGCGCCGGAGGACCCCGTGAAAATCAGAATCGTAGCCAACGCGCTGCAGCCTGAACAGAACGTGTATGTGGACAACGTCATGCTGCGCGAGGTGGGCGCGGAACCGACTGCGCAGGAAGAGGAAGAAACGGTTGCGGACGAATCCGTCCCCACGATTCAGGCTGCCAACACCGCGCCGCTGGAAGGGCAGGAGAGCGCGGCCGGGCTGGGAATCTGGCTGTATATCATCATCGGCGCGGCTGTTGTGATCGCGGCGTTAGCCGTTGTGCTGGTGGTCCGCAGCCGGAAAAAACTTCTCCGGCGGATCGGAACACGGGGAATGAGGAGGAATAAACATGGCAAAGAGGATACTCGCATTGCTGTCTGTTCTAACTATGGTGTTCGGTCTGTGCGCCGGCTGCGGCACAGGCGGCGCCGGCGCGCTGAAGGTGCGCTATACGCTGAGCGATGAGGAAAAAAACTCACCAGGTTTTTCATGGACAGGAGTACGCCCTGGACGCGGACAGCGCAAAAATCACCGAGGCCGAGCTGGAAAAGGCCGAGGCGTTTCTGGCAGAGCATGTGCTGGAAGCCGCGGAAAGCGGCGACAGCGCGTTTGACATCAAGATAGGCGATACCCAGTTTGCGCAGGACATCAAAAACTGGGATCTTGCGAGCGAGCAGACAGGGGACGACGAGACAAAGACCGACTATACCCTGACCTATACCAAGTCCGGCGAGCCCCTGACCGTCACCGTCTACGCAACGCTGTACAAGGCGTACCCGTGATTGAGTGGACCATCTGGCTCACCAATACCGGCGATAAAAATTCGGCGCAGATTACCGACTTCAACGCCCTGGGCTATGTGTTCGGCGCAGAACAGGCGGACAGCCAGTTCAAGCTCACTACGTTTGAGGGCAGTCACGAGGCCAACGATTCGTTCAAGGCGGAAACGCTGGTTCTGGACAAGGATCAGAGCAAGCAGGTCAGCGGCACCGGCGGCAAAATCCTCGGTCACCTGGTCGCCGTACATCAACCTCCAGTGGGCCAGTGAAAAGGCCGCATGGGGCAAAAGAGGGCGTGTTCATTTCCAACGGCTGGTCCGGCCAGTGGACGACCATATCGTCCAACACCGGCAGCGGCGTGGAAGTAGTCGCCAAACAGGAGTATCTGGACACGTATCTGGCGCCCGGCGAGAGCATACGCTCGCCCCTGATTACCCTGCTTTTCTGGGAAAAGGACCTCATGCGCTCCCAGAACATATGGAGGGACTGGGTCTACAACGTAGCCATGCCCCAGCCCGACGGGGAGCCGATCCCCACCATGCTCCACGGCAACACTGCGCAGGATACTGCGCTTACCGTCACCGCCACCACGGAAAACCAGGTGGAGGCCATTCAGAAATGGATGGAGCTCGGCTTTGATATCGACGCCTGGCAGATGGACGCCGGCTGGTACGATATGGCCTACGGCTCCACGTCCTGGGTGGACACCGGGTCCTGGACGCCTTCGCAGGAGCGTTTCGGCGGCAGCCTGAAAACGGTGAGCGACGAGCTGCACAAGAACGACCTGGACTTCATTCTCTGGTATGAGCCGGAGCGGATGGTCACAGGCTCCGAATGGCAGGTAAAATTCAAGGATACCAATTATATCATCAACGAACCCGGCTGGCAGCTTTACAATCTCTCCGACGACGAGGCGACGGACTGGCTGATCGACTTCATGCTCGATTCCATCGAGAGCAACGGTGTCGATATCTACCGCCAGGACTGCAATATCAACAACCCCTCTCACAAGGGCTACTGGGACAGACTGCAGGAAGACGGCCGGAAAGGCTATGTGGAAAACCGGTACATCATCAACTATCTGCGCTATTTCGACGCCATCCTCGAGGCCACCGGCACCTTTATCGACTCCTGCGCTTCGGGCGGCAAACGGCTGGATCTCGAAACCACCAAGCGTGCGGTCGCCCTCTGGCGCGACGACAAGTGCTATGACGCGACGCTTACCCAGTGCCAGAGCTGGCATCAACTTCTTCATGCCCTATTCCGGCCAGGGCTCGCTGGATCAGAGTCCGGGAACCATGACCTATACCTTCCGTTCCAATATGATGGCGTATACCGGCCTGCCGTGGATGCTGTCCCTGATCAACGACGGCAATATCGATCAGCATAAGGCGCTTATCCAGGAGCATCGGGATTACAGCCATTATCTCACCCAGGAATACTATCCCCTGACCGCCTTTTCCGAGGCGGAAACCGACTGGATGGCGTGGCAGTATAACGACGCGTCCGATTCCACGGGCATCGTGCAGGTGTTTAAGCGTACGGAAAGCACCCAGACGGAGGATACGTATTTCCTCTCCGGGCTGCAGGCCGATACCCCTACCGCGTAGAGGATATCGACACCGGCGACTATGTGGAAATGACGGGCGAGCAGCTTATGTGCGGCGGTATCAAAATTACGCTGCAGGACGACTTTGCCGCGGCCATCTTCCACTACGCCCCCGCCGCGCAGTAAATTCACATCAAAAACGGCAGACATTTGTCTGCCGTTTTTGTCGCTGCCGCAAACGCCGAAACGCCTGCGGCCTTTGTGTGCAAGAATATGCAAAGCCCTATTTCGCCGGGCTGTACTTGCCCGCAAATTCCGCTCTTGCCAGCTTTGTATGTTTTGCGACAAACGCGCTTTTGGCGGCGGTGTATCCGTCGCGGTCATGCTCGTACCGCTCTTGCAGATGTCGTTTGAGCTGTCCGTACTCCGCCGCCGCATCGGGGTGGGCAATCAGGTAATCCCTGAAATAGAACTCGCTGTAATCCCCAAAGCTCTTACGTGTATGTGATACGTCTGCCCGTCAAACCCGTTCGGGCCATAGCCTTTGATATACAGGATGATATCGGCGGGGGCGTGTTGACAATGTATCCGTTTTGCGCGAGGCGCTCGGTAATTTTGGACAAGCCGCTGTTTTCCCTGATTTCCAGCAGTATGTCAATCGTGGGTTTGGAAATCAGGTCTGGCACGGCAGTGCTGCCGATATGGCTGATGCGCAGGACAAGTCCGCTGAAAACATCCAGTAAATAATCCCGTTCGCGCGCATAAAGCGCTTTGTATTCGGATTGTATTCGCGGAGTATAATCGGGTAGAGTCTGCCCAGTCTCTCCGCTTCGCTCCGAGAGGTCACATCGCTGAAATCATGCCGCATAAAGAACTCATCCTTCCCTCGCATTTTCTTGCGCCTGCATATTTTTCCCCGCCCGGAAGCGTAGAATGCTTAGATTCCCCCTTCACCCCGGGAACCAAACTCCCTTACGCATCGTTTTCTTTCGGCATACCAGTTTGGGTGGGTATATTCCCTTTTGCGGATATTATACCATAAAGGGAAGGAGAATTCCCTTTTTTCACCCGGATTATGAGAGCAGGCCGGCCTTTCCGGCAACTGCACGGATCAGCGGTGCGTTGACGGGGAGTTTGCTTTTGCGGAACAGGTCAACAGGGACAGACAGGACAGTGCAATACGTCAATACTTGCCGGTTGGTCGCTCTTCTTCTCCACACTCCGATGGCGCCGTATTTTAAGATGAAGAAGAGGATTGTCTTTGCTTTCCGTGTTGGCCTCCTCCCGGGCCTTGACCTTCACCGCCATGCCCCTGTCCCATGGCGTTTCCTGAACCATTGCCGTTTCCCCGGCTGAGAAGTTTCTTCCTGCTTTTGCAGCTGAGCAAGATACCGCAGCTGCCGCATAGTCATATTGTTCGCCTCCTCGGGGGAAAGTTCCGTGGTGTATTCGAAAATTTCCGCAAATACCTTATATTTCCCATAGGACAGCCCCAGAGAATGAGCTTCTTTACTTCATCAGGAGTTACCCCCGCAGCAGTAAGTATTTTCTTTCTGGGCAGTACACTGGCTGACATACTCTAAAATGGCTTCTCCCTGAATCTGATCAATCTCCACAACAGCTACAGAGAGCAATTCTTCCCGTGCCAGGCAGTCGGCAATGGTATCGCTTGCCATAATCTCTTCCACCGCTTCCTGGTAATCATGATACAGCACGTCTAACGTCTCTGCAAAAGTCACACCGTCCTCATTGAGGCCTTCTACAGCTACCACTTTATCAAAGCGATTGACGCTCAACTCAATGGAAGGATTTTATATCTATGCTGATAATAGACGTGGGCGAGAAATACAGACGATAGCCTCCAGCCAGAGCCAGACACACCACCAGGCACGCCGCCGCAGCTCAGGCCATTCTCCATATCTTGGGTCTCGGCTTTTTCTGTTTTTTCTTTGCAGTTCTTTCAGCACGAATTGCCGGGTCATATCCTTCAGATCTTCCCCGCATGAACGGCATCAAAAAGCCCCTCGAATATCAGGTCTCATCGTACTCACCTCCCAAAGTCGTTTCTCAGCAGTTGACGTGCCCGTGTTATCAAAGTGTAGACCGTGTTTACATTCTTGTTCAGCAGCTTCCCAATCTGAGGCGCCGTATATCCTTCGTAATAGTGCAGGTAAACAACCCTTCTGTACTTTTCCGGAAGCCTTAGTACCGCTTGAAGCACTTCCCTTTGTTCATCTTCAGGGGCAACCGCCTGCTCCATTGCCCGCTCCAAAGACATGGTGCGATTTCTAAAAAAAACTCTTCAAGAAATCCTTACAGGCATTCATGGTAACCCGAATGAGCCATGACTTTTTTCGTGTTCAGGGCTTTCAAACGCAGCAGAACACAGGGCATATTTCAAAAACACGTCCTGAAATACGTCCTCGGTATCTGTACTGTTTTCAAATGAACCAGGCAGATTCGTTTTACTGGTGTCCGAATACTGCCGGATCGCTCTGATTACCTCTTCTTCGCTCCGCATGAAAACAATCCCATCTAAAAGTCTTGATATTATCTATTACGTCCGTGCCGGCCATTGCCGTTACCGCGTCCACAGCCGCTGCCTGCTGCGGTTTGGTTTATCGCATACGCCGTCGCCGTCCTCATCTGCAAAGCCCTGGCCGTTACCATTTTTCTGGCCACTGCCTGAGAAAGTCCAGTTATCGCATACGCCGTCGCCGTCCTCATCTGCAAAGCCCTGGCCGTTACCATTTTTCTGGCCATTGCCTGAAAGTCCAGTTATCGCATATACCGTCGAGTTGTTGTCCACAAAGCGGGGGCCCAGTGCAAAAACACTGACCGTCCCCACGCGGTGATCACCAGTGTAACCGCCAAAATACCTGCTTTTCTTCATAATGATTTACCTCCTGAGATTCGTTTTTGAGTGTTTTCATCTATAATACGATTTAAAGAGGTAAATCCATTCAATATATCGAAAAAAATTTAATGAGGAAAAAAAAATCAGGATTTATCCAGGTATCGTATTATTATGGCCGGAAATGTTCGGAATATCCAAAGTTTCATCCCCAAATATCCCCAAAACGGCAATAAATAAAAATTACCGTTGCTGATATTGTATCAACAACGGTAACTGTTTTGCGTAATAACTACGGCATTGATACAATTTAATTTTCCCTCTGCGTTTGAACCCACTGAGTTCATCAACGGGTTCATTTGAACCCACCCTGTAAAAACCGCAGAAACACGGCATTTTCGGCACTTTCAGCTATTCAGAGCCGAGCCGGGATGCCGTTGCAGAACGGAGGCCTTTGCTGCCGAAGGTTTCATTCCACTCGGAATATTTGTAAAAGGGAAAAAGTGTGACTATGATTTTACCCATAAAAAACGAGGGTATTTTCATAGTCACACTTGTAGCTTTTGGAGCATTTATACTGTGATTTTTATGCCGGACTGAAAGATGAATGTCAGCTTCCGTTGGCATTTACAACGACCCTGTCGAGCGTTTTTAACATGAGCGGATAACTGAACTCGTTGATTTTCCAATCTCATCAATCAGAAGACACATCTCTTCCGCACGGTATCGGACGAGGATGTCCTCGGCATTATCGACCGTTGACCGCAGCGTTGCCTGATAGCGGGCTTCTTTGCCACGATGAGATTCCACGCTCGGCAAAATGCCTTCTGCGGCAGGTCAGTCGAAATGCGGATATCTGTGCAGAGCATCGGTCTTTCCTTCGGCGGTTTACAGTAGCGTTCTCTGTACGCTATCAGTTCTCGCCGAGGCATTGCGGTTGAATGTAGCCTTGTGCGGTGGTGTATAGGTTTGCCCCGGCACTTCGACCGCTGATTGCGTCTTTCGGCTCATACATCGGTATGCGGCAAGGGGCTGCTTATTGGTGGTCGTATAATGATAATAGTAGTAAGGCTTACCGCAAATGCCGCAGAACAGTTTCCCTGTAAACGGATACCGCTCATTTGGTGCCTGCCTGTGCGGTGTATGTCTTGCCGCAACAGCCTGTGCCAGCTTCCATGTCTCTTTATCTACGATTGCCGGAAGGCAGTCTTCTACCAGATATTTCGGCAATTCTCCGTTGTTTCTGACTTGCTGATGTGTGATAGGATTTGCAATGAATGCCTTCTGAAACAGGCAGTCACCGCAGTATTTCTCATTTCGGATAATGTGCTGAACGGTGGTCTTCGCCCAGGAAGCACCCGGCATTCTGGTCGGCACTTCATCGGCAATGAGCCTGTCGGCGATTTCACCGTAGCTGTAGCCGTCAATAAAGTCCTTGTATATTCTCCGAACCAGTTCGGCTTCATCTTCTACAACGGTTACGACACCTTTGTTCTGCCGGAAGCCGTACATTCCGTTAAGCGTGATGCTCCCCGTAATACCTTGCTCATACCTTCTTCGCTTGCCCCATTTTATGTTCGCCGACATCGTTTCGGACTCGGACTCGGCAAACGCAGCCATCAGCGTAAGCATGAGTTCGCCGGATGATTCGGTGTAGTGGATGTTTTCTTTCTCGAAGAAAACGTCAATTCCCAAAGTCCGAAGTTCACGGATATAAATAAGCGTATCCACGGTGTTCCTTCCAAACCGGGATACGCTTTTTGTCCATATACAATCTATATGACCGCTCCTGCAGTCCTCGATCATTTTCATAAATTGCGGTCGACTTTCCGCTTGAGTGCCGGAGAGTCCCTCTTCAGCGTAGATGCCGACAAAGAGAGCGGTGTTATCGTTCTCGAATCGGCTGCGGTAGAAATCGATCTGATTTGCCAGACTGTTCAGTTGTTCATCACTTCGGCTTGAAACTCGGCAGTAGGCGGCGATGCGTTGCTTGCCGGGTTCTTTTCTGTGAGGGGTGATTACAAGCAGATTTTATCCGTCATTGCCGTCAACCTCCTGCGGCTTATTGCGTTTCGTGTAAGGACGGACACCGTTTTTTGATTGGCACTGTCTTTTCGGTTCCGTCCCGAAGGTAAAAGGTAATCGTACAGTTACGGTTGACCGTAGCGTAATTGATGACCGCCTGCCATACAAGTGGGTCGAACTTTGCAAGCGGAGCATCATGCTTCATAAGCTCGTTCAGAAAGCCGGTTATCTGCACACGCTTGGCGGCACAGGCGGCTATCTTCAAATCAAGCTCCTGCTTGAGCCGAGCCATTGTATCGAGCCGCTCCTCATATTCTTGAGTTTTTCATGGATATCATCGGCGGTGTCCTGTCGGCTGTAAGTCATCAGAAGGCTTCTTATCAGCATCTGAACTTCGCCGCAGCCGTTGTTCAAATCCTCAAGCTGTCTGCGGTACTCGCTGTCATCGGAAACGGCATCGATGCAAAGGCGGTAGTTTTCCATGATTTCGTCCTTGTCGGCGATCAGCCCGTTAAACACTTCAACGAAGGCCTCTTCAAAGCTTTCCTCCTTGAGGGGTCGGTGTTTCGCAGTGTTTTCGTTTCTGGAACTTGGCATTGCAATGCCAGTGCCATGCCGTGTACTTGGTGCTTGAATGCCATATCTTTCTGCCGTAGTACCCGCCGCAGTCACCACAAATGATACGGCTTGAGAAAATGGACACACATTGCATATTGCTTCCGGCTTCCTTTCTGCGGCGCATTTCTTCCTGCACCATCTGGTAGGTTTCCGGGAAACAATAGGCTCATGGTCTTTTTCAATGTAGTACATGGGTAGTTCGCCTGTGTTGGGACGCTTCTCTTTCGTAAGGTACGATACCGTTATTTCCTTCTGAAGTATAGCTGCCCCTGTAATACTTCTCGTTCTTCAGAATGTTCAGCACCGTGGAAGCCTGCCACACCTTCTTGTGACCGGGCGTTTCAATGCCGTCAGCGGTCAGCCCTTTCGCAATGCCGCCCGGAGTTTTTCCGGCGAGGAACTCCGCATAAATTCTCCGCACGATTTTTTTGCCTGCTCCTCATTGATAACAAGCTCACCGTCGGGACCCTTGTCGTAACCGAGGAAATTGGAATAGCCGAGGCTGACCTTTTCCGTCTGCGAAGGACTTTCTTCGACCCCCATGAGGTGTTCTCCGAAATCGACCTTGCTTCTTCTTGTGCAAGAGAGGACATGATCGTAAGCAATAATTCGCCCTTGGCATCGAGGGTGTAAATGTTTTCTTTCTCGAAGAAAACCTCCACACCTTTCTCCTTGAGCTGCCGGATGGTAACAAGGCTGTCGACTGTGTTTCGTGCGAAGCGGCGGACTTGGTGAGAATGAGGTCGATTTTCCCGGCAAGGGCATCTTCTATCATTCTGTTGAAGCCGTCACGCTTTTTGGTGTTCGTACCGGTGATACCCTCATCGGAATACACCTCGACAAAGACCCATTCCGGGTTCGCCTGAATTTTCTGCGTGTAATAACTGACCTGCGCATCAAAGGAGTTTTCCTGTTCTTCCTTTGCCGTTGAAACACGGGCATAGGCTGCGACCTTTCGCTTTCGGGTGAAAGTCGAATACTGTG
>VOFB01003098.1_pt1 | contig 13856 bp, 14 predicted proteins | sample 5384141 | NCBI WGS metagenome assembly VOFB01 (sample SAMN12384721, study PRJNA508395) | human gut metagenome | isolation source: healthy gut A | host: Homo sapiens | reverse complement strand
ATGAAGGAGGAGGGTACACGTACCGACAGATTGCAAAACAATTCGGCTTAACAAAGGAACAAGTTGAGGAACTATGCAGCAGAGCGCGAAGAAAGCAGCGAAGAATTGAGAAAGGTTATATTCCTCAACCCAAAGGCCGTCCGAGAAAAAACGCCGGCCACACAGGAGCAGTTACAGAATAACCGAATCGTCGAGCTTGAAATGAAAGTGGAGCTGCTGCAAAATTTTCTATCCGAAGCTGGAAGGATGTGAGAGCGAAATACAGAGTGATTGAAAGGTTTAAGGAAAAGTATCCGATTCAGAAAATGTGCGAGCTATTTGAAATATCCCGGAGCGGATTCTACAAATGGAGAAAACGCGTATCACAGCCGCAGCAGCGCGGCGAGTTGGATCAGTTCATCATCGAGTGCCAGGCACAAGTGAATCAATCTTACGGATACCGCCGGGTATGCCTATGGATAAAACAGAATAAATCAGTTGAATATCATCCATTAACTGTGCTGCACCACATGCGAAAGCTGGATCTTCTGGCGCAGATCAGGCGCAGACGGCCCCTATACACTGTATAAGCAGGGTGGCCATCGCTATGAGAATCTGCTGAATCGCCAATTCATCCAAAAAGCAAATGAATTACCGCTGGGTGACAGATATCACTTACATCATTACGCCGCAAAGGACCTATTATCTCTGCGCCATCATGGATCTTTGCGGCAGATACATTTATCGCATACCGCCTTGGCACTGAAATCAACGCAACTCTTGTCAGCGACACGGTTAGAGACGCATTTACGCGGGAAAAAGGAAAGGTCGCTGATGGACTACTACTCCACAGCGACCAAGGCTGTCAATACACCTCTGAAGAATACTTCGCCTTAACGCAAGAATACCACTTTTCGGCTTCAATGTCCAGACGAGGATGCCCTTATGATAACGCAATAATGGAAAACTTCTTTGGCACATTTAAGACCGAATGCCTTTACAGATGCAAACCAACTACCGGCGAACAGGTTCAGCAGCTGGTTGACGAGTATATCCATTTCTACAACTACCAACGCATTGATATGAAAAACGGCCTTACTCCGTTTGAAATCGGGTAAAACCGCGTAATGTCGTGCAATTCTACGACGGGGTTGTTTTTTGTCTACTTTGCCTTATAGCAGTCCAGTTCCCCTTAATGCATGGGACGCTTTATTTTCGAAATCGAAAGTCGTCGTAGGGATGGTCCGGAACAGCTCTGCGATTTGCTTTCTGAGTGAGAGAGAATACGAAAAAATGTATGGAAAGGAAAAAGCAAAACATGAAGAACATTATGAAACTGGTTGCCCTCGTTCTGGCGCTGGCTTTACTGCCTGTATCAGCATTTGCCGCGGAATTCAACGCTCCCGGCGAATATCCCATCTGTAAAGAAACTGTCAAATTGACGGTGGGTATCCCCGACAATATCCGTATCGAGGATTACGAAACCAATGTCATGACCCAAAAGCTGGAAGAATACGGCAATTTCGACCTTGACTTCGTCATTTATGACTCTACCGATTATACGACCAAAATCAATCTGATGATGATGGCAGGCGGCAGCGAACTGCCCGACGTTATTTTGTTCGATGTCTTCGCTGGCACGAAGTTGACGGACAACCAGCTGTATTCCTGGGCACAGACCGGCTCCATCATCCCGCTGACGCAGTATTACAACGACCCCAGCATTTCCTATTGGCTGCACGAGGCGGTGGAACGCACCGGCGTTGACTTCACCAAGCAAATCACCTCTCCCGACGGCGAAATTTACGCTATTCCCATTTACAATCAGTCCTATGGCAATGAGTATCCTTGCAAGATGTACTATTACAAGCCTTGGCTGGAGAAGCTCGGCAAGGAAGCGCCCACTACGCTGGATGAATACCGCGATCTTCTGAAAGCGGTTGTGTCTACCGATCTCAACGGAAACGGCAAAGCCGATGAAGTGGGTCTGGCTGGTACCGGATTCAACGACAAGTATTACAACGGCTGGTTTGAGGCTTTGATGAACTGCTTTGTCTATGCCGGAGATAGTGACTACTTCACCGTGAACGACGGTGTGGTTGGAGCGGCCTACACGACAGAGGAGTGGAAGGAAGGTCTGAAGTACATCCGCGATATGATCAAGGATGGACTGATTGCCACAGAATCCCTGACCATGGATCGCAATCAGCTGGATACGCTTGCCAATGTTACCGAAACCGCTTTGTTCTCTGCCGTAAATTATTCCATGGTAATGATTACTATGGACAATCCTGCCCGCGATGAATATACCTACCTGTTGCCTTTGATTGGACCGCATGGCTATTCTTCCGCAACTTTCGAGCAAAGTGTTGCAAATCCTGCTTTCGTTGTTTCTGCGAATTGCAAGGAACCGGAAGCCGCTTTCCGTCTTGGCGACCTGATGACCACCGAATATATCAGCATTATGCAGCGTTACGGCGCAGAAGGCGTTGATTGGGATTATGTGCAGAATTCCAAGGTTGACATGAGCAGCTATGTTCCGTATGTTGACGGCTTTGACCTGTCCATCATTGCTTATGACGATGAAAACTTTGGAGGCGGCACCAGTGTTACCAATAGCTGCTGGCGCCAGATGGGACCCTATGTACGCCAGTATGCCATTGCAAACGGCAAAGCCATTAACAAGGATACCGTTACCGGTTTTATGACGGCGATCGGTCAGGCGAGCATGGCATATCAGAAAAACAATACCCGCCCTGCCGAAGTGATTCCGAAGCTGGTTTATGACACTGCCGAAAGCGAGCAAATCAGTGAAATTCTGGTAACGCTGACCAGCTATGTGGAAGAAATGACTTCCAACTTCCTGGCTGGAAACGTCGATATTGATGCCGGTTGGGATTCCTTCCAGAGCGAACTGAAGGCCATTGGTGTGGATACTGTACTGTCTGTTGTGCAGCAGGTGTACGACCGTATGTACAAGTAATCTGCCCATTCATTAGAGCAAATCGCAGGAGGAACAATCAATGTTCCTCCTGCGACATCTTCGAAAGGGGCTGCGGCACATGAAGCGTGTTACAAAACTTCGGAAGACTTTCAGGCGGGACTGGCAGCTGTATGTATTTATGCTGATCCCGCTGATATGGGTAATCATTTTTTTGCTACGCGCCTATGTTCGGAGCGCAGATTGCGTTCCGTAAGTATCAACCACGTCTGGGCATATGGGACAGTCCGTGGGTAGGGTTTTACCAGTTTAAAAAGTTTTTCAACTCCTATCAGTTTTCACGGGTAATGATGAATACAGTTGTGATTTCACTGTATACCATTCTCTGTTCATTTCCGCTTCCCATTATTTTTGCCCTTGTTCTGAATTCAACCCGTTCGCGCAAATTCCGCACGGTTACGCAGACAATCGTTACCATGCCTCATTTCATTTCGGTTGTTGTTCTCGTAGGCATTTTGCTCCAGATTTTCAACTCCAGAACCGGCGTGTACGGCACACTGATGGAGTCAATCATCGGCGCATATCCTGAGGATTTATTTTCAAAGCCTGCCAACTTTAGGCATATGTATGTATGGTCAGGCGTTTGGCAGCAATTTGGATGGAATTCCATTGTCTATATTGCCGCGTTGGCTGCTGTGAGTCCCGAACTGCATGAGGCCGCGCAAATAGACGGTGCGAGCCGCTTCCAGCGCATGCTTCATGTTGATCTTCCTGCGATTCTTCCGACCATCACGATTATGCTGATTTTGCGTATGGGAAGCGTTATGACCATCGGTTTTGAAAAGGTATATTTAATGCAAAACAGTCTGAATTTGACTGCCAGTGAAATCATCTCGACGTATGTATACAAGGTGGGTCTCTCTTCTGCCGGAACGACTGATCTTTCCTATTCTACCGCCATTGGTCTTTTCAACTCCGCGATTAATCTTGTTTTGATATCAGTAACGAACTTCATCGCCCGCAAGCTTGGCGGAAATGGTCTTTGGTAAAGGTGGAGGAATGTTATGAGTACGATTCTTCGAAAGAAAAGCAGAACTATCGTGCGCGACAGCAAAAGTGATGCGTTGTTCTATGTAATTTGCTATGCTATCGTTGCTATTTTGTGTTTGATTGTCTTGTACCCATTAATTTACATTCTGTCCGCTTCCTTTTCTTCGCCTGCGCAGGTCAGCAGCGGCCGCGTGTGGCTCTTTCCCGTAGAACCCACATTATATAGCTATTCCTTGATCTTACAATATAAAAACGTATTTATCGGTTATGGAAACACCATTTTTTATACGGTTGTCGGAACCATGATCAACGTAGCGCTCACTATGATTTGCGCTTATCCGCTGTCCAGACGCGAATTTTCCGGACGCTATGTCTGTTCTCTGATTTTCGTTTTTACGATGGTCTTCAATGCCGGTATGATTCCAAACTATATTCTTATACGTGATTTGCATTTAATGAATACGCGGTGGGCGATGATTCTTCCGGGTGCTATCAGCGCATACAACATGATTGTCGCCAGAACATTTATTCAGAACAGTATTCCGAATGAACTGCTGGAGGCGTCCAAGCTGGATGGTTGTGATGACTTTCAGTATTTCTTCCACATCGTTCTGCCGCTGTCAACAACCGTTATTTCCGTTATCACCTTGTATTATGCTGTCACACATTGGAACAGCTATTTCAATGCCTTCCTCTATCTGTCTGACAGAAAACTGTATCCCTTGCAGATTTTTTTGCGGCAGATTTTGGTACAAAACAAGTTCGATACTTCAGAGGTTACGGATCCCGAGCTGGCGCAGCAGCTACAGGGACTCAACGAGGTTCTCAAGTATTCCATCATTGTTGTATCCAGTGCGCCTCTGATGTGTCTGTATCCGTTCGTACAGAAGCATTTTGTGAAAGGCGTCATGATTGGCTCTGTAAAGGGATAACGAAATGTTATTTTTGTAAATATTATTAAAAAGAGACTTTTTTGCATCAATTTGAAGGAGGCAAGCATTCATGAAAATCACGGATATCCAATGCATACATGTTCAAATTCCAAAGGTGTCGACCAATATCATCGGCGGCAGCGTTTCCTACGAGGGAAATCCCTATCGTGACGAGGAACCGGAACACATGAACCAATTTGTCGGTTCAGTTCCCCATTTCGGTCATTCCTGTTCCGGTATTGTAAAAGTATACACGGACGAAGGAATTGTCGGTATCGGTGAGGCAGCAACTGAAACAACACGGTGCGAAATTGATAGGATTCGCGATAATTTGATCGGCTGTGACGTATATGACATTACCTACAATTCCAACTATACGATGCAGGGACGCGGCAACACGTTGCGTGTTTTTACAAAACATATCAGACTTCCTCGTACCAAGGAACAATCCGCCGTCGAATTTGCGCTTTGGGATATTATCGGCAAAAAAGCCGGTTTGCCGGTCTATAAGCTTCTGGGCGGAAAAGTGCGCGAAAAAGCGCCTGTAACGCTTTTCCTTGGAGAGCGCCCCATCGATGACTGTATTGCGGATATCGATAAGGCGATGAAGAACGGCATCATGACCGTAAAGCTAAAGGTTGGCTGCAATGACAAGCGTGATGTGGATTTGATTCGCGAAATCAGACGGCAGTTTGGTTTATGATTTGGCAATCCGAATCGACCCGAATGCTGCATGGACTGTTCCCGAGTCCATTCGCATTTTGAAGCGTATGGAACCCTTCCATCTGCAGTATGCCGAAGGCTTCCTGAAGAAGCTAATGAAAAGTATTCCTTCCGTAAGGTTCGTGAGGCAACCGGCGTTCCTGTCTGCATTTGCGAGCAGTTCAACGGATACAATGAAATGACGTCTCAAGAGGCACTTACCCAGGTTTGCGATTTGATTCGGATGAAGGCCTTTGATGTGTTGAGCGTTGACCCGTCCCGTACCGGCGGTTTGCTTGGATTCCAGAAGCTGTGTGCCGTTTGCGAAGGGGCAGGGCTTCAGGTTGTAACGCACAGAGCCTTGACCAGCGTATCTCAGGCAACATGGCTGACCGGTATCTGTATCAGTCCCGCTTCCGATTTGGCACAGGATATTGTTCCCGTCGGTCAGCCCTCCGGTCCTCTGTATGATGCGGCCAATGAAACCCTGCTCGTGGAAAATGGCTATATGAAGCCTTGGGACGCGCCCGGCTGGGGTTTGACGCTGAATGAAGAAGTTATCAGTAAGTATACCTGCGCAATGAAGTAACAAATAGGAGGTCATTATGAAAATTACGGGAATTAAGTGCTACCAAATCGCGCTGCCCATGTTTTCAACATCCGTAGCAGGTGGGGTGGATAATTATACTGGCAGTTTGTGCAGAAATATCAAGGATGAGGAAGTAGCGGAGTGGGGAAAGCGGTATCAGGAGTTCAATTCGGTTCTATCCTGCGTTGTTGAAATGCATACGGATGCGGGTATCGTCGGCTACGGTGAAGCGGAGTGCCCCAACGGGCTTAGCGAGGCTTTCAGATTTGCTTGCGAAAACCTGATTGGAGCCGATCCGCTTGAAATCCAGCACAACATGCGCGAAGTTATGCTCGGTCGCAGCAATAATGCAAGAGTTGACCAGATTCATAAAAGACTGCCGCTGATGAAGGAGGATCTTGCTCTTGAGTTTGCTATGTGGGATATTGCCGGCAAAAATGCGCATCTGCCGGTATATGATTTACTGGGCGGACGCGTTCGTGAAAAGCAGGCAATCAGCATTGTCGTCGGTCAGAAGCCCATCAGTGAATGCGTAGCGGAGGTCGGTCAGGCGCTGAAAGCTGGCATTCGTACTATTAAGGTGAAAGTCGGCGCTAACGACAAGCATGATATTGAATTAATCAAACAGCTCAGAGAAAAATACGGCTATGAGTATATCCTCAGAGTCGATGCCGACGGCGCCTGGGGAAATGTAACGGAAGCAGTTCGTGTACTCCGTGAATTGTACAATTACAACATCCAGTATGCGGAAGGCTGTCTGAACAAGTCCGACGCGGAAAGTTACCGCAGGATTCGTGAAATGGCAGGTATTCCGATTTGCATGCCGGTGGAATTCAACGGTAATACCGTGTCTACGACAGAAGCGTTGACGAAGGTTGCCGAGATTGTTCGCATTGATGCCGCTGATGTTATCAGCGCCAATCCTTCTACCACAGGCGGCATTCTTGGTTTTACGCAGGTCGCTGCATTCTGTGAAGGTGCCGGTATTGAATTGATTGCCGACCGTTCTCTGAGCGGGCTGTCGCAAGCAATCATGCTGCATGCTTCAACGGTATGCAATTCTTGTGACTACGCTCAAACCATTATTCCGAACAATACGCCCGCCGGTTGTGCCGATGATATTCTGACGGAGCCTTTGACTCAGTCGAATGGATTCATGCGTCCGCCGACAGGTGAAGGCTTCGGCGTTGCAATTGACCAGAATAAACTTAAGAAATATACCATAAACACTATGACCGTTGGAGTTGTTGAATAATTTCATCATTGAAATGCGCTCCCTTCTCAAACGGACGATCTCCTGAAAAGCGGGGCAACAAGAAAGCGGGCTATGCCCGCATCAACTCCCCCTCCCCCTCATTCATGAGGGGGTGTTTTTGTCTCCGCTGTTGTTGTACAATGTTGCTATGAACATTTTGCAGCAAATCTTTTCATATCATTACGAAGAAATTAAGGAACCTCTGACTTAATCCAGATTAGGAATGAACGGCTGAATATGATATAATGATGACAGCCTGTGGTGATTGTTCCTCTTGATCAATATGTGCAGCAACTTTTTCACGCGGGTAGACCACTACGGATTCTCCTTTCTCCTTTTATGTGTCCAACTTCATTTTGCAGTCAACGACAATGGAAAGTTAAACTAAAAGCACGGACGAAAGGTGGCAGTGATATGGGCGATTGGTTCAAGCGTGCGGTCGTTTATCAGGTTTATCCCAAGAGCTTTATGGACGCCAACGGCGACGGTATCGGCGATCTGCGCGGCGTGACGGAAAAGCTCGATTACATTCATGAGCTGGGCGCGAATGTCATCTGGCTCAACCCCATTTACAAGAATTCCGGCGTGGACGGCGGATACGACATCAGCGATTACCGCGCCATCGCTCCGGAATTCGGCACGATGGAGGACTTTGACGAGCTGCTCCGTCAGGCGCATGCGCGCATCCGCATCATCATGGATCTGGTAGTCAACCACACGTCTACGGAACATGCGTGGTTCAAGGAATCCAGAGCCGACAAGGATAATCCAAAGCGTGATTTCTATGTCTGGCGTCCGCCGTTTGAGGGCGGCGTGCCGAATGGCGAGCGAAGCATCTTCTCCGGAAGCGCATGGGAGAAGGACGAAGCGACCGGAGAGTATTATCTGCACATGTTTGCCAAAAGAGCAGGCAGACCTCAACTGGCACAATGAGCAGGTGCGCCAAAGCGTATACGACATGATGCGCTGGTGGCTGGATAAGGGCATTGACGGTTTCCGCATGGACGTCATCGACATGATTGCCAAGCCGGAGAAAGCCCTCGCCAGCGACGGCGGACCGCACCGTAATGTTTCGAGCGGACCGAAGGAGCATCTGTATCTGCGGGAGATGAACCGCGAGGTGCTGAGCCGTTACGACACGATGACCGTCGGCGAAACGAGCAGCGCAACGGTTGAATCCGCAGCGGATTATGCGAATCTGGACGGAAGCGAACTGAGCATGATCTTCCAGTTCCAGCATGTGAGCGTGGACGAAGCACCGAAGTACAAGTGGTGCACCGATCCGCTGCATCTGCCCAAGCTCAAGTGCGTTTTTGACAAATGGGAAACCGGACTGTATGGCAAGGCATGGAATAGCCTGTATTGGAATAACCACGACCAGCCACGCATCGTGTCCCGTTTTGGATGCGACAGCGATGAAGCCAGCCGTGTGCGCAGCGCCAAAATGCTCGGCGCATGCCTGCACATGATGCAGGGTACGCCGTACATCTATCAGGGTGAAGAGCTGGGCATGACCAATTACCCGATGAAGAGCATCGACGAGAGCCTGGACGTGGAATCCATCAACGCTTATCACGAGCTGGTCGAGGAAAAGCACGAGATGACATCCGAGCAGATGATGGCGTGCATCCGCCGCAAGGGGCGTGACAACGCGCGCACGCCGATGCAGTGGACAGCGGAGAAGAACGCGGGCTTCACGCATGGCAAGCCGTGGATGCCGGTCAATCCGAATCATACGGTCATCAACGCGCAGGCACAGGTCGGCGACCCGGATTCCGTTTTCAGCTTTTATCAGAAGCTGATTCGGATTCGTCAGGAATACGACGTGGTGATCGACGGCAGGTTTGAATTGCTGATGCCCGAGCACGAGCAGATCTTTGCTTACATTCGAGACGATGGCAAACAACGGATGCTCGTTATTTGTAATTTCTCGGATCGAGATGCTGTGTTGACAGCAGACGCCCAAATGGAAGGGCAGATATTGCTTGGAAATTATGACGAAGAGGGAGAAAAACAGAAGCTCAGACCGTGGGAAACGAGAATTGTGATTTTAAAAGAATAAATTAAATATCGATGAGTATAAAGGACATTCCGTGAAGAAACGCAAGATCTATTCTGAATGTGTAAACGCAAAAATCGCGCGGGATCAAAGCGGTAAGAGGTGGCAAGCAGTGTTTGTGTATGCGCTGGATGCGCACGGCATCAAGGGCTACGAGCTCAAGAAGCACTTCTTCATGCCGGGCGGCGAGGTGGATAAAGCGCATCCGTTTGTTTCCGCCTGCGTAAAGAAGGCCGGCGAGCTGCTGGATCGAGCGGAAGAACCCATGCCTTTCGGCGCTTCCTGCGAGCAATGCTTCTTGGTGGAGGCAGGCGCAGCGACGGTGATCATCGGGCCGGGCAGTCTGGATCAGGCGCATACGGTGGATGAATACGTCGAAAAGGCGCAACTGCTCCGTGCGGCAGAGCTGTATCGCCAGATTGCGATGGATATTCTGAAATGAGCTTGATACGCCCTAAAGCGAGTCCGAAATAAACGGAATTCGTTCGCTCGGGGGGCGAAAAAACAAAGAGGGACACGACGAATGACATGCCCCCATAATGCGGACTCTCGAACACGGAAAGAATTCGGGGCTGCATTATGGGGGATTTTGTTTCATAGAAGAAGTAGGAAGCGGATTGCAGGCAAGCGTGGCCTGTCCATGCTTGCCTTGGCCGCCGTGCAGCAGATTGGGAGCAGACAGTCAAGGGTGGCGAAGCCACTTGCGAAGCTCTTGACCGGATGGCTCGTTTTTTTGTCCCGAGCCTGCTAATACTAATTCTTGTTAAAATGGCTTAATCCGCGCACCATCTTTTTCGCTCTGACTTTGCCTCGTTCCGTTCAACGTACCTCCAGTACGCATCACTTCACTTGGCTTCGTCAGAACAAAAAATCTGATGCGCTCTGTTAAGCATTTTAACTGCGAATTAGTATAACTTTTTCGCGCCCTTTTGCATCACTTACATTTTAGCGAAAACAGAGAGCTGCCAGGTTTTTAGCCTGACAGCTCCCATTGAGATGAATCTTCTCTTTTTACGCTTCCGCCGCAACAGCCGCGCCCTCGACGGTCACGCTCTGCTCCTGAAGCTCCTTTTCGGCGATGAGATCCTCAATGGTCTCCTTGGTGCGCATCAGATCCTCGACGGACATGGTCTCAAAGCCTGCGGTCGGGGTTTTCACCTTCACGCCGTGGCGGTTCAGAAACGCATCCACCTTCTCCTCGTTGTGCTTGTAGACCGCAAAGCCCACCAGGCTCGCGCCTACGCCGATCAAAACGCCCTTGACCATCGGATTATTCCAGCTAAACATCATTTTTTCCTCCTGTCTGTCTGATAGAACATTTGGGACGCTGTCCCAAACCCTGCCAAGAACCTGAGGTTCTTGGATTTTCCACTACATTTATCGCTTTGCGATAAATGGGAAAATTCGCTGTTTTGATGTCGGGAAGTTCGGGTTTCCGGTTTGGGGCAACGCCCCAACATTTTCCTTTACCCCTTCTTCGCCATCATTTCCATGCCGCGCTGGAGCATGCTGCCCGCGTAGGCCACGCCGTCCCCGTCGCCGCTGCCCTTCACCGGGGTCAGGCTGATGGAGTTACCCGCGCGCCGTACCATGTAGACCTGCTCACGCGGCTCCTGCGGAATCAAATGGCGGCCAAACGTCAGTGCCCAGGCCAGCGCGCTGGCCTGCATACCGTTCGCCTTGCCGATGGAATTGATTAAGTATACCACAGACATGACTTCCGGGTCAAAACTGCCGCGCGCGTGCAGTTCCTGATAGCCGTGCTCGGCCACCGCCGCCAGCGTCGCGCCGACTGAAAGCCAGCGCGTAAACCGCGTTAGCGTCGAGCCCATCAGCGTCAGCGATCCGTCCAGCGCAATGCAGCACAGCGCCAGATAGCCGCTCGGTGCCATCGAAAAGCCTTCCTCTTCGGAATGCTTGATGTGCAGCAGCGCCGTGCCGACCAGCCCCGCGTAAACCGCGCCGATTTTCACCAGCAGCTGTTCTTCCGTCGCCGTGAGCTGGTCGTATTCGCACAGCAGCGTCCCGATGCGCGGATTATAACGGCAGCGCGTCACGCCCTTGATGCCCAGAAACGGCACGTCGCTTTTAATCGGCTTTTCCAACTGAAAGCGGATGCGCCCCGGCATCGCGCTGAGCACTTCGAGGTGAAGCGCTCCTTTTTCGTTTCTCATCGGTCAGCGGCCCTCCATCGGCGGGAAAAACATCAGCCGCAGCGAGTTCGCAACGACCAGAATCGTAGACGCGTTGTGCATCAGTGCGCTCATCATCACGGAAATACCGCTGGCCGCGCCTAAAATCAGACCGACCGTGTTGATGCCGATGACGATGGCGAAGTTCTGCTGCACGATGTGCATCGTCGCGCGGGAGAGCCTGCGCAGTTCGGGGATCATCATCGGGTCATCGCGGCTGATAACCACGTCGCTGGTCTCCATCGCGATATCCGTGGACTTGCTGCCCAGCGAAATGCCCACGTCCGCATATGCCAGCGCAGGCGCGTCGTTGATGCCGTCGCCGACCATCACCACGCCGTTGCCCTGCGTCTGCAAGCGAAGCACTGCTTCCGCCTTCTGCTCCGGCAAGAGCTGCGCCTTGAAGCCGTCCACGCCGATCTGCTCGGCCACGGCGCGCGCCTGCGGCTCCATATCGCCCGTCAGGATTTCGATGTCGCCTACGCCGTCATAACGCAGACTGTTGATCGCGCGGCGCACGTTGTCGCGCGGGCTGTCCATCGCGAACAGCACCGCCACGAGCTTGTCATCTATGCCGACGTAATTCGGTATCGCGCCCTGACCGTCCGGAACGGCTTTCGCTGTGGTCACGCCGTTTTCCTTCATGTATTTCATATTGCCGACGCGGACAATATGTCCGTCCACATCGGTTCGGCTGCCGCGCGAAACCTCGGTGATAATCTCGCCGTGGTCGAGTGCCTGCGCGCCGATCTGACGACCGTAGCCCAGAATCGCGCTGGCCAGCGGATGCGTGCTCGTCTCTTCTGCCGCCATGGCATAGGCCAGCACCTCGCGCTCGTCCATCTCGTCATCCAGAACGACCATGGAAACGACCTTCGGCTTGCCCTCGGTCACGGTGCCGGTCTTATCCAGCAGCACGGTGTTCGCGCTGCTCATCTGCTCGATGTATGCGCCGCCCTTAATGAGCACGCCCTGCTTGACCGCCGTGTTGATCGCCGCGGAGAACGCCGTCGCCGTGGAGAGCTTGATGCCGCACGAATAATCGATGACCAGCATCTTCAGCGCCTTCTGCGCGTTATGCGTCACCAGCCAGACAGACAGGCAGAGCAGGAAATTCAACGGCACGAGATAATTCGAGAATCTATCCGCATAGCGCTGAATCGGCGCTTTTTTCAGCTCGCTGGCTTCCACCATGCCCACGATGCGGGAAACCACCGTCTGATCGCCGACCTTGTTCGCCTTGACCTGAATGTTGCCGCTCTTGACCACCGTACCCGCGAAGACCTCGTCGCCCGCGCGCTTTTCAACCGGCACAAACTCGCCGGTGATCGCGCTCTGGTCAATGACGGCCACGCCGGAAGCAATCACGCCGTCCACCGCAATCTTTTCGCCCGTGTGAACGGCCACGGTGTCGCCCGCGTGCAGCTGCGCAATCGGGGTGCGCGCCACACGGCCGTCCTCCAGCACCTTCCACACGTCGCCGTCGTCCGCGGAGAGCATCTTCTTGATGGAAGAACGTGTCCGCTCGATGGTGTAGGAAGTCATCAGCTCGGCCAAATCCGACAGCGCCAAAATCATCAGCGCGGAATGCGGCGTGCCGAGCATCAGGCTCGCGACGATGGAAGTCACGGTCAGGAAATCAGCGTTGGGTCGCATGTCCTTTCGGAGTCCTTCCAGCGCGCTCCTTGTCATCGGCGCGGAAAGGCCGAGACTCGCCAGCGCTTCCAGCGGGTGAAATTCGCCAGCGCGCCGCCCAGCAGCGGGGCGGTAAAGAGCGTGTTGCCCAGCACCATTGCGCCCGCGTTCACCGCCAGCCGCTTGGCCAGACGGGCGGTCGTCATCGGCTGCTCAGCCGTTTCTTCCTTGCCGCTCGCGTGGCGCGCGCGCAGGGCGGGCATCGCATAGCGTGCCAGCACCATATCCGCGCATTCCACCAGTGCTGCGGAATCCAGCTTGTTTTGATCGTATTCCAGCAAAACGCTGCCCGTGCAGGGCGTCACCTGCACGCGGCGCACGCCGGCAATCGTGGCCAGCTCCCCGGCTACGTCCATGCGCGCGTCAAACAGAAAGGCAAGCCCGTCAACCCGCAGGCGAAGCCGCCCCGGCAGGCTGCTGGCGATCTGCCCCTTCATCCAATCTTGTTTGATTCTCTGCGAA
>VOFB01001806.1_pt1 | contig 13860 bp, 22 predicted proteins | sample 5384141 | NCBI WGS metagenome assembly VOFB01 (sample SAMN12384721, study PRJNA508395) | human gut metagenome | isolation source: healthy gut A | host: Homo sapiens | reverse complement strand
CGCCGCGTCGTCAACGCCGGAGGATATGTATAAGCAGATTTTTGCTCATTCTGGTGAGCGTGCTGCTGTTCCTGTTCGGCGGCTGGTGGCTCCGCAGCCTCAAGCGCAGCGCCGTTATGCGCACGCCCGTCGCGGTGCTGGCGCTGGCGCTGATGGCACTGAACGTGCTGACAAGCGAGTCCGGTCAACGGCGCGCGCAACTGGCTCAGGTTGCCGGATACTCGCTCCAGCCCTCCGAGCTTGTCAAGGTCGCGTACATCTATGTCGGACGTCCACGCTCGACCGGCTGTACCGCCGCCGGAACCTGTATTCATACATCGCCTTCTCCGCGGCCTGCGTCATCGCGCTCGCGCTGATAGGTGACTTCGGCACGGCGCTCATCTTCTTTGCGACCTTCCTTGTGATATCCTTCATGCGCTCCGGCTCCATCGCCACCGTTATACTCGCGGTCACGGGGGCAGGACTTGCGGGCTTCCTCGCGGTGAGCGTCAAGCCGGTATTGCCCAGCGCTTTGCAAACTGGGGGCATGTGTGGGAGGATATCTACAACACCGGTTTCCAGCAGACCCGTGCGATGTCCGCCGCCGCATCCGGCGCGCTCTTCGGCAAGGGCGCGGGCAGCGGCTGGCTGCACAATGTTTTCGCCGCGAACACCGACATGGTCTTCGCCATGATATGCGAGGAGCAGGGCTCATCATCGCCCTTTGCTCCATCGCCGCGATACTGGTTCTCGCCTTTTTTCGCCGTGCGCAGCGCAAGCCGCAGCCCGCAGCGCGTTCTATTCCATCGCCGCCTGCGCGACAGTGAGCATGCTGCTCGTGCAGCTTGTCGCTGAACGTTTTCGGCTCTCTGATATCCTGCCGTTTACGGGAGTTACCTTCCCGTTCGTCTCCCGCGGCGGCACCTCGCTTATCTCCTGCTGGATGCTCATGGCCTTTATAAAAAGCTCCGACACCCGGCGCGAGGGCAGCTTTGCGGTGAGACCCGTGACCGCCGAATCGCGCGCCGAGGAGGACGAGGAAGAAGACGAATACGAAGAGGATGATTATGACGGGGAGGACGCGGAATGAAAAAGATAAGCAGACGCGCTATATCCGTGCTTCTCATCGCGGCAGCCGTCATATTCGGTGCGTCGTATACGTGCTTTGCGCTATATCGACGACGGCGCTCATGGGCCTTGGCTTTTTCCAGCGCCAACTCCGGCTCCTCCGGACTTATAAGTGACCGCAACGGCGCCGTTCTCGCCCGCTTCGGCGGCGGCACTAATCTCTACCCGACGATGAACAGACCCGCATCAGCTGCTATCACGCGCTCGGCGACTATACGGGCGCGACAGCGACGGGCGTAATAAACAACTTCTGGGGCGATATGCAGGGCTTCAGCCTCGTCACGGGAACGACCAAGGCGCAAAGCTTTGCGATGTCCCTGAACATCGACAGCAGGCTGAACAACACCGCCTACGAGGCTCTTGCCGGACGAAACGGCGCCGTACTCGTGATGAACTACAAAAACGGCGAGCTTCTGTGCATGGTGTCCTCCCCGTCCATCGACCCCCTGGCGGATAATTCGAACCCGCCCGACGGCGCATATATAAACCGCTGTCTCTCCGCGTCGTTCACGCCAGGCTCGGTGTTCAAGCTCATAACGGCGGCGGCCGCCATCGAGAACATTCCCGATATCTTCTCCCGCACGTATTACTGCGAGGGCAGATATACGATAGCCGGAGTTGAGATATACTGCTCCCAGGAACGCATTACACGCAGACCTTTGAGCAGGCGCTCGCCAATTCCTGCAACTGTGCCTTTCGCGCAGATAACCGTAAGTCTCGGTCAGGACACAATGGTGGAATACGTGAAAAAATACGGCTTTCTCGACGCGCAGAGCCTTGACGGCATCTCGACCGCCGCGGGCAGCTACCCGACGGAGTTTGTCGGCGATCCCGAGCTTGGTGGTCGGGCATCGGCCAGTCCACCGATCTGTCTGCCCCTATTCCCTGCTGCGCTATGTTGCCGCCATCGCAAACGGCGGCACTCTGTCGAGCCGCGGCTCGTGATGAGCGGCGCGGAACCTGTGAAAACCGCTCTCATGGAGGCCGATACGGCGGACAAGCTCAAGCAGATGATGAACTACAACGTTGTCGACCACTATGACTCCGACAGGTTCCCGGGGCTTAATGTCTGCGCCAAGACCGGCACCGCCGAGCTTGGCGACGGCGACTCGCACTCGTGGTTCGTCGGCTTCCTCGCGGATGAGGCGCACCCCTACGCGTTCGTGGTTCTCGTTGAGCGCGGCGGAGGCGGCCTGACGAACGCCGGCGCGGTGGCGAACAACGGTTTTCTGGCGGGCAGTCGGAAATATAGCGCAAATCCAATACAGATTATAGAGTTTAACGATATAAGAAATTCAACATGATCGACATATCCGTAAGCTCGCTGGTCAAAATCCTTCGAGCTTGGCAAAAATATTTGGACGGTTGACCTTCACGGTCAACTCCGGCGAGCGCGTCGGCATCCTCGGCCACAACGGTTGCGGAAAGACGACGCTGTTCCGCATACTCGTCGGGCGAGATTGGCTATGACGAGGGCGAGGTCGCAATAGCCCCGTCAAAGCGGCTCGGCCTCATCTCTCAGATACCCGTCTACCCCGAGGGGCTGGACGGTCGAGCAGGTCTGCGCGCTCACGCGCACCGGCATATCTACGCCATAAGTCGCCGCGCGCATGAACGAGCTTGAAGCGCAGATGGAACACGACCAGTCGGCAGAGCTGCTGAAGCAGTATGACAGCTTCAGGCTGACTTGCCCGCCTCGGCGGCTACGATATGGACGTTCGCAGCCGCGTCGCAAACGGTCTGGATATTCCCCGGCAATGCTCGCCCAACCCTTTCGATTCTCTCTCCGGCGGGGAAAAGACCCGTGTGAACCTCGCGCGGCCATCCTTGAGGACACTGACATTCTCCTGCTGGATGAGCCTACGAACCACCTCGACCTGCACGCGACGGAGTGGCTGGAGGACTATCTCCTGCGCTTCAAGGGTACAGTGCTTGCCATCAGCCATGACCGTTATTTTCTTGACCGCGTCGTCGAGCGCTCTATCGAAATCGTCGACGGCAAGGCGGAGTTTTACTCCGGCAACTACAGCTTTTACGTTGAGGAGCGGCAGCGCCGCTTCGAGGAGAAGCTGCGCAAATATGAAAAGGATCAGGCCAAGATAGAGCAGCTTGAGCGCGCCGCGGCACAGATGCATCTCTGGGCCTTCATGGGCAATGACAAGCTCCACAAGCGCGCTTTCTCTATGGAAAAGCGCATCGAAAAGCTCAGCCATACCGAGCGCCCGACCGAGCAGAAGAAGCTCACCGTCAAGTTCAAGGAGCGCAGCTTTGAGGGTGACGAGGTGCTTGTCATGGACAGCATCTCCAAGAGCTTCGGCGAAAAGAAGCTGTTTTCCGATCTTGACCTGACCGTCACCGGCGGCGAGCGCATCGCGCTCATCGGCGACAACGGCACGGGTAAATCCACGCTCGTGAAGCTCATCATGAATCAGGAGAAACCCGACTCCGGATACGTCTACCGCGGCCCCGCAGTGCGCACGGCATATCTCCCGCAGCTCGTCAGCTTCACGGACGAGAGCCGCAGCGCCTAGACACAATGCTTTATGACTGCCGCTGCCAGCCGCAGGAGGCGCGCGACAGGCTCGCTGCATTCGGCTTTCGCGGCGAGGACGTACTGACTCCGGTCGGCGCGCTCTCCGGCGGCGAGAAGAGCCGTCTGCGCCTGTGTATGCTGATGGGCGGGATATAAACTTCCTGATACTTGACGAGCCTACGAATCATCTCGACATCGCCAGCCGCGAATGGATGGAGGACGCGCTCTCGGACTATGAGCAGACGCTGCTCTTCGTCTCGCACGACCGTTATTTTATAGAGAAGTTCGCCACGCGCGTCTGGGCGCTGGCTGACGGGAAGATAACCGACTTCCGCGGCGGCTACAGCGAATTCTGCCAGTGGCGCGACCGGCAGGAGGTGTTCCGCCAGAACGAGCGCGCGCGCAGAAAAAGAAGGAGCCAAAGGCCGAACCGAAGAAAAAGCCCGTGCAGGGCAACGACAAGGCCATCGCCAAGGCAGAGCGTGAGATTGCGAAGCTTGAGGCTAAGATTGCGGCGCTCGACGCCGAGGCCGAGGCCAACGGCAGCGACTATCAGAAGCTCATGGAGCTGTCCGCCGAGCGCGAAGGGCTTGAAAACGAGCTTCTGGAGCTATATGAACAGTGGGAGGAGCTGAACGGATGAACGGTCTGAAAAGTATACCGAACTGGATACTCTGGACTGCCGCGCTGCTCGCGGCGGCGCTGGTGTTCCGCTTTGCGATGCGCGGCTACGCGTACATAGGCTACGCTGGCCTTCATCGCCGCCCTGATAGTCTTTGCATCACTATCTGCCACGCGGCGCGTGGCGCGCCGTGACGGCACTGGTGTGCGTCGGGCTTATATATTTCTGCATCGTGGAGATACCGATAATCGCAAATTCGCGCACGGATAAGGATCCTGAACGGAAGTACCTCGTCGTGCTCGGCGCCGCCGTGCACGGGTCGACGCCGTCTCTCTCCATGGCGCACCGGCTCGAGGGCGCGCTCGGCTATCTCGAAGCCTATCCGGATTCTATTGCGATAGTCAGCGGCGGTCAGGGGAACGGCGAGGATATCAGCGAGGCGCAGGCAATGTACGATTGGCTGACAGCGCACGGCGTCGCGCCGGAGCGGGTCATTATGGAGAACAGATCGACCTCGACGATGGAGAACCTTGAGTTCTCATACAGGATAATCCGCGAGCGGGGTGACGAACCTGAAGGCAATGTTGCCATCGTCTCCAGCGGATATCATCTCTACCGCGCAAAGGAGATGTCCAAAATGCTGGGCGTCGCCGCAGCGGGCGTCGCGGGCGCTCCGGATTACCGCTGATAACCCTGAACTTTTTCATCCGCGAGGCGTTCGGCGTAACGCACCTGTGGGTGCTTGGAAACTGAGATATCCGTCCCCGGCATAAATTATTTCCGAGGTGATAAGATGAACTATTCCGACGAATACCGCGCCAGGCTATGCACGGCCGACGAGGCGGTGCGGCTTGTCAAAAACGGAGACTGGGTCGATTACGCGTCCAACAACGCTAAGCCCGTCCTGCTCGACCGCGCGCTTGCCCGGCGCAGAGACGAGCTGCACGGCGTGAAAATACGCGGGAATCTGACCCCGGGGCCGCTCGCCGTTGTGGAGTGCGATCCTGAGATGGAGCACTTTGTCTACCACACATGGCACTGCTCCGGCTACGAGCGCAAGCTCTGCGACGCGGGGCGCGCGTTCTTCACGCCGATGATCTTCCGCAACCTCGCGTGGTACTACCGTACCCAGCTGACGGTCAACGTCGCGATGTTCTGCGTCTCCCCCATGGACAGCCACGGCTATTTCAGCTTCGGCGGCTCCACCGGCGTATGCCGCGACATCGCCGACACTGCGGACGTCATCATTCTCGAGGTCAACGAGGCCGTTCCGCGCGTTTTAGGCGAGGGCGAGAGCATCCACATATCCGAGGTGACGCACGTCGTTGAGGCGGGCAGGCTTCCGCTGTGGGACATGCAGTCCCCTGAGCCGTCGGAGACGGACACGATGATCGCCCGCCACATCTTCCCGCACATTCACGACGGGGCAACAGTGCAGACTCGGCATCGGCGGTATGCCGAACGCGCTCGGCAGGCTCATTGCGGAGTCCGGCCTGCGCGACCTCGGCATGCACACGGAGCTGTGCTCCGACGGGTATCTCGCGATGTTCCGCGCCGGTAAGCTCACGAACCGCCGCAAGCCGCTGCACACCGGCAAGGGTGTGTACGGGCTCGCTGTCGGCAGCGAAAGAGCTGTACGACTGGATAAACGACAACCCGGCCTCATGGCCATGCCTCTCAGCTACGTCAACGACCCGTATGTCATCGCGAAAAACGACGGCATGATCTCGATAAACGGTGCCTGAACGCCGACCTCTACGGGCAGGTAGCATCCGAGAGTGCGGGGAACGCGCCAGATAAGCGGCACCGGCGGCCAGCTGGATTTTTGTGACCGGAGCGACGCTGTCCCGCGGCGGCAAGGCATTTTTGTGCATGGCAGCACCTTCCGCGACAAGGCCGGAGTTCTCCATTCTCGCGTCTTTGCCGCGCTTCGGCGGCGATATTATCACAACGCCGCGCAGTCAGGCGTATTACGTTGTCACCGAATATGGCGCGGCGAATCTCGCCGGACGCGGCACGTGGGGCGTGCGGACGCGATGATATCCATCGCCCACCCCGACTTCCGCGACGAGCTTATACGCGCGGGCAGGCGACAGAAAATATGGCTGCCGTCAAATAAAAGATAAATACAAAGGACGAAATATGGAACTGGAACTGCACAAAGGCCGTCCGGCCGACAAGCGCATCGACAAGGAAGAGCGCTGCTACGCGCTCTCGACTCGCTTGGGATAGAATATTACCGCGTCGACCATGAGCACGCGGACACAATTGAGCCTGCCACGGCATAGAGTCCGTGTTGGGCGCGGGATATGCAAGAATCTGTTTCTGTGCAACCGGCAGGCGACGGAGTTTTATCTTCTGCTCCTCCCCGGCGACAAGCCGTTCAAGACGAAGCTCCTATCAAAGCAGATAGGCTCGGCGCGGCTGTCGTTCGCGTCCGCGGAGCACATGGAGGCACTTCTGGATATCACGCCCGGCTCCGTCAGCGTACTGGGGCTGATGAACGACGCTCAGCGCCGCGTACACCTGCTTATAGATAACGACCTGCTCGCCGACGAATATCTCGGCGCCACCCTGTATAAACACCTCCACTCTGCGCATCGCAATGGGCGACGTCTTTGCACAAGCTCATCCCGCCATGGGGCATGAACCGGCCTTCGTCACTCTGCCGTGGAATCCTGAGGAATAACAAAACGCCGTCCCCGTGAACGAAAGGTTCACTGGGACGGCGTTTTGTTATGTACCGCTTTTATTTCCGCACGTACACACGCGGGACGCGCTTTGACACCGCGCAGAGAAGCTCATACGGTATCGTTCCGGCGGCGTCGGAGAGCTTATAGATGCTGTTGCGCTCGCCGAATATCTCGACCTCGCTGCCGACGTCGACCTCCGGCAGATCGGTCAGGTCGATCATGCACATGTCCATGCATATCTTTGCCATGCGCCGCGGCGCAAAGCCGTTTCCTGCGGCGAAGCTGCATTTATTCGATATCACGCGCGGCAGGCCGTCAGCATAGCCTATGGCCAGCACGCCCATGCGTGTGCGCCGCTCGGTGACGTAGCGGCGGCCATAGCTGACGCTGACACCGCTGTCATATATCTTTATCGTGCTGACCGTGCTGACAAGGCGCATGCACGGCTTCAGACCCATTCTGCCGCTGGTATCGCCATAGCCGTACAGCAGCAGGCCGGGGCGGACCATATCCAGCGCCATCTCAGGGTAGCTCTCCACGGCGCCGCTGTTGGCGCAGTGGCGTATTTTGAATTTGATATTGCCGCGGGTCTCTACCTCGTCCACGACGCGGCAGAACAACGCGAATTGATCGCGTGTATACTTCTCGCAGTCCTCGCCCGGCTCGTCGGACACGGCGAAGTGCGTATACACGCCCCCTCGCTCTCGATGCCCGGCAGCGTGCAGGAACGGATGACGTTGTCCACGCCCTCCCTCGAAGTGCGCCCCGTCGCAGAGAAAGCCGAGGCGGGACATGCCCGTATCGAGCTTTATGTGTATCTTCAGCGTCTTTCCAAGGCTCACGGCCTCCGCCGAATACTCCAGCGCCTTGGCAAGGCAGGTCACGGTCTGGGTGATGTTCTGCTCGATGAGCACGGAGGTGTACTCGTGCGGTGTATGGCCGAGAATGAGGATAGGCATGGTTATCCCGCCGCTGCGCAGCTCAAGCGCTTCGTCAAGGCAGGACACGGCCAGATAATCCGCGCCCTCAGCCTGCAAAAAGCCGCGAGACAGGCAGTGCGCCGTGACCGTACGCGTCCGCCTTCACAACGCCGAGAAAGCGGCAGCCATCAGGCAGGGTCGCGCGGATGGCGCGGTAATTGTGCCGCAGATTCTCAAGGTTTATTTCCGCCCATGTTCTCTTCTGTAAGTCGTTCATATCTGTCTCCGTTCCGAGGAATTCAAGCGCTGGATATGCCAAGCTCCCAATCCTCTATTTCGCAGAATACCGTCACGCGCTCTCCGGATGCAAGCTCCGCGTATACCGGCGTCATGCTCTCCTCTTCGAGCCACACGGTAACGGTCATGCCGTCCTCAGGGATAAGCCGCACTACCGTGCTGTCGCCCTCGCGCCAGAAGCAGTCGGCATAGCCGCCGCGCAGTGCGTCGACCAGATACGGCAGCGCGCCGACCGGCGTCAGGCCGCCGTCCAGCGTCCCGTGTCGATGACGAAGCCGTAATACTTTAGCGTGCCGGAGCCGTCCTTCCGCACCGCCTTCACTCCGCGCAGCTCCTCGGGCGACAGCACCGTCACGGCGCATTCCTCGCCCGACTGCTCATAGCGAAGCTCAAAGCTGACGCTCTTGTCCTCATACTCGGCGCGCAGAGCGGCCGTAAAGCTCAGGCCGTCCGCCTCGGAGACGGTTTCGGAAAATTCATCCCAGCGCTGTTCAAGCCCGCTGCCGCAGCCCGTCAGAAGCAGGACCGCGCACAGCGCGAACACGGTGCATATGCGTTTCATGGCGTCCTCCAAAATAATGATGCCATAGCATATCTTTGCGATATGCCGTCCATTATAATCCTTCGGAGACGATTAGTCAAATATCATCATTGAATGGGCAGACTTACGCTTATGCTCGTTCCCTTTCCGGCGCGCTGTCCATGGATATCCGCCCGCCGTGGTACTGGACGGCGTGTTTAACTATCGACAGGCCAAGCCCCGTGCCGCCGGACTCCTTGAATGGCTCTTGTCCACGCGGTAGAACCGCTCAAAAATGCGGCTCTGATCCTCCGCCGCGATGCCTCATCCCCGTGTCGCTCACGGTCAGCTTCGCGTTTTTGCCGTCGGACGATACATTGATGCTGACGGAGCCGCCGTCGATATTATACTTTATCGCGTTGTCGCCGAGGTTGTAGGCCACCTCGTATATGAGCTGCCGTACGCCCTCAAGCTCCGCCGGCTCGCCGCTTACCGAGAGATGCGTTCTTTTTTCTCCGCCTCGGCCTGGAGATCGTCCGCGACGCCCTGCGCGACTTCAAGCAGATCAAGTCTCTCCTTCGGGAGCACCTCGCCCTCGTCAAGCTGGGAAAGGCGGATTATATCGCCGATAAGCGTCACAAGTCTCTGCGCTTCGTCGCGGATATGGCGGACGAAGCGCGGCATGTCCTCAGGGCGCACCATGCCGTTTTCTATAAGCTCCGCACTGCCGATGATGCCCTGAAGCGGCGTTTTCAGCTCGTGCGAGACGTTCGCGGTGAACTCGCGGCGCATCTGCTCCGCGCTCTCCTGCTCCGTCACGTCGAAAACCAGTATAACGGTGCCGATAGCGGCTCCGTCGGAATCTATGCGGCTGACGTCGACCTGATAGATGCGGCCTCCATGCCGCTCGTGCAGGCGGCCATGTCCGCTCTCCATCGCCGAACGCACCGCCGCGCTCATGTCACAGCTGCGGTCAACCGTCAAAAAGTCCTTCCCCGCGCAGTCCCCCTCCACGGCGAAGATATTCCGCGCCGCCGGGTTCATGCTGAGGATGTAGCCCTGCTCGTTGAGCAGCACAAGCCCCTCGCGCATACTGCCCGTCACCTGCGCAAATTCGTCCGTGCGCCGCCGCAGTTCGCGCAGCTGCGAATTTATCTGACTGCGCTGGCGGTTGATGCGGCCTAAAACAGGCGCAAGCTCCTCGTAGGCGGCGTTGCTGTCGTCCAGCGGGTGCTCCAGATCAAGCTCGTTGAGCGGCGCGACGACGACGCGGCGGAGATGTGTTTTGCGAGTATTGCGGACAGTATCAGCGCCGCGGCAAGCACCGCCAGCATCGGCTGCGTCACGCCGAGCAGGAGCGCACCCACGTTGCCGTGCTGACGGAGACGCGCAGCACCGTGCCGTCATCAAGGCGGCGCGCGGCGTACATAGTTTTCTGCATCAGCGTGTTCGAGTATCTGACACTCTCCCCGCTCGGTCTCAAACGCGGCCTTGACTTCCTCGCGTTCTGAGTGGTTCTCCATACTGTCCGCGTCAGCCTTGGTGTCGTAAATCGCGCTGCCGTCCGCCGCTATCCACGTAAAACGGCGCCCCGTCCGGCGCGCGGCGAGATAATCCATGCCATCGTCCTCAACGCCGACCGCAACTATGCCCAGCTCTTCGCGCAGACCGCTCTCCTCGATTCCGCCGAAATAATCGCGCAGGAAGCCCACTGTCGTTATCATGCTTGCAAGCAGCACACAGGCCGCCGTGAGCATGATGGAAGAGAAAATTTTCTTTGTCATACCTGCGCCTCCAGCCGGTAGCCCACCCGCGCACCGTCTCTATCATCTCGCCGTATTCGCCGAGCTTCTGGCGAAGAGTGCGTATATGCATGTCAACCGTGCGCGTCTCGCCGCAGTAATCGGTGCCCCAGACCCGCTCCATGAGCTGTTCGCGCGTGAACGCGGTGCCGGGGTGCGCCATGAAGAGACGCAAAGAGTTCAAATTCCTTGTATGTAAGCGTGATGCGCTGGCCGCCGGCGGTGACGGTGTGCGCGTCGGCATCGAGCGAGACACCGCCCGCGCTGAGTCCCGCACGCTCCGCATCGTCGCGTCGGCAGCGGCGCAGCACCGCCTTGACGCAGGACACCAGCTCCATCACGCCGAAGGGCTTTGCGAGATAGTAGTCCGCGCCGAGATCCAGGCCGTGTATCTTGTCGTACTCCGTGCCCTTCGCCGTGGCCATGATGACGGGGATATCGCGCAGAGCGTCGGACGCGCGCATACGGCTCAGAAGCTCAATGCCGTCTATCCCAGGCAGCATCACGTCCAGCACGACAAGCTCCGGCCGTTCGGCGCGCAGAGCGTCCCAGAACGCGGCGCCGTCGGAAAATCCGCGCGCCTCGAAGCCCACTGAACGCAGAGCGTATACCTCGATATCACGTATGCTGGCGTCATCCTCCACGCACCATATCATAGTCCCTTGTCTCCTTTATGCACGCCCGTCACGGCAAATATCACCCACTCGGCAATGTTCACCGCGTGGTCGCCGATCCGCTCGAAATACTTTGCGATCATCAGCAGGTCGAGGTCAAGCTCCCCGTTGCTCGGGTTTTTTCGCTATGGCGTCTATAAGCTCCGCCTTGACCTGTATGAAACGGGCGTCCACCTCGTCGTCCTCGGCTATGACCCGCTCCGCTAACATTATATCATATTTTACATACGCATCAACACTTTCCGTGACCATATTCACCGCGCGGCGTGCCATTTCGCAGATAAGCGCGTCGTTTCCCGCGCCGTGACCGCCGAGGAAGCGCACCAGCGCCGCTATCTCCTCGGCCTGATCGCCGATGCGCTCAAGGTCGGTTATCATCTTGAGCGCGGCCGATATCTGCCGCAGGTCGCGCGCGACGGGCTGCTGCTGCAATAACAGCCGCAGGCACATGGATTCTATCGTGCGCTCCATCCGGTCGATGTCCGCGCCCAGCGTATCGACGCGCTTCGCAAGCTCCATGTCGCCCTCGGCGAGAGCCTTTGTCGCAAGCGCGATTATCTCTCGCACATTGCGCCCATCTCGATGAGCGAACGGTTCAGCTCCGAAAGCCGCCTGTCAAAATTGCTTCTCATTTATCCAAACCTCCCCGTTATGTAGTCCTCCGTGCGCTTGTCCGCCGGCTGCGAGAACATCTGCTCCGTCCCGCCGTACTCCACCAGCTCGCCCAGGAGGAAAAATGCGGTGTTGTCGGATATTCGCACGGCCTGCTGCATGTTGTGCGTAACGATGACGATCGTATACTTGCCGCGAAGCGCATCGCGAGCTCTTCGATGCGCCCGGTGGAGATCGGGTCGAGCGCGCTCGTCGGCTCGTCCATCAGCAGCACCTCCGGCTCGGCGGCCAGCGCGCGGGCGATGCACAGTCTCTGCTGCTGTCCGCCCGAGAGACCGAGAGCGTTCTTCTTCAGCCGGTCCTTTACCTCGTCCCAGATCGCCGCGTCGCGCAGGGAGCGCTCGACTATGTCGTCAAGCCTACGCGGCTGCGCACGCCGTGTGTGCGGGCCGTAGGCGATATTGTCGTATATGCTCATGGGAAAGGGGTTGGGCTTCTGAATACCATGCCGATCTGGCGCCGCAAACATTGACGTCCGTGCCCGGCGCATATATGTCCTCCCCGCGATACCTGACGCCGCCGGTGATCTTTGCACGTCCGGAACAAGATCGTTCATGCGGTTCAGCGTTTTGAGGAAGGTCGATTTTCCGCAGCCGGAGGGGCCGATGAGCGCCGTGATGCTGTGCGGCTCTATCTCGGCGCAGATGTCCTTCAGCGCCTGCTGCTTCCCGTACCAGAGGCTGAGATCGTTTACCGAAATAATGCTCATCTCAGCGCTCCTTTTTTCAGCATGTCCTCAAAGCTAAGCCCGTACCAGTGCGACGGCTGGCGCTTCACCGTTTCGCGGACGCAGCCGTAGCAGAAGTCCGCCGCCGCGGCCAGCGCGAGCTGCATGTCGCGCGCGGGTCGGCCATGGCGAGCTTGCCGCAGAACGCGGACGCGAAAACGTCACCCGTGCCGTGCAGCCGCAAGCGGGACGTATGGCGTGCTTATCTCACACTTTTCCCCGCCGAAAGCGCGACAGGTAGCCGATGCGCCCTTCGCGGCGCACGCCGGTTATTATCACATTCGGCACGTTGAGCCGAGCGAGTATCGTCTCGGGTGCCGTGTCAAACGGTAGTCCGGCAAGGATGGCGGCCTCGGTCAGGTTCGGCGTTATCACATCGGCAAGCGCTGTCAGCCGCCGCATCGCTTCCACATATTCATCCGAAAAGCAGGGGTACAGCCGCCCGTTGTCGCCCAGAACCGGATCGACTATAACAACAGTATCGTCCCCGCTGAAATCGTGGATCAGCTTCTCCGTCAGGTTAATCTGCTCCACCGAGCCGAAAGAAGAAGCCGGTGTATATGCAGTCAAATTTCACGCCGATGCTCCTCCAGTGCGCGGCGAAGGTGCGCATCTCCTCGGTCATCTCCCGCGCCGCGAAGCCCTCGAAGCCGCCCGTGTGCGTTGAGAGTATGACGGTGGGCGCGCCACGGCCTCGACCCCGCAGGCCGAGACTATCGGCGCTGCCACGGAGAGAGAGCATTTGCCGATGCAGGACAGGTCATTTATAAGCATTGCGCGCGGCATTCCGGTTTCGTTTATAGTAGTCATAGCTTTTTCTTCCTATTATAGTATTTGGTCACCAGTCCGGCGGCCAGATTGATTACAAGAGTGAGGAACATAAGTATCGCCGCTATCGCAAAGGCTACGCCGAATTCGCCCTGCTCCTTTGCGTAGACGTAGAGCGCGACAGTGAGCGTTGCGCCCGCGCCCTCAAGGCCGACGGCACGGATCCCTTCAAACAGCGGACGCAGCGTATGCGCGAAGCCCGCTGTGAACAGCGCCGCCGACTCGCCGAGGATGCGGCCGACGGAGGATGCAGCCCGTGATCACGCCGTCCACGCAGCCTGGGATGACCACGGTGCGGATGACGCGCCATTTGCCCGCGCCGAGGCCGAAAGCGCCCTCGCGGTAGCTCTGCGGCACGGTCTTGAGGCTCTCCTGCGTCGTGCGCATTATCATCGGCAGGTTCATCACCGCCAGTGTCCAGCGCGCCCGCGAAAGCGAGGTGCTCATGCTCAGGAACTGACAGAA
>VOFB01001827.1_pt1 | contig 13864 bp, 25 predicted proteins | sample 5384141 | NCBI WGS metagenome assembly VOFB01 (sample SAMN12384721, study PRJNA508395) | human gut metagenome | isolation source: healthy gut A | host: Homo sapiens | reverse complement strand
ATTCAAAAATACTACATCATCTGCAGAAATTAAAAAGCAATGATGGATTAAAATTAAAAAGCTAAATATAAAAATTCAAAAAACAAACTGATAAATGGGTAGTTTTAATACATAGATACAAATCAAATAACGATAATATGATGTCTTATGCTGAAAAAATACTACAAAGAGGATATAATGTTTTACTTCCTAATAATAGAGCTCATGGAAATAGCGAAGGTGAATATATAGGTATGGGGCTGGTTAGATAAAGAAGATATATCATGTTGGATAGATGGATAGTAAAAACGACCCAAAATCTAAAATAATACTTCATGGAGTATCTATGGGTGGTGCTACAACTATGATGACATCAGGAGATAATTTAGGTAATGTAGTTGGATACATAGAAGATTGTGGATATACTAGTGTATGGGATATATTTGAAAGTGAATTAGATAAAAGATTTTCACTTCCTGCATTCCCCGATAATTAAATATATCTAGTACAGTAGCAATTTAAAAGCTGGATATGATTTTACAGAGCATCTAGTTTAGAACAAGTTAAAAATGTAAAAAGCCGATGTTATTTATCCATGGTGGAAAAAGACGACTTTGTTCCAACTTGATATGTTGCTGAAGTTTATAATGTTGCAAACTGTAAAAGGACTTATATATAGTTGAACAAGCAGGACATGCTGAAGCGAAGGACTACGACCCAGATGCATATTGGGATAAAGTTTTTTAACTTTATAAATGAAAATATCGAAATTTAATTGCCAATATAAAATAAATATTCCCACAAGAAAGTACTATATCTCAGGTGGGAATATTTTTATTTAAATATTTTTTATGCGGTATTTATAAGGTATGTATTTGTAACTTAAATTTGTTCAGATGAAATAGTTTTATCAGAATGATTTGCTGTGACTTTGTCTTCTGGTTTATCGACGTTGCAGAAGTAGTGTATTTCGGAATTGTATTCATATTTTGTTAAATCGCCGATTTTAAAATAAGTGTTACATTTTTCACATTTGGCAACAGAACTCAGTTTTGCACATTTAGGACATATCATATCGTAGTCATAAAAATGATAGTACTTATCCGTCGCCTTTATTTCACAGTCACAAATTTCACAATAACCTATAACTTCAGCAGATTCATCTTGAAAATTATCTTCATGATTATTTGAATAATTATAGTCCATTTATTTACCCCTTTTATAAAAATAAAATTCTATATATTACATTATATCATATGAATATATAGGAATTCGTGTGAATTTTAATACATATAATTCAGATTTATAATTTATATGAAATATTATATTTATACAGATTAACAATTTATTAAATAATGATATGCTATTTGGATACTTTCTATTTCTATCTAAGTCTCTTTCAGTTAAAGATGGAAGTCTTTTTAAATCCATATTGTGCATTAAATCAGCAAGTTTGACTTCTTTTGCTAATTTGTTAGAGCTTAGATTTTTATATATTCTTGATAATCTTGTTTAGGATCATATCTTGTAAGCAAAACAACAGCATCGACGATATGTTGTGATAGTCCAATTTCAAGCAAGTACTCAGAATCTACATCAGTATCTTCAATTACATCGTGGAGTATAGCTACGATTTTAGCATCTTTACTTTTTACATTTTCCATTACATGCAGAGGATGTAGTATATATGGATTGCCGGATTTATCAGTTTGACCTTTGTGTTTTTTTTACTGCTAGTTCTAGTGCTAATTGAAACTGTTCATTATAAGATAACATTTGTTTACCTCCTGTAATATAAATTTATGTATATTATATCCTATGTTTTTTTAATTTTTTGTGAAAAATATAGGGATTATTGATTTTTATGGAGAATATAGTTTTTGTATAAATAATATATTAAATGACAGCGTCAAATAAAAATAAGAAATAATATAGTATAATATAAGAAATATTAAGTTAAAAATTAGTATTTTAAGGTGGTGATATCTGAAAATATATAAAATAAAGTTTATAAAATAAATTCAGGGGGATTATGTTGAATTTAGAATACTCAAGGGATAAATATAAGCAAATTGAAGATATCTTAAATAATAAAGAAGAAATAAATGAACATGATATAAAAGATATAGAAAAAAACTTAAAACAATTAGGAGAGATAAATTTAATTAATAATATAAATCAAATAAAAAAATACGACTATAAAGATTCTTTTAATTAAGGAAGTATTTAAAGAAGTCATTGGAAGTGATATTAATTTAGATAACACTACAAACAGAGATTTTAAAATAAAAGAAGACAATATACAGGAAAACATACCTGAATCAACTAATACTTTAAAAGATAGAGAAACAGCTCACAATATTTATAATTTTAAAACTATAGATGAATTATATGATATATTTAAGTTAGATGCTGAAAATATAAAAAAGAAAATATTTTAAATAAAAATCTTGATATAGTAAAAATATTTAATGATGATAAATTTGAATCATATCTAAAATTTTTAGATGATGGATTTCCTTTAAGTGTTTATCAAAGGTTGAATATAAAAATTTATAGTATATATGAAATTAACTTATTTTTTTTATATTTTAGGATATGAAGATTATCTTATCAAAACAAAACCTAATATTAAAAAATAATATAGAACATAAAGAAAATCAAATAAGTATAAATCAAAGTATAAAAGATGAAGTTTATTTAAAAAATTACTAAATATATACTATATAGAAGATTTAGATTATATATATAAATACGATATATATAACAATAAAAATTCCACTATAAAAATAGGTAAATGCAGAGAGATTTACTAAACCCTTCAATAAACAAAACTCTAAGCAAAATTTTTTAAAAACAAGATGATGAGATTTAACTCATCTATATTTATACAAGGTAAAAAATAAGTTTAAATCTAAAAATAAAAACAAAGATATAAATACAGATTGCAAAATTTTAATTTATACAAAAAAATCTGAACATGAAATAAATTTATATCAGTTAAAAAATACATATGCAAAGGTAGTGATTATTATATGAGTTATAATATATTACAAAAAATATAGAGGATAAGTTAGAAAAAGTATAAAAGACAAGTCTGGCTTAAATTACTATACATACTACTACTATGAAGCACTTGATTTATTAGATAAATACATCTTAGATTTAGCAAATAATAAAACTACAAAGTCACAAGTCAAAATATCAGAATTACTTTACAAAGCAAATAATCTCCAAGAGGACAAATACATATATAGAAATTATGTATTATCTTTATTTATAGAAAATAATACAGAAAAATTAGATGATATTTTAAAAAAGATAAATCTATTTATAAAGAAGGCAGCTTTAATGATGAAAAAGTTATTTATTTTTTTAATAGAAAGTTTTTAAAAAAAGACAAGCCTCTAGATAACAATAAGATAGAAAAACTCGAAAATTTATATAAGTCTTTAAATTATATTGATTATAGAATCTATATGTTTTATATAAAAAAAGTATAATTTAGATATTTTAAAAAAGAAAATAAATACTTAATAGATAGTTATGAAAATAAATACGAGAATATAAAAGATGGCAGAAAGACCTAAAGACAAGGTTAGCATACTATTCAGTATTAGATAATGAGTCTATAAAAGATGAATTTGAGATGATACTAAGTGATATAAAGTATTTAGATGGAATAAATAATATAACATTTAACAATATATTTATAAAACAATTTTGTGAAAAAATTCTATAAAAAAGAAAATATATTATTTCTAAAGCATGAGATAAACCAAGATAATGTAGAAATTTACGAGTATTTATTACAATTTATAAATAAAGACTTATATAACGACTATAAAGAGATGTTTGATTATATTATACAAAAAAAATATTGTGAATATAGACGATTTAATACAATTGGCGACAAGATGAAAATAGATTTGATATCTCATCTATCAATATATAATGAAAACTTAGCTTTATTATCAATATACAACAATAATTATATAAAATATCTAGAATACATTAAAAGTGTAGAATTAAAAAATCAAAATATTGAGCAAAAAAAATTAGAACAAATAGATAATTTAAAAAATAAATTAAGACAATCATTGAGAGAAAAGACATCTTTTACTGAAAAAGAATTGATCTTTATAAAAGAATTAGATGATGAGTATTTAAATACAATTATTCAAAATATACACCATATAGAAATTTGCGATATAACTTCAGGAAAATATAGAATAATATTTAAGTTTGAAAATTATGCAGGATGTGATCTTGAGTATTATGATAAAAATGCATTTTTATTATCTTCCTGAAGAGCCAAAGGAAATATTGGTTTTAAATGACGATGTTTTATACAGAAAGTCTTTTTACAATGACAAAAGCCACAGTAAATACAGACTTTAAATTTAAAAGATTGAGCAAAGAAACATTACCAGAGTATTATAAAGAATTTAAAAATAGTTTAGCTAATTATTTTGTAAAAATCCTTTGAAGAAGTAAGAGATGAGCTATATAATGATAATTTAAGTTATAGATTTTCACTATATAAACTATATGAAAATACAGATGATTTTATCAGAAATATATATAAAAACAATCTAAAGCTCAATAAAATGATGGTTGATATATTAATCCAAAATAAATATATTTTCAAAAATAAAAGTGATTATGAGAAAATTTTAGACAAAATAAGAAATAGTATAAAATTAGATTTATATTCAGATCAAAATAAAGAAATAATTAAAGCTATAAGTATAGAACTTAACGATACAATAAAAAAACAAGATAGTGTCTATGAAATGATAAAATCAATTAAAATTACTAAACCTACAAAGAATCAAAATATTAGAGAAGTAGATTTTAGAAAAGAAAAAATATTTAAAAATATAGTAGATAATATAGTGGAGTTAGATGTTTTAGGGATTTTTCCAAATCAAGATATGTTTATAGAGCTAGTAAAAATAGCTTATGAAAATAACTATTATAATAATTTAGTATTTATTAATATATGTGAAAAATTTTATATATAAATACAAAATAGTAGACAATATTATCTATCAATATATGAGAGAGTGTTATAAAAGGGATTACATCCTTACAGACGATACAAAACAAATATTAAATATAATAAGTATGTATTATGATAGTAACGATAACACAAAAGATAATTTAGAGATGGATTTAAATTATTTTATAAAGATAAATAAATATGATGAAGAATTTATATCTAAATTTAAAAATCTATGCAAAATTATAAAACATAATGACTTAGTTCATAATAATATAATTAAAAGAAGTATAGATTTTATGACTAATCTCAACAATTATAATAAATATATTTATGATTTAGATATAGCTATAATTATGGAAGAAGTTTATAAATACACAAAGGATATAATAAATGCTTAGAAGCATTTATTTATAGATATATTAAAAAAATAACGCTATAGAAAAAATTAAACCATATATAGAAGATATAGTTTCTTATTATACAGAAGAAAAAATAATAACAGACTGCTGCATGATTATAGTTAAAACTATCTATAAATATAATTACTATGAAACTCTTAATTATGAAAAAATAAAACTATTTAAAGAATACTTCTTAGAATTATTAAAATACGAAATGTTGAGTTATACTGACTACAAAGACTTGATAAAAGATAATTGTATCTTAATTAAAAATAAAAACAATAATATAATCTATAAATTTGAAGATGTAAAAAATGAAAATATATTGATAAAGCTAGGGTATAACGAAGTTTACAAGATAAATAATATAGATATTATAAGGAATATATAATAAAAATAAAGATATATTCATAGATGAGTTTAAGTTTGAGATGATTTATTTAAGAAAAAGGCATTTGAAGTAATGATTGAAAAATCTATATACAATAAGGAAATAGTTGAGTTTGCACTTCAAAACGAAAAGGATTTTAAAGATAAAGATCAATATAAAAAGCTCTATATGACTTATTTATATGAAGAGAGAAATCTGGATGAGTGTTCTCTTTTTAGAATATTTGAGAAGCTTTGAATATTTTATAGATGAATGTGAGATATATACTGATGATAATAAATTTATAGAAAATATATTAAAGAAATTAGGTGAATCTGAAAATCCTATGAATTAGATTTATTTAAACATATAGACAAAAAACATAAGCAATTTGAATTTTTGCCAGAATACATATATTATGTTGTTACAAAATACAGCTTGATAGATAAAGAAGATTATTTTATAGAGTATTTTAATTTGAATAAAACTAGATTAAAAGAAGACCCAATAAATAAAGCTTTTTGTATATTACTTCAAATCACTTCAATATATAAGCGAAAAAGGTATATAAAAATATAACAAATATACTTCAGTATATTTCTACTTTAGAAAAACCACTTTAAAACAAGGTATATTAACTTGCATAGTTGATACAATACTAGAAAAAGATTTTTATAAAGATTTAGATATCAACATAAATAAATATAAATACTCTGTACTAGCATCTATCCATATCTTGATTTATATAAATCAAATCTATGATTATAAAAATGACGAAATATACAACAAAATAAAAAGGAATATATTTATATATAAGTAGTTTTTATTCTAAAAAAGAAGAGATAAATATATTTTTTAATAAGTAAAGTAAATGATAATTTAAACGAGCTAAGAGAATTATGCAAATTTATAACTGATGCTGCAATAGGATATAAATTTACTATAAATGAAGAAAAGATAATAATTAAAAAGGCCAGAGAATTATTTGATAAAGGAATAAAAATAGAATTAGAAAAAGCTTCATCAAATAAATACAACTGCAAACAAGATAGTTTGAGACAGAGTATAGTTGATAATTATAAAATTATAGTTGGAAATTTAAAAAGTGAAAAAATAAGGATACATATTATAGAAAATTAACTGAGATGGATTTTAAATCGTTGATAAATGACTTAGTTGTATCAAAAGCATCTAGCTTGAACAACGACATTATACAAAGATATATAGGATTTGAACTAAACAATATGGACGAAAAACTTTTATATTAAAAGTCGAAAATAAAAATTTATATAAAGTCATAAAAAAATATCTAAATAATCAAGATTTAGATGATATATATTTTAAAGATAGCGATAATGGATTTGAAAATGATGTAATTGTAATTAAAATTATGGATACATTTGATTTAGAAGATGAGAGATTTAATAATATTTATTTTATACTAGACTTATTTATTGAATTTGTAAAATTTGAATCAGATTTATTAAAAAGAAGATTTTATAATACCTAATTTAAATTTACAAAATGCAGTTTTTATACATAATAAGTTGTTTGTAGGTAATATACATCAAGGTGAAGTATTGAATGTGATTAATAAGCGAAATTTAAAAAATAATATGCACCAAAATATCCAGACAATAACTGAGATTATTACCAAGATAATAAGCCAATCTAAATTAGAAAAGAAGGATATTTACATATCTTTGATAAAAAGCAATTTAGAAAATGGTGATATTGATACATTAGATAAGTTTTATTGTAAGTTAATGTTTATAAAAGATGAAATAAAACATGATAGTGGAGTTTTGTCATTTATATAAAAAATTGAATAAAAAAAATGGGAGCCCTAGCAAATGTCCGATCTCTAGGGCTCTCTTAATTAAAATATATTATAAAAAGGGGTATTAGGGAATATATTTTATAACGTATAAGAATTATCTTAATACGCAAAGTCTATTTAGACTTTTTTATTTTGGGGAGTAATTTCAGTTATCGGGGGAATAACTGTATATTTATAATAACAAATATCGATAAAAAGTGCAACAAAAAACAAAAAAAATATTCTGGGTAAAAAATGGTAAAATAAAATAGTGCATAAAATCATATACTTTGTATAAAATTTTAATATAAAAACATTTTAATATGTCGTATTTGCAAGGTTTTTAGAATATAAACAAATCAAAATAAAATTTAAATTAAAATATTAATTTAAAAAGGAGCATTTTATGAATATAAAAAGACTAGGATTATTTTTATTGATAATATTATTAGTTTCTTTAAACAATAGTATTTATGCACTAGATGAAAAAGATTATAATGATACAAATTATTTAAAAAAAATTCAACTGAGCAGATAAACATCTCATTAAAAGATATTGAATTAGAGCAAAAGAATGTCGAGATAAGTGATGATTATGACAAATTTGCAATATTGACGTTTAATGTAATCAATACTAGTCTCGAACCCCTGGAGTTATCTCAAATAAAATATCAATTTTACCAAGATAATAAATTACAAGATACTTTTATAAATAAAAATCAAAATATTTATGGGTTTTTAGGCAAATTAAACAGTGGAGAAAGTAAGATAATAAAAATATGTGTTTCTCTTGATAATATGAAAGAGCCTATTGTACTTTTTGATAAATAATGATGTCGGAATTTATAAATATCATATTAAACAGACTATAAATATATCTTAAAATCAGCCATCCTAATATAAATAAAAATTATACATAAGTAAGAAGTATAAATTTAAAAAAGATTAAAAAATATTACAAAACAATTAAAAATCCTTATCTTACAAATTTGTATTTTTATTTGTTCTTATTTCATTGTATAATCTATTTATTAAAAAGGAGGTAAAAATGGCTGAGAATAATGAAAACAGAATACGAAGACGCAAAGTTAGCTCAACTACCAACAATAATAGAAATACAGGGAAAAACAGCAATAATAATGCTAAGAAACAAAATTTAATATAAAAAAATACTAGGACTAATAAAAACAAAGAGTCTATACAAGAGGCTCGAAAAAGCGCGAAGAACGCGAACAATTTGAGTTAGAAAGAGAAATCTATTATAGAAAGAAAAAAAAAAACAGAAAGAAAAGATTAAAAATAGCTACTAAATTAGCTTCAGTATTTTTAATTTTAGCTGTTATTGGAGGAATAGTATTCTCTGGTTTGCTTTATATGCAGTTCAGGGAGCACCACAGGTTACAAAGGAATTGATAAGAGAAAATTATATAAGTAGTCAAGTCGTAAGTGATGACCAAATACCAGATGACTTAAAACATGCTGTTGTAGCTATGGAAGATAGGCGATTTTATAAGCATCATGGAGTGGATATAAAGGCACTTGTAAGATCTGCACTAAACAACTTGGTGACTTCTTCAACACAAGGTGGAAGTACTATAGATATGCAAGTATCGAAAAATTTACTTACAAGTGAAGACAAAACATATAAGCGAAAAGTTTTAGATATGTATAATGCTATTCAGATGAATAAGGTAATGACAAAAAGACGAAATTTTATGTACTTATCTAAACAATATATACTTAGGAAAATCAGCATATGGCGTTGCGAAGGGAGCAAAGGTTTACTTCAATAAAGATGTATCGGAACTAAACTTGGCACAATGTGCAATGCTAGCTGGGATAACAAATAACCCTTACAGATTTAGGGGAGCACGACCAAGCAAAAGGCTAGACAAATACAGGTACTTGATGATATGCTAGAACAAGGATATATAACAAAGGATGAGTATCAAGATGCAGTAGATGACCCGACTTTGTTTGCATCAGAGATAGATTAATTAAGGAGCCTAGATATGTTAAAATTTGTTTATGATGAAAAAGAATACGTATTAGAAGAAAACAAAAATGTATGTTTACTAAATGACGAAGAAAAACCTGTAACAGGTATAAGTTTAGATGATATACTTAATATGATTGGAGATTTAGACGAAATCGACTTTGATACTCAATATTATAAAGAAGCATGTGTTGAATGTTTAGATGGAGTTAAAGAAAAACAAAAATTCTTTGCATTCCTAGAGTATCATTTCTATATATACACTAAAGATCAAAAATTTGTAATAAGTGATATTCAAAAGAATACGAAGGTCAATCTTTCAATAAGCTTTTAAGAGCTAATAAAGTAGACAATAGTTATATAGTAAGTCTTATAATTTGTAAGAATTGCGGAGATACATTAGTTCAAATAGAAAACTGTGTAGTTTAGATTTTAATATTAAATTATATGAAGAGAATTATAGTATTAATGTATTATAGTTCTCTTTATTTTTTTGTATAAAATTAAGGGGTATTATATGAAAAGAATATTGTATTTATTAATAAGACTATTTGCAGGGTTTATATTATATGGTCTTGGAATTGTTGTAATGCTTAATGCAAAGATAGGTGTATCGCCTTGGGATGTACTTCATCAAGGATTATCTTTTTAAGAGTGGAATCACAATGGGGCAAGCATCAATAATGGTAGGTTTGGTGATAGTAATCTTAGACGCTGCATTAGGTGAGGGTGTCGGCTGGGGCACTGTTTTAAATATGATTTTTATAGGTGTATTTTTTTAGATATTATAAAATCTATGAATATTGTACCAGTTGCAGATAATTTATTTATGGGGATTGTGATGATGATAATTGGAATAATTATTTCTGCAATTGCAACAGTATTATATTTGGGAGCAGGGCTTGGCAGCGGACCTAGAGATGGTCTTATGTTAGCGCTTAATAAAAAGTTTTCTAAACCAGTTGGAGCCATTAGAATGTGCATAGAACTTACTGTTCTAGTTTGTGGATGGATTTTAGGTGGTAGCGTAGGACTGGGTACTATTATAAGTGCTTTTTGGACTTGGATATGCTATTCAAATTGGATTTAAGATATGTAGAATTAATTCTAAAGAAATTAAACATAGAATAATAAGAGATGATATCGATTATATTAAAAATATAATTGAGCAAAGAAAAAATCTACAAGCAAACAAAGAATACATAACTAAAGATTGTAACGATAATAAATAAAAATAAGCATTTTAAATAGATACTATCATAAATACCACATTATGATAGTATCTATTTTAGTTAAAATATATTAATTTCTAATAAATTTATCTAGCTTTAAAAAGTATTACAGCTAGCATCTAAGTCGTTAATTTGCACAGCAGGCGCGCTACAGACTTTTTGTTGATTGTATATACAGTTTACAGCTTCACATTTTATTTCTGAAGTTCCAACTGCATGGTCGTGATGACAGCAACATCCAGCATCACTAGAGAAAGAAGGATTTTCATTTTCTCTAAAAAGTAGCACAATAAGTATCAGCTGTAGTTACAGCTTGTGTACCAGCTACACATATTTTTTTCCTGCAAAACATTCACAGTTGTCGTTATAAACACATTTTTCTGCATTACATTTTAAATTTTCATAGGTTAAATACCTCCATAATTTTTTCTTTAGTTTGCGTGAATTTAGGAAAATTATTCATCCTTTTTTAAGCAATTTGAGCATAGCAAGATAACATCATCTTCTGTTTCACGCCCAAATTTTTTGTTTAAATGATATACTTCGACATTTTCTTTAGAGTGGCAAATTGAGCAACGAGAGTGATTTTTATACAATATTTGTTCTCTGAATAATCTCAGTAGATACTGTTTAAATAATCTTCATATTTAACTCTTAAACAAGATTCTAAAAAATTTAAATACAAGTTGTCTAAATCAGAGGTAGTCAAGTCGTTGTGATCGGCTTCGAAATACTCGCAATAGTCTTGCGGGTTAGGTGTGCAGTCTTTAAGGACACATTTTATTTCATATTTAAAAATTCATCAGGACCATCTAGTGTTAGATGGCTACATAAACTACAACAATCTTTTGGTAATTTATCTTCAATTTCTTTTATTTTTTATTCATATAATAAGACCTCCATCATTAACAATACATAAAGCTTGTTAAAAAAATACGTTTTTAAACGGTAGTCACTTAAGGTATAAGTGAGAAAATAACTAATTTAAAATAATAAATTCAAATAATGCTTAAAATTAATGTTTTGTATAATTTTATTTTTAGATATTAAAAAATATTACTTCACTCTAAAATTTAGGATTTGAAATAAAGGGATTTTAAGATTTAAAAATTAAATTATTATATAAACTAATTAGAAGGGATAAAGGAGTTTGTAATGTATGAATATAATTTTAATGAAATGAGAACAAATATCGAACAAATTCTAGATATTTCCTTAGCTGAAAATAAAGATAGGTATTATAATCAATTAGAAGTATTTAAAAATAATAAAAATATGCAAGGCAGTTCAACAAATAATGATATAAAAAAAAAAAAATAATAACAAAAGATTCTATCGGACAAAAGGTCAGATTGAAAAGGAAATAGTTGATTTTGAAGATATAGAAAATCTAAAGTTTGAAACATTTTATAATATTGGAATAGGATTGTTTGAAATGACTTCACAAACTATATTTAAAACATTTTCTAATATTAAGTTTGAATTTGTCATATTTAAAAATTGTATATTTAAAAATGTAAAATTTGAAAATTGTACATTTTCGGGATGCGATTTTAGAATGTGAGTTTTTAAATACAAAATTTAAAACTACAGAGTTTTTTTGATTTTACAAATAAAAATATAACGTATTTCTTTGAATGTAGTTTTGAAAATACAATATTTGAAAATAGTGATTTGAGAAAATCTATATTTCAGAAAAATACAATAAAAACTATACAATTTATATTATCAAATTTAAAAAAGTGTATATTCGATAGTAATAAAATTGAAAGTATATATTTTTCGGATTGTAATCTAAAATCATTTTCTATCATAAAAAGCGATATATCAAAGTTGGAATTTGACGATGAATTTATAACAAAATTAAATGAAAATACTTTCTTCGATAAATTCATATCTAAAGATAAAAATAAATCATATTATAAAAATGTATATAAGTCATATAAAAATATAGCTTCCCAATTTGAGAGCAATAGAATTTTAAATATATCAGGAGAATACCACTATTTATATAAGTGTAGCGAATGTAAAAAACATTAGATGGGTTTTCTAAATTTAAATCTAGGTTATTTTGGATAGTATGTGGATATGGAGAAAGACCGACTTACGCACTGATTACATCACTTGAGATAATTTTGATATTTGCTATAATCTATTTATTTACAGGGATAAGTATAGGTGGAAGGCTTATAAACTATAGGTTATCTTGGTTTTCAATATTAGAAAAAAAGATAATTTTAGTAGATTTTTTTTGAATCACTTTATTTTAGTTTAGTTACATTTACTACGGTAGGTTATGGAGATATAATTCCGACTGGAACAAGTATTATTTTATCAGTATAGAGATGATATTGGGAGTTACTATGGTGGGCATATGGACAGCTACACTAGCTAGAAAAAATTACAAGATAGATTATAGTTGTTTAATATTTTATATAAATGTGATAAATTTAAATTAGATATAAAACATAATTTTGGAGGACAATATGAAATTTTCACAATATAAATACGAACGTTCTTCTTATGAAAATATAAAAGAAGACTTCACAAAATTAGTAGATAAAATAAATAATTCAAATACTTATGAGGAACAAAAAAAAAGTACATATTAGAATTAAATAAAATAAGAAATGATATTCAATCAAATTCTACTATTGCATCTATAAGATATAGTATAGATACAGTGATGAATATTATGAAGAAGAGAAAAAAATACTGGGATGAATATATGCCTTTTATGAAGATTTAAATTGTGATTTTTATAAGGTTATAGTAAATTCTAAATTTAAAGAAGAAATAATAAATGATTTTAGCAGACAATTTTATAATATTTGTGAGGATTCTATAAAATCTTTCTCAAAAGATATAATAGAAGATTTACAAGAAGAAAATATGCTATGCTCTCAGTACACAAAGCTTTTAGCAAGTGCAAAAATAAGTATAGAGGTGAAACTCATAATTTATCATCACTTATGAAGTATATGATGGATAAAGATAGAGAAACAAAATAGAATCGACAAAGTTGTATTACAGCTATTTTGAAGAAAATGAAGATAAAT
>VOFB01001666.1_pt1 | contig 13864 bp, 12 predicted proteins | sample 5384141 | NCBI WGS metagenome assembly VOFB01 (sample SAMN12384721, study PRJNA508395) | human gut metagenome | isolation source: healthy gut A | host: Homo sapiens | reverse complement strand
ATGTTAATATTTCACCTGTTATTTGGGACACCTATTTTCTTAGTATCAAAATAGTATCACAGAAAACGAGGATTGCAAGGGTTTCACCCTAAATGGTCACTATCAAAACTTCCCTCAAATTGAGTTAGAACCTCGACTTGAACTTGAAGATAGAAGTAAATATGCTTTGTATAATAGCATTATCAATAGGAGAAATATTCAAAAATATTATATAAATGTTGTGCCCCGGCGGACTTACCCAATTGTTGTATAGATGAGGCCTCAAAAAGGAAAGGAAGGGGGTTTATATGGAGCAAGAAACTGTGCTGGTGCTCTTTTGACCGTTATGCGGACATGGTATCGCATCGCTCTCAGTTTATCTGCGTTCCCCACAGGAAGCAGAAGATGTTGTGCAGACTGTATTTCTCAAACTACTGGAAAGCAGTATGATCATTTACCCCGGAAAGAGCGTGCGTTTCTAACCAAGGTCACGATTAACCATTGCAAAAACCTTCTCACTGCAGCGAAGAAGCATGAAGCTATTTCTTTAGATGAGGTTGTTCTATCGGTACAGCCGGAGAATCGGGACATAGTTCATGCCGTTATGGAGTTGCCGGAAAAGTATAGGGCCGTTGTGAGCTTGCATTATTTTGAGGGCTACTCATTTCAGGGAAATCTCAAAATTTTTTTACACATCAGCATCTCAGCTGTTTCCATGAGATTGTATCGTGCCAAAAGCATCCTAAAAAAGCAACTTGGGGATTGATATGGGCGAAACTTCAAGCGCATTTCTGATGAGTTGAAATTGCCGCAGGAGAGCCGGGAGCGTATTCGTTCTCAGCTTTCCTCCTACCAAAAACAATCGGAGGACATTCCTATGAAAAAAGCAACCTTAAAATCTCGTATGCCATTGATTGCCGCTGCTGTTGTTATGATGATGGTATTAACACTGACCGCTGCCGCTGCGGTGGTGCATCTGTTCAGAAACGACATTATCGTGTCCAGTGCGGATAACATTCCTGTGTCTTCAAGCGAAAATGGCGCCCTTGATGCTGTTGCTATCACAGGTCCTGGCGGAAACCCGCCCGCCACTTTTTGACGAAATGACCCATGTTTTCACCGCCGGGGCAAGTTCTTTGAGCCGCCGTTCCTGGCTCTCCACCTGGTTTTCTTTCTCCGCCTTGACCGTCTCCAGGACGGCGATCTCCTTGGCCCTCTGCTCCTTTTTGTAGTCCAGCACAGACAAGTGCTGGTCGTGGGTGCCTTGTCCTCCCACTCTATCCCGTGGCGCTCCATGACCAGGGAAAGCTGCTCCTTTTCCGAGCGCACCCACTGGCTCCACTCTGTGTCCCCTCTGGTGCCGCCCTGGAAACCCTGGGCCGCTAACGCCTGTTTCAGAGATACCCTCGTGTCCAGCCCCCGCTTGCTCCCGGTGGTGAATGGTACAAAGTCAATGTGCAGATGGGGGGTAGCCTCGTCCATGTGGAGGTGGGCAGAGAACACACGGAGTTGGGGGTTGCGCTCTTGAAAGCCCTTCATGTACTCGTCCAAAACCGCTGCCGCAAGCTGCCCCTCCTCGCTGTCGGCGCTCATATCATCTCTATTGCCCACTTGCAGGATGATTTCATGGAACGGCTTTTCCTGCTTGCCGGAGCGGATCTTCTCATAGTAATCCTCTATCCTTCTGTCGGCCCTGGTTTGTTTAGCGTTGTAGCGTTCCAGAGCCTCGTCAAAGAGTTCATGGTACACCGTCTTGATATTCTCCTCGCAGTAGGTGATATTCAAGTGGGAGCGTTCCGGGTCAGTGTTCTTGGCGTGGAATTTCCTGCTGTTATGGTTCACCGATCCTTGGCCCACCATGGCGCTGATTGTCCTTTTCAAATCAATCCCTCCTCCCTTTTCCGCCGCGCAAGCGGCGAGCCTTTGTTACTTTCTGCGAAAGTAACGCAAAAGCACTTTTGACAGCCTGACGGCCATCAAAAGCGCATTTGCGCCCTACGGGGTGGTGTGGGGGCTTTGCCCCCGGCAACTGCGGTTGCCTCCCCCAGCAGGGCCGCCCTTTGAAAAGGGCACCCTGCACCCCGCCTAAACTTTGTCACTCGCCGTTGGGCAGGGTGGAAAGGCCAGGGCCTTTCCACCGCCCGGCAAGTGTTTTCCGTGGGGCGAAAGTCAAGGGGTTCGGGTTGTATTGACTTGCGGCAATCTCCACCCGCAGGTATGCCCCCCTTGACTTTCGCCCCCGCTCCCCGTGACAGCCGTGACGACCGTGACGATGTTTTACACACCGCCTCCGCACTCCGAAAAGCTGTCACAGCTGTCACGGTCGTCACACCTGGGGTTCCTCCAACGTGAGCTTGATACTCCGCCCGGCATGGGTTCGGGCGCTTTCATAGTGGATGTGGTACTCATAGGACAGCCGCCACGCCCGGACATTCAGCCGCATAGCCAGGGCATTGGGTTTCATATCCAGCCCCAGGGCGGCGACAAGTTCCGTGGCCGTCCCTCTCCACTCTGGCCGTTCCGCCGTTACCAGGGCGGCAACAGCCTCCAACACCGGGTCAGGCGGCTCCTGCCGCAGCTCCGTTTCCCGCCGCTCCAGCTCCCACACAAGCCGCTCCTCGTCCCGCTTGAGGTAGAGGCGCTGGTCTTGCAGGTCCCGCCCAGAAATGTCCAGTGTGGCGGCGTTGTCCGCCCGCCGCTCCTTTTGGAGCAGAAAGGCCCCGTCTGCCGCACCCAATAAGCCGTTGGTGCCGGAGATCATATCAAACTTATCATCGGCCTGCTGCTTGCGGGTGTGATGTACAACCAGGAGGCAAACCCCGCTTATCGGCAAACCGTTTCAGTTTGGTGATTACCTCATAGTCGTTGGCATAGCTGTACTTCTCTGCCCCGGCCTCCCGGATTTTTTGCAGGGTGTCGATGATAATAAGCCGGGTGTCTGTGTGTTCCCGGACAAAGCCCTTTAGCTGCTCCTCCAGGCCACCGCCGAGCTGCTTAGCTCCGATGGCAAAGAACAGGTTTCCGGTACTCTCTACTCCAAACATCCGGTACAACCGCTCCTGTAAGCGACGGTGGTTGTCCTCCAGAGCCAGATAGAGGACTGTCCCCTGGCGCACCTCATACCCCCACAGGGAAAGGCCCATACTCACATGATAGGCAAGCTGGGCCATGAGAAAGGACTTTCCTACTTTAGGTGCGCCCACAAACAGGTATGTTCCCGCATAGAGCAGACCGTCAATCACCGGCGCTCTGCTGGGGTACACCTGCTCGTAGAGGTCATTCATAGACACGGTTGGCAGATACGCCGGGTCGTTGACCCGGCTTATCTGCCGCATGATTTCCTCCAAATCTCTTTCCGGGGGCTTGTGTTCTGTCACGCCCTCTGCTATACTTTGGTTAGGTTTTTGTGAGAGCGACTGTCCCCCGTCTGCGCCAACAGACGGATATAGGGCGGTCGTTTTCGTTGTTCAAAATCCATCTATCAATCCTCCTGCATACCGTCCATAATGGCGGCGATCAGCCGGATGGTGTCCAGCAGCTCCCCATCCACGCCATTCCCGGCCTCGATACGCTCCAGTTCTTCTAGGACGGCGGCAAGCTCGTTCCGCAGGGCTTTATACACCCTGGGATTGCCCTGTACCACCACATCCCGGCACAGCAGCCGTCGGGTGATGTAGTCCTGCTTGGTAAGGCCGGAGAGCCGCACAGCGGTTTCAATTTCCCTGTCCTCATCCGGGGACACCCGGAAAGCCACAGTTTTGTTTCTCCAGCGGTTGTGTCGGTCAAGATTTTTCGCTGACATGATTTAGGCCCCCTTTCGCTCCATGTCCAGTTTGTCCGCCATCTCCGCCTGCCGGGTGGGGAACAGGTGGGCATAGCGGTAAGTAATATCAATGCTTTCATGTCCCACCCGGTCAGCGATTGCCAGGGCCGTAAAGCCCATGTCAATGAGCAGGAAATGTGGGAGTGCCTCAGGTCGTGTATTCTGATCCGCTTGACCCCAGCCTCTTTCGCACCCCTGTCCATCTCCCGGTGGAGGTAGGATTTTGTCACCGTGAAAATGCGGTCGGTGGGTTTCACCCCATACAGGCTCTTGATATAGTCTCGCATTTCTTCACAGAGGAAGGCGGGCATTTGAATGACCCGGTTGCTCTTAGGGGTCTTGGGGTCGGTAATCACATCCTTGCCCTTGATCCGCTGGTAGGACTTGGAGATGGTGACAGTCTGTTTCTCAAAGTCGAAGTCGCCAGGAGTGAGGGCCAGCAGCTCCCCCTCCCGGACGCCGCACCAGTAGAGCATTTCAAAGGCGTAATAGGAGAGGGGCTTGTCCATCATGGCCTCGGCGAATTTCAGATACTCCGCCTTTGTCCAGAACAGCATTTCCCGTCCCTTGGGCTTGCCCATATTGCCCGCCTGGGCAGCGGGATTGACCTTTAGATTGTAGTGGCGTACCGCATGGTTGAACACGGCGCTCAACTGATTATGCAGTGTTTTTAAGTACACCGGAGAGTAGGGTTTGCCGTTCTTGTCCCGGTAATCCAGCATTTCGTTCTGCCAGGCGATGACCTCCTTGGAGTGAATGTCGCACATCTTCCGCTTGCCGAAGTACGGCACCAACTTCTTGTAGAGGATATGCTCTTTCGTCCCCCAGGTGTTTTCCTTGATACGGCCTTTCATGTCCGCCACATAGACAGCCACGAAGTTTTCAAAGGTCATTTCCAGGTCGGCGGTCTGTTGTTGCAGGAATGTCCGCTCCCACTCCAGAGCCTCCCGCTTGGTGGGAAAGCCCCGTTTCATTTTCTTTACTTTCTTGCCCGTCCAGTCCTCGTAGTAAAAGGACGCATACCATGTGCCCTTTGCCTTGTCTTTGTATGCCGGCATTGTAGTTCCCTCCTTATTGCCTGTCCCGCAGCCCATAGAATTTTTCCTCGAAGTAGCGCCTGCTTACCCGTCCGGGAATGGTGAGAAAGCCTTTTTTCTTCAGCTCCTCGTTCATCTCCCGCACCAGCTTGTAGGCGTAGGGCTTGGAAACGCCCAGCGCTCTGGCGACCTCCTCCGCCCTCACAAACAGCTCCTTTTCCATGGTCAGCACCTCCTTATTTTTGTTTCGCAAATATGTTAATATCACCATTGTCATTATACATTAACACCTATGCTTAATGTCAAGAATTTATTTCGCATTTTTGTTAAACTTTATCTTGCATCTTTCGCTTTTTTGCGCTATACTATTGGCAAAGGCGGTGGGATATTATGACAGTCGGAGACAAGATAAAGAAAATCCGCACCTTTCGAGGCATGACACAAAAGGAATTGGGGCTTGCTATTGGCTTTGAGGAAAAGGGAGCGGACAACCGGATCGCCCAGTATGAGACGAATTACCGTGTTCCGAAACGGGAGCTGCTGGACAAGATGGCCGAGGCGCTGCGGGTAGACCGCCAGAACTTCTACACCATCGCCCCCGGCTCTGCCGAGGACTTCATGCGGACATTCTTCTGGCTGGACGAGGACAGCCCCGGCGCTATCCGCCTGTTCCAGCTTGTCCGCAATCCTGGCAAGACAGGGGCCTCCGATGATACCAGCGTGCGCTACAATGACAACGACGACTGGCCCATCCATCCTCCCGTGGGGATTTACTTCCAGTACGGACTTGTGGACGAGTTCATGCGAATGGCTTTTACGGCAGCAGGAGTTGCACGCCGGGGAGATTACCAGGGAAGAGTATTTTGAATGGAAACTCAACTGGCCCGATACTTGCGACGATGGCCTGGAAAGCGAATATTATATCCCTTGGCGGAAAAATAAATAAGACAAGCAAAAAAACCGCCCTGCTGAATTTGTCGTTCAGCAGGGCGGTTTTGCTTGTCCTTTTGGGATTTTTCTCTTGAGAATACCGGGCGGACACAAATAGTATCAATCCAGTATCAAGAGCAGTATGGACGGGCAAAAAAGCCTGTATTCATGCGGGTTTTCGACCGTTTCGAGCGTCATTCCCACTCAATCGTTCCAGGGGCTTTGGGTGATCATCGTAGACGATGCGATTGATGCCCTGGACCTCATTGACAATGCGGGTAGAGATTCTGTCCAGTACGTCGTAGGGGATTCGGGCCCAGTCGGCGGTCATGAAGTCGCTGGTGGTGACGGCACGGAGGGCCAGGGTATAGTCATAGGTCCGGCCGTCACCCATGACACCCACCGAACGGGTGTTGGTGAGGACGGCAAAATACTGGTTGATGGAGGCACCCAGGCCGGCAGCGGCGATCTCCTCCCGGTAAATGGCATCGGCGTCCCGCAGGCGGTCCAGCCCTTGGTCAAGTCTCCGATGACCCGAGATGGCCAGGCCCAGGGACCGGGGAAGGGCTGACGCTCACCAGAATTCCGGGCAGCTTCAGCTCCCGACCAAGCTGACGGACCTCGTCCTTGAACAGCAGCCGCAGCGGCTCAATGATCTCCTTGAAGTCCACAAAGTCCGGCAGGCCGCCGACGTTGTGATGGCTCTTGATGACGGCGGCATCGCCGGTCCCGACTCGATCACGTCTGGATAGATGGTGCCTTGGACCAGGTAATCCACCCGGCCGATTTTTTTGGCTTCCGCCTCAAAGACCCGGATGAACTCCTCGCCGATGATCTTCCGCTTGCGCTCCGGCTCAGACCCCGGCCAGCTTGATGAGGAAGCGGCTGCTCCGCGTTCACGCGGACAAAATTAATGTCCCATCTTTTGAAGGCCTCTTCCACTTCGTCTCCCTCGTCTTTACGCATGAGACCGTGGTCCACAAATACACAGGTGAGCTGGTTGCCCACGGCCTCGGCCACCAGGGCGGCGGCTACGGAGGAATCCACACCGCCGGAGAGGGCCAGCAGCACTTCCGCCGCCGATCTTCTCCCGGATCTGAGCAATGGCGGTCCGGCAGTAGTCCCCATGGTCCAGTCGCCCTCTGCGCCGCAGACCTCATAGAGGAAGTTGCGGATCATGTCCGCGCCGTGCTCCGTGTGATTGACCTCCGGGTGGTACTGCACCCCGTAGAGGCCCCGCGCCTCGTCGGCAATGGCCACATTGGGGCAGCTGTCGCTGTGGGCGGTGAGAGCGAAGCCGTCAGGCACCTTGGCCATGTAGTCCCCGTGGCTCATCCAGGAGATACCCTCCTGAGGCAGGCCCTTGAAGAGGGGAGAGGTGGTGTCGTAGTAGGTCTGGGTCTTGCCGTACTCCCGAGCGGAGTCCTCCTGGGCCTCGGTGACCTGACCGCCCAGGGTATGGGCCATGAGCTGGCAGCCATAGCAGGTGAAGATGATGCCGATGGGCGTGCATGGCCGACTGAGCTCCTCCAGCGGGGTGGTGTGGGGCTTGACCTCGCAGTTTAGGGAACTGCACAAAATTCCGCGGACCGGCGGGCGATCAGCTGATTGTACTGGCCGCCGAAGTCGAGAACGAAAAGACTGAATCGAGGCCCTCCATGCTCATTGTCCCGAAAACAAAGGATCGTTTCGTCCCGGAAGACGATGTTGCCCGGCTCGGCGGACTCGATGATGGCCAGGGACTTGAGGTTCATGCCGGCGGCACGGAGACGGTCGCCGCCGCCCTGGAATCCCTTTTCCACCGCGCAGCCGATACCCACCAGCGTAGCCCCGGCGGCGTTCACGATATCGCACAGGCCCCGCATGGCTTCGCCGTTGGCCATGAAGTCGTCGATGATAAGGACCTTGTCCGAGGCACTGAGCCACTCCTTGGAGACGAGCAGCGTGACCTTCTTCTTATAGGTGTAGGAGAAAATATCGCTCTGATAGAGGCCGCCCTCGATGTTGTCGCTCTTGGCCTTCTTGGGGGGCTGGCCACGATGATGACGCCGTCCACCGGCAGGGACTGGAACACGTTCAGCGCCACGTCGCCGGTGCCGGGAGGCATATCCACGAACATATAGTCCACGTCCTGCCACAGCACGTCGCCCCAGAACTGCTGCACCACGCCGCCGATGACCGGCCCGCGCCAGATGACCGGGTCCGTCTCGTGCTCCAGCAGCAGGTTCACGGTCATCAGCTGTATGCCGGTGGCGGTGATGACGGATGGGCACCTGCTTCTCCGGCGGCAGCACCAGCTCACAGATCGCCAGGCGCACCGCCAGATACAGCTGGTCCAGCGCGCCGGCGGAGAGCAGGGCGGCATCCCGGAACACCGGGTCTCCCACAGGCTCTGCCGAGGGCGGAAGCTCCGGTCCAGCACCACACCGGCATAGCGGTTGTCGGTCAGTCGGGAAAAATCTCCAGCTGCCCGGCGGCCCAGAGCGGGAGAGAAGCGGTTCTGCAGGGCGGTGTTGGCCCCCTCCAGTGCCTCCATAGCCAGCCGGAGGCGCTGTACTCCGTTTCCAGCCGCTCCTTTCGGGCAGCCAGGTCCTCGGCAGAGGCCCGCAGCACCGCGGGATCGCCCGCGGCGTGGAGCTGGCCGTCCAGACGGTCCGCGGAGGAGCGGGCCTCCCGCCAGTGCGGCGCGGACCCGGTCCAGCTCCGTGGAGATGGCCTCCCGGCTCCGGACGGGGCGGGGACATCCGCCTCCGGCGTGCCGGGGAGCGGGCGCCTGCTCGACCTGAAGCTCATAGCGCATCCGTGCCTCCCGGGCGGCGGTCTCCGCCTCCGCCAGCTCCTTCCGCCGGACGGCACAGCCCCGGAGCAGCTGGTCCGCCGTGGGGATGTCAAAGGCGGCGGGAGCAAAGCGGCGGACCTCCAGCAGGATGCCCTGTTCGTTGGAGGAGAGACTATTATATAAGGTATCCGCTGCGGCGGACTTGGCGTTGACACTGGCCTGGGCGGCGTCCCGGGCCTCGCACAGCTTGGCGTAATCCTCAGCCAGCTGGCGGATGGCATCCAGGTCCGCGGTGCCGAAGCGCTTCAACCGGAGTTCTGCCCAGCCGGCCTGAAACGCCCGCTTTTTCAAAAAGAGAGCGAGGGCGCACACGCAGGAGAATCCGGCTAGCATGGTGAGAAGCGCAATGGCGGCTTGCTGTGGCTGCCTGTGAGAAAAAAGTACCGCATAGGTCACGACGAAACACAGTGGGACACCAATTAAAAAGTCAGCACGCCGGGGACCGGATTCCATTTGACAGGCTCGTTCTCAGTTCCTGCGGCCTCTCGCCGGGCGCTCTCCGGACTCTGCCCGGCAAAGGGACTCTCATTCACAGCGGCCTCCGCCCGCAGCAATGCCTTCATGGCCTCGTCCCGCTCCGACCGGGCCTTGTCCACGGCTCTCCGGGTGGTCTCCAGATTGACGATGGCGCCGCGGAGCCGGGCGATGGTCTCGTTCTCCGGGATTTGGTCCTGCTGAAGCCGCTCCTGCACCTGCGCGGCGCGGACCTCTGCCTGTTCCGCCGCCGATGCGGCACCGGGAGAGGGCCTGGCGGCGCTGGGCGGCCTCCCAGCGGTTGCAGTCCGTCAGTTCCGCCTGTAGGATCTCCGCCCGACGGGACAGAGCTTCGACCTCAGGAGCGGGCCTGCACCAGCTGCCGGGCCACAGAGTTGCTCTCCGACAGCTGACGGTCCAGTTCGGCCAGCCTCCGTCTCCAGAGCGGGAGCTGCCCGGTCCTGTTATGGCGGCGACGATTCAGCTGCTTTTTCAGGGCATCCGCAGCCTCTGTATAGGAGGTGCCCTCCTCTCCGGAGGAGATCAAGGCCGCGATGCGCCGTTCCAGCTCGGCATCCTGGCTGATGGGCAGGTTATTCTGCCGGATAAAGGCGCTCGCTCAAAGACCTCCCGGCTGATGCCCAGCGGGTCTCGCCGCAGGCAAAGGCCCGGCACAGGCTCGTTGGTACCGGCGTATACGGCACTGAATTCCCCATGGGGCTGGCCTGCCGCCGGGTGGCGCGGGTCAGGTCAGCCCCCAGTCCGGCCATCCGGCCGGACATGGCCGCGTTGGGAGCAAAAGCGGTTTTATCCGGCGCGGTCCGCTCGGCTGTTGACACCATATAAAATGAGAGCAGAAAGGCGCACCAGGTGGACTTTCCCAGTCTCGGGGGCTTCGATGATATTCAGACCGTCCCCCAGCTCCAAAGACCGGCCCTGGTTTGCCGAAGGTGGCGGTCATGCGATGAATCCGCAGATCCCCTCCTACTATGTATCATTTTATTTCCATGGACATTATACCACTGTCGCCCCATTTGCAGTTATTTTCCCAACCTGCGCAGGCGAAAGCCGGACAAATGGCCGCAGAAAAATAAAAAACCTCGAAAAAGGTATTGACAAAGGGGAGAAGATTTGGTAATCTAACAAAGGTCGGCGCGGTGATGAGCCGGGCCGGGAAAAATGAAAAAGTTCTTGACAGCAATGAGATGTGGTAACCGGTTGCTGCTGATACAAGATGGATCGGATGTCAAAAAACTTCTGAAAAAAGTTCTTGACAAACGAAATGAAATCGAGTATAATAGCAATGTTCCGCCGGGAACGGCGTGTACCTTGTAAATTAAACAACGTAACGAAAAGAAAGCACCAGAAGGCGAGCTCATTTAGATGAGTTTGCCAAAGGACAAAGAAACCGTCTCACTGGGTTGAGTCAATTACCGGTGGGATGGAGAAATGAAGCTATGACAATACCATATTATAGAGAGTTTGATCCTGGCTCAGGACGAACGCTGGCGGCGTGCTTAACACATGCAAGTCGAACGGAGCACCCCTGATTGAGGTTTCGGCCAAAGGATGGGGATGCTTAGTGGCGGACTGGTGAGTAACGCGTGAGGAACCTGCCTCTCAGAGGGGGACAACAGTTGGAAACGACTGCTAATACCGCATGACACATTTTGGCGCATCCCGTGTCGAAATGTCAAAGATTTTATCGCTGGAAGATGGCCTCGCGTCTGATTAGCTAGATGGCGAGGTAACGGCCCACCAAGGCGACGATGGGTAGCCGGACTGAGAGGTTGACCGGCCACATTGGGACTGAGATACGGCCCAGACTCCTACGGGAGGCAGCAGTGGGGAATATTGGGCAATGGACGCAAGTCTGACCCAGCAACGCCGCGTGAAGGAAGAAGGCTTTCGGGTTGTAAACTTCTTTTGTCAGGGACGAGAAGAAGACGGTACCTGACGAATAAGCCACGGCTAACTACGTGCCAGCAGCCGCGGTAATACGTAGGTGGCAAGCGTTGTCCGGATTTACTGGGTGTAAAGGGCGTGTAGCCGGGTATGCAAGTCAGATGTGAAATCTCAAGGCTCAACCCTGAAACTGCATTTGAAACTGTGGGTCTTGAGTGTCGGAGAGGTAATCGGAATTCCTTGTGTAGCGGTGAAATGCGTAGATATAAGGAAGAACACCAGTGGCGAAGGCGGATTACTGGACGGTAACTGACGGTGAGGCGCGAAAGCGTGGGGAGCAAACAGGATTAGATACCCTGGTAGTCCACGCTGTAAACGATGGATACTAGGTGTGCGGGGACTGACCCCCTGCGTGCCGCAGTTAACACAATAAGTATCCCACCTGGGGAGTACGATCGCAAGGTTGAAACTCAAAGGAATTGACGGGGGCCCGCACAAGCGGTGGATTATGTGGTTTAATTCGAAGCAACGCGAAGAACCTTACCAGGTCTTGACATCCTACTAACGAAGCAGAGATGCATTAGGTGCCCTTCGGGGAAAGCAGAGACAGGTGGTGCATGGTTGTCGTCAGCTCGTGTCGTGAGATGTTGGGTTAAGTCCCGCAACGAGCGCAACCCTTATTGTTAGTTGCTACGCAAGAGCACTCTAGCGAGACTGCCGTTGACAAAACGGAGGAAGGTGGGGACGACGTCAAATCATCATGCCCCTTATGTCCTGGGCTACACACGTAATACAATGGCGGTCAACAAAGGGAGGCAAAGCCGCGAGGCAGAGCGAACCCCCAAAAGCCGTCCCAGTTCGGATCGCAGGCTGCAACCCGCCTGCGTGAAGTCGGAATCGCTAGTAATCGTGGGTCAGCATACCACGGTGAATACGTTCCCGGGCCTTGTACACACCGCCCGTCACACCATGAGAGTCGGGAACACCCGAAGTCCGTAGCCTAACCGCAAGGAGGGCGCGGCCGAAGGTGGGTTCGATAATTGGGGTGAAGTCGTAACAAGGTAGCCGTATCGGAAGGTGCGGCTGGATCACCTCCTTTCTAAGGAGACCTGGGCAAGCCAAAGCTTTTGCCTAACATCCTGGTCAGCCGCTGGGGAAAAAGAGTTACGTTGTTTAATTTAGAGGGCACACGCCCTCAATGTGGTCCGGGAGATTTTGGGGGGGTATAGCTCAGCTGGGAGAGCGCCTGCCTTGCAAGCAGGAGGTCGCCGGTTCGAACCCGACTAATCTCACCAAGAAAGCGTCACCTCGTCCAAGACGGGCCCGTAGCTCAGCTGGCTAGAGCGTACGACTGATAATCGTAAGGTCGGTGGTTCGAGCCCACTCGGGCCCACCAGGCGATTTGCCATTTTGTTGACTTTGAAGACCTGATCGAAAGATCGGATCTTCAAATCTGACTGCAAAAGCGGTTGGAAGCAAGCGGAAAGCTTGCGGACGGCGACAGCGAATCTGCACCTTGAAAACTGAACAATGTGACAAAAGCGAAGTAAGGCAACAGAGAGGTTTCTCTGTGGAGACACAGAGGAAGCAAATTGATTGTGGAACAACATCCGAAAGGATGAAGGGTGACAATTACAATTTCAAGATCTGTGAAGCCTGCATAATTCACAAGCGAGAACAGCGAAAAGTAGTTTTCGATTGGTCAAGCTAGAAGAGCGCAAGGGGAATGCCTTGGCATCAGGAGCCGACGAAGGACGTGACAAGCTGCGATAAGCTACGGGGAGGAGCAAATATCCTTTGATCCGTAGATATCCGAATGGGGAAACCCGGCTGGACAATATCCAGTCATCCTGCGTTGAATAAAATAGGTGTAGGAAGGGAACCGCCTGAACTGAAACATCTAAGTAGGGCGAGGAAAAGACATCAACCGAGATTCCGCAAGTAGTGGCGAGCGAACGCGGAAGAGGCCAAACCGGAGGATTTATTCTCCGGGGTTGCGGACAGCTACGGAGCAACATAGTTTAGGAGAAGGGTCTGGGAAGGCCGGTCACAGAGGGTGAGAGCCCCGTAGGCGAAAAGCGAATTTTTTCGGCTGGAATCCAGAGTACCGCTGGACACGTGAAACCCGGCGGGAAACAGGGGGGACCACCCTCCAAACCTAAATACTACCTCATGACCGATAGAGGAGCAGTACCGTGAGGGAAAGGTGAAAAGGACCCCGGGAGGGGAGTGAAAGAGAACCTGAAACCTTGTGCTTACAAGCAGTCAAAGCACGTTAAAGTGTGATGGCGTACTTTTTGTAGAACGGTCCGGCGAGTTATAGTAACGAGCAAGCTTAAGGTATTCAGTACCGGAGGCGAAGCGAAAGCGAGTCTGAATAGGGCGCATGAAGTTCGTTGCCATAGACCCGAAACCGGGTGACCTACGCATGAGCAGGTTGAAGTGGGGGTGAAACCCCATGGAGGACCGAACCAACCCCCGTTGCAATGGTGGTGGATGACTTGTGCGTAGCGGTGAAATTCCAATCGAACTCGGAGATAGCTGGTTCTCCCCGAAATAGCTTTAGGGCTAGCGTTAGTTTAGATTACCGGAGGTAAAGCACTGAATGGTTTAGGGGCTGATAAAGTTACCGACGCCTATCAAACTCAGAATGCCGGCTAATTGATGACTAGCAGTCAGACAGTGTGAGATAAGTTTCATTGTCAAAAGGGAAACAGCCCAGACCTACAGCTAAGGTCCCGAATGTATGCTAAGTGGAAAACGATGTGGAATTGCGAAAACAACCAGGATGTTGGCTCAGAAGCAGCCACTCATTAAAAAGAGTGCGTAATAGCTCACTGGTCGAGTGACTCTGCGCGGAAAATGTAACGGGGCTAA